>Ga0065711_1049044_pt1 | contig 11469 bp, 5 predicted proteins | sample Hoacrofraction12_FD_59098 | JGI IMG/M metagenome (GOLD analysis project Ga0065711, IMG submission 59098) | Hoatzin crop microbial communities from Cojedes, Venezuela - Epithelial fraction 12 v2 (version 2) | ecosystem: Host-associated > Birds > Digestive system > Esophagus > Crop | place... | reverse complement strand
TGTTTTTTTTTTTTTTTTTTTTTTTACATCTCCAATGAAACAACCGATTTTTGCATCAGCCAATATTAACCAGCACCATTTCTTTGGCACAGCACACTGTTTATGCACCGGCTTTAGCCTAAAGAGGTGACATTTATTGTGTTATAAGAGTTTTACAGTAGATTCTTTACATTTTCTCAAGCCCTCAAAAGCTGATTTAAGGTTTTCACAGCCATAGTTTTGTAGAATAAGGTCAGATCCTGAAGTGGCACAGATTAACATAGCTCTGGTGATTTCAGCACTGTGTTAGAATTAATAAAGCTAACCCGAGAGGTGTCTAGTTCCCCTTCTATGCAATTAGAACAATGACTTTTTAATTTGGGTATCACAGTCCATCCACAAGAATTAATATTTGATGACAGCCTCCTGTTTGTAAATTGCCCAAGCCCCTCCTAAAACCCAGAGTTTTCCCCGTTTTCTCTCCTTTGATCTCCTCCACCCCAGTATCTCACTAGAACCATGCTAGTGCATTGTCTTTCCACCAACTGTAGAGACCTCTGTTAATCTGCCTCCAGGACCCCCTGGCTAAATCTGATATCTTAATTTGTAGGTTAATGTTTAAAAAGAGGTGTGTAAGTACTACGTTCATGGTGCAATTATGCAGAAGTTAGAAAACACCTACCATAGCGAATAGGCAAATGAAAGAAAGGGGGTTACAGTAAGCACTAAGTGTTTTTCTCCATTGAACACCTTTCATTCACCTGGAGTGATTACAGGAAGAAGCGTGACTTCCTAGCTCAGGGAGTTACCCTGCTTCTGAAGTAGCTTCTGAAGGCCAGCAGAGACAATGTGTTGAGGACCAAAACTCCAGAATTTCCCATTGTGTTATTGCTTTATGGTAAAACCAGAGCCAGTATAGCGTGACTGACTTGCAAAGCCCAAGGTGTAGCGTGCCAGGACAGTTGCCAAGTTTTTAGACTACGTCTTTGTTGTGTTTCAGGATGTAGACTGCCAAGATAAGTGGTTTTGGCTAAGTGGAAGCACTTTTTGTTTCAGTATGTCAACATAGCAGGCTGGTAGGTCAAAACATATTATTACTAAGTTCCGACATGCATGGGATACTGGCAAAGAAAGTGGTTTCTTTATCTCTTCAACAACCAGACATTACAGGACGTATTCCTGTCTGTGATATTTGGTTTTGATTCATTATAGGTTTAGGAAAACTGAAATGGTTGCAACTTTATGTCTCCAACCAATTTCATGGGCAGAGGAGAAAGTTTTTCTTGTCATTGGTGACTGGACTTGTGAGGAAATAAAGACATTGACTGCAGGTCTTTAGGTCTGAAATTTGCAGAAATGTGGGTTTACATAAGCTAATCATTATTTATTCACCATTATTTATTCACCATTCACTGTCCACTTGCTCCCAGGACTGAGAGGCCTCTATCTGTGTGCTGCAGAGAGCTTCTGGTTTGGTTATGCTTCTTCTTGCTTTCCTTTGTCTACCAGTTATGGCACTATCATCAAATACTCTCATGTTTGCTGTGTATTTGTTCATTGGACACTTCATCCCCCATGCCTATGCTACAGTATAATTGTGTGGTTAGCCAGTCTTCAGCAGAAACAAAGGGAGCCTTTGCTATTTGCCAGTTCTGAAATTGCAGGATATGGTGCATGATGTTCAGCCTCATCTCCCAGCGGAGCTGTATTTCACTTTCTTCACTGGACTTCTAAAATGCTAGCAGGTAGAATTGACTGCATTGACTAGAAAGTCAGTGCTCACCTTGGTCCTGTCAGTGAGACTGGAATCTAACCAGTCTCCTGGCATAAACTGAGACTGCAATTCTTCCGTGTTCACCACTGACTTCACAGAATAATAAGATCTAATGAACTCCAGTAATTTCTAGTTTGTCCCTTCCTTTAGGCAAGGAAAGGCAATGTCATCCATAAATATAAACAGTTTCTTGATGGTTACTCTTTTTGATTGTTCTGACTGATGTTGTTCAACCAGGATTTCCTTACGAATTTCACGGAAGGTCTGTCTGCCTTTCTGCTAGAGATGAGACTTTTGCCTGACCAGGAAAAAAAATTATTTTTCTGTGAACTTTACTAAAATAAGAAACAAAACCATAGGACTGATCCTTTGAAGACTCAGAATAGTTTCTGGATAGAAGAGTTATAGAAAATAGATAAAAAGACTGCATGCAAAGGCCAATGTGTCTTCCCTCTAAAGCACCTGGGCCTGCCTACCCCGCCCCATGGGGGCTGACCACCCCCAGGCCACCCCAGACTTTGTGGGACATAGAGCAAGGACATCCATGAGGCTGGTCCACTCAAATACAGTAGGAACCTGCCAGCCCTATGGCACTCACGTGTACACTGTCTTCTGCTGAAGATTTCCAGTTAAAGACTGGATTCCAAGATTCAATTTCTAATTAAAAGGAAAAAAATGTCTTTGGTTAAAGCAAGCCTGCTCTTAAGAAATCAGAGGTGGTCTTAGACCCTAGGATATTGACTCTATTCCTGTTGCAGTCAGTGCCTAAAAGACAGTAGACAAGAAGTCATCTGCTACATTAACTGGCCTGAAGAGATCGCAACGTGTTAGTGGGGAATTACCAGCCCACGGGGGATTTTTGTAAAACGTGTTTCACGGGGAATGAGTCACATGAAAAGGGTGGCTGGAATTCACCAGTGATATGGAAGAAACACAAACTGCTGGCTGACTGAAGACAAAATTGCAGATGGCATAAAAATCAGAGGAATAGGAATGAACAGCTAAGGGAGCCCATATGAAAAAAAGTGCATTGTGGCTCCTTTGGTGTGGTAGGAGCAACCAGGTAGTGGGAAAGCCTGGACCAAGGAGTCTGTATCACTTTGGTGGGTGCTCAGGCGGCTTGTACTGAAGGGTGTCCATGCCAGGGGCGCCCATGCCCAAGGAGATGCCCGTGGGGGCAACAGGTGCTGAGCACCCCAGCACTCGAAGTGCAGGATGGGATAGGAGGGCAGAGCCATGGCAGCTCCCCCTGCCATCAGCATCTGCCCCTGGGCTGGGACCGGCTGCAAAGACCTGGGGAGAGAGCAGCGATTTGGGGAATGGGAGGCTGATGGCCACAGTTCATCTAACTAATACAGAGAAAGTAAAGAGGTGATTTAGTCAGAGTCTGAGTCTGTACACGAAGGGGAGGGGAGGATACCTGAAACCATGGGGCTCTTTAATCTCACAAATGAAGGCAGAACAAGATTTAGTTTCTCACAGTTGAAGTCAGCCAAGTTTAGCACTGGGTGCAATTAGCTGCTGAAATGATGGGAGGTGAGAAAATCTCCAGCACTTGGAGTGTCCCCATGCCAAAGCTGGATGTTTCTGCCGGGGACAGACCATTGCCCAGGCACGGATGGAAACTGGAGATCTCAGCTGCTGACCAAGAATCCACAGCTCATGTTGTACCATAAACACTGCTACACTGTTGCCCAGTCTCTGCGGGTCTTCTGTCTGCATTTGTGACGGACATATGAAACCAGCACCAAGGCCGCTGGTCAGTACTGGCTGGGATGCTGTTTGCAGTCACAGCTGGAAGTTATTATTATTATTAGCAGCAGCATTGTCCTTGTTCCTACTGTCATTATTTTCTGTGCTACTGTAGATCAGGACCACTTTGTACTGAGGGCTGTAGGGACACACTGTGGCAACTAGAGCCCCAGCGTTCCCTGACCCAAAGAAAATTTTCTTGCCTGTTAAATAATAAGATGCATAAAATAAATTGCCTAGCGATCTTCCCTCCCCTCTTCGCTTTTTTCATTAAACCCTTATGGATCTTATGGATCACAATAGTTTACTACTGAAAAAAGCCCAAAACCCTATATCAGAAAAGTAACTTAATCTTTATTTCTCTTTTTTACTGAATGGTGGGAAACCAAATCTGTACTGCCCCACTGGGTGTGTTTGGCTGTTCCTCAAACTAAAACAAGTCTCGGAAGGCTAAAGTGGAGTTTGGCTCAGGATCAGGTGAATCAGCACAGTTATAATGCCACGAAATGGCCTGCAGGATGGCCTTCTCTTTGGTAATTATACAGGGGCTTTATGCAGTAGAGGCAAAGGAAGTAATTTAATTTATCTGTTCTAATTAAATATGTGATATAAGGAAACAGAGATATGTCTGTTTAAAACATGCTTTAGGTTCTTTTGGTGAGAAAGTGAATGGGCTGACTGTAGCTACTGCGCTCTCAGGTGTCTGTAACTTTCCCATTTATGCTCACGCTCTTAAACGTCTTTTATGCAACAAACTAATGGCAGGTTTGGGCTGATGTACGGGATGAAACTTCATGCAAAGAACTGGACTTAGAATGCGGGTATTTTCCCCCACCTTTTTATAGTATGTGAGTTTATTTTGCAACCTCTGGCAAGTCACTTGGGGCAAATCCTTATATCCACGAAAATGAAATGAAATTCAGTTATCACACAACCATGACCAGTGAAGATATCTGGGAAGCTTTATTCCCATAGACGGTAGTGGAAGCTGGGTTTGGCCCACATGTGACTGTGGTCTCACTTAGCTGAGAAAAAGTAATGTTTCCTTAGAAGGAGTATTTGAAGGCTGACATTCACTATGTCTTTTCTTGTCTATTAGTAAATGCTTGATCATAACAGTCCTGCCTTTGGTTTCAAAAGCCAAGGTCAGCCCTGTTACAAGAAGGTGTTAATGGGAACAACTGGAGAGGGGGAGAATTGTGATAAATGAAGGAAAAGGATTTAGGAAGTCAAATTGTCAAGCACTGATCAAACATGGAACAAGAAAATGAGTCCATTTCTCTCACTGTGCCTGTCTTATCTAGGGCCAAGACAAGCTGAAGAATTGTTTGAGGGCATTCATTAAAAATATATATCAGCATCTTAAGGCCACTAAGAGTGTGCCATCTTCACACAGCACTATGTGTTTTCCCATATTTTTATGTATGATTTTTAAAAAAGGACTGGGATTCTTAAAACCTGCTCCATCAGTGCAGAGGACAAATACTCCTGAGGAAAAAAATGTTTTTGTGCTCTTGGTTCTTGCTTGCTGTAAGCTGGTGCTCCTATTTCACTATATATCATTAGTTTGTAATGATGTGAGATTTGCAGAAGGACTTGACGTTCCAGCTGTTTAGGGATGAGAAAATATGCTGTAAATTGGATTACAGCTTTTTGCTGAGGATTAGAGATAGGCTTTGGGGGAGGAAAGACAGTCTGTGAAAGCTTTGGTCCTGCTGACAGCGGTATCATGCCCAGGGAGCCATCCCCAGCTCACAGCTTGGGCCTGGGAACTTAAAATGAAGATAAAAGCGAGAGGGTGTTACCTGTACTATCCAGGAACGCTTTAGCAACGTTACCCTGGAAGGCTATCAAAGGAAAGTGATATTTCTGAGAGAAACTACCAGCTTACTCAGCTTCTAAAGCTGGTGGTGCTAATGACTCAGAGTGCGGGCCACCTTGTTTAAGTAGACAAATGCTTTTTGCTGACAGCGAGCGATGGGTTCACCAGGGCAGAGCCCACCCCAAAGTTTGCCGGCAAGCCAGGAGAGGGGAGAGGCGACCACCCGCCTCTGACTTTCGGAGAGGGGTGCACAAGCTGGCAGGGTGTAAGCCCCGGGTGGGTGCCTGCTGGCTGCAGGTGGCACGGGGCAGGTTCGCTCCCTGGTGCTGCCAGAGAGGAGCCCCAGCTCCTCACAGTGCCCTTCGTGCCTCAGGTCCCCCAGGGTGAAAGGCAAGGTACCCGTCTCCAGCAGCACCCAGTGCCCTGGGGTGGCTGGCATATGATTCATCTACTGCTGCCACAAGCCGTGACGCCCTCGGGAATGCAGCAGCACCTCCCCTGGTCCCCTGGGATCCCACCAGTGATGGGGCTTGGGGCTTGGGCAGCCTTTCCTGTTTATTTTGAGAGCAAATATGCAACTGCGGTTGTGTTATGGCTGGCAGCAAGAACAAGGTGTTTTCTGCTCTCCTCCTTGTGAGAGGTGCGACCGTGGGCGACGTGGGATGTTGGTGCCGCCATTTCCCCAGCGCAGCAGCCAGTGCCACCGACGTTGGCAGTGGGACGGTGGCAGTCTGGGGACGGCGGCATGTGGCCCTGCTCGGCATCGGCAGGCCGACCCCAACCCTTTGCCCCAGCGTGGGCCGAGGGTGGCAGCGGCGTTTGGGAGTGGGGAGGGGCGAGGAGACTGTGGAGGGAGGAGGCGTCGTGAGGAAAGGGGGAGGAAGGATGGGCCTGGGTGAGAGGGAAAGGCAGGTCGGTTTTAAGAACGGACAGAGATGGGATAAAATGACAAGAGGAGAGCGGGCAAGAGGGACTGAGTAGCCCTGTCCCCGTGACAGAGCTAGGGGAAGGCAAACAGCTGCGCAGGTGGGTTCACGGTCACGCCTGCACCGCTGTAAAGCTCAGACCGAGACATGAAATGATCCCTGAAAGACTTCAGTGGCTTCCCTGCGAAAGCAAAGCCCAAACGCTGCTGTTTGTTTTGCATGATCACGCACACCGGTGTGCACACGCACGTGGGTGTGCGTTTGAGAGGGCTCTGCCTGTTGGTGTTTAAATACCTGTTGCTGGTGTTGTGCCTGCTGTTCTCAGGATAATCGTTTTTCACAAGTGCAAGGCAGCAGACAGAGACATTTTTGTAACCCAGCTCCGTTCCCACCCATCCTGCAAGTTTTCCCTGAGTAAATTCTTCCCGGAGCCCCTGCCTCCTGAGGCGAGTCGCTAGTGAAAACCCAGTTTTGCCAACGCGGTGACAGTGGCAACAAGGAACACAAAACGTGAGATATTTTCAGTCTTTTGAAAGCTGTGAAATAGCTGCTAGCCCGATGGCACCCACCTGCGTGCCACGTGCTCCCCTCTGCACACACCGGGTCCCGCTTCGAAGGCTCCGCTTCCATGTCCGCGTCCTGCAGTGCTGGCTGATCCGTGGGTCACTTCTGCTTCTCAAAGTCAGCATGTGCTGTGAAGGCACTTCTCTGATGGCTGTCCCCCCTCACCGCAGGGGTACTGCCTCTGCTACGGAAAATCAAGTGTTGCTTCCTCTGGCTGGGGGAATATTTGGCTCTTGTGCAGGCAGAGAGCCTGGGGGGTGAGGGGAGGAAAGCTGGCCGTGGGAGCCAAGCCGTGGCCCAGGTCCAGTCCGGCAGGAGCCCCGCTGCAAGTGCTGATGTGGTTTTTGTCTTGGCACCTCACTTAATCCCTCCATCCTTCAGGTGCCACCTGAGAAACTCGCCCCTTCGTGCTTCAGGCTTTGCGGGAGAGGCAGCTGCCTGTTACATGCTCTCGGTGGGATGACACACAAGGGTGACCTGACGTCGGCTGGGCGCCCACCTTGTAACTGGAGAGAGCCAGAAGGTGTGGCACGAGGTGCGTCGTCAGGACATAGAAAGGTGCGTGAGAAGAAAGACACTGGTTGCCATCAGATAAGTAAGTCTTTTACACCCACTGTGAGATAGTCCATGAGGTGCTGGGGCGTTAGATATGTGCTGTGAAACATCTGCAAAAGGGCAGTGCCAGGAATTGCAGAGCTCCTCTGTGCATTGAGCAAAACCTGCTGGAAGCAGAGGTTCTTCTCACATTTCCATGCTAGGGACACAGCGGCTGGGACTCTGTCTTACAGTCCAGGTCCGATGTCCGAACATGGAAACAGCTTTCCCCTTCTCTGCCCCAGGGCAGAGGGAGCAGTGTCACAGGGCCCAGGGCTTTCCCAGGCAGGCGAGCGGGAATCAGCTGTGGTGGAAGAGCTCCAGGGGACTTTGTAGCTCAGGAGGCTTCCTTGTCACCTCCTCTCCCCAGTTTCAGACATGCTCACCAATGCCAGTGAGGCCCCACTGGTTCCCTCTTCTCGGATAGCTGATCCGAATTGGTTGCTTGCTTTCCCAGGTTCTTCCCAGGCTCTTCCCGACATAGTGGTGTTCCCTGGCCAGCGGCTGCGGGTGTGTGTGCCCAGGCAGGGTGCAGCTCGGTGGCACCTGTGCGTGGCTGTGGGCAGTGCTGGCCCCTGCCCACTCGCTGCTTCCTCCTCGCTCTTCCAGCCTTGCTGGGTTCTGTCCTGCTGGCTCTGTAAAACCTTCTGCCTCACCGCTTTCAGCTAGTTTTAACATTCCTTGCTGTATATATTCCAAAACCTGGTCACATATTGCTTTTAGTAAGGTTCATGTGACACACCACTCTCTTGAAATCCCGACTTCTTGTACGAAACCTTTTACCCTCTCCTCTTTCAGCTTAACCCTATTCCCCAGATTACTGCCCCAGTGCTCGCCTCCGCTAACAGCGTTAAAACACATGGGCTACGTCGTTAGCTCACCATATGCTCGCACAGGCGATTTGCTAGGGAGACCTACAGCATTGCTACTAGTGCTGCAGTCTCCTGCTTTTAATAACACTTTAGTAAATCCAGTTGATCTAGTGCAAGATGTCCCTGCTCCCTGCAGGAGAGTTGGGCTAGATGACATCTAAAGGTCCCTTCCAACCCAAACTATTCTACGATCCTTAGGAGCTTTGGTCAGTTCGGCACTACTGCGGTCTTGGGAGCACAAGCACAGTGTCGGAGTGTGACTTGGGAGAGGCTGATACTCTCAAACCTGGGACTCTGATTGCCCCACAAGGCCCGTAGGGAAGAATAAAGTGAGTTCAAAATTACAGGTACACATTTTAGTCCAAAATAGATTTGAACAGTGACACAGCTAACTACGTAACCATACTTCAATGGTGATAAACCAGCATGACAGTAGATAGTTCATCATTACTGTTCCCTACTGGGGACTATGCAGTAAGAGCCATGACATCGTGCTCCTTGGAAGAGTTCTCTTATTCTCAATTTTTAAGTTTCACTTGGTGGCACTATCACTCTATGAGAAGAAGAACTTGATGAAGAAAAAGACCACTGTCAGCACCCAGCAGCCTCCCAAAGCTGAAGTGTTTTAACAAAACCCAGCTTTGATGTAGCCAGTTGTAAAAATAAATGATGTTTAACTATTGAATCTGTCCATATATAGATGCGTGTGTGTATATACATCTATGTATAAGGCATCTAGACATACCTTTCATACGCTACTGTTTTAGTTTTCCTGTTTTGTTCATGTTTCAGCTAAGGACCTGTGTCAGAAATTTCCCACCTCCTGCTTGGCCTTCCTTCTTCATTATGTACAATAAGCATTTGTTGGTATCTGATGGCATCTAGCTCACATACCTAGCAAGAACAAACTCAGGAGAACATAAACGGGAGCCATAAGGCACTCTATAAAATAGCCTACACCTTTCATGAACTGGAATGGATGTTTGTCGGTAATGAGGCAGTGCAATTAAATGAAATAAGCCTTGGCAATAGCTCTGTCATATCTGCCTGTACAATGCTCCCTCAGCAGCAACACTCCCATGGGAAATTAAATATACAGCCTGCGCATTAACCAGCCTTATCATCTGTGTGCCTGCAGCTGAGGAAACCTCAGCCCTGCCTCTAAAACAAAGCCCCTGCGGAGGGAAGGTATTGGGCTTCCCTGAAATCTGGGTGCCAGCTCAGCAGCAGGCACTGTTCGTGTCCCTGTGATGTGCCCGCCCTGGGGAGCAGGCGACCACGAGGGGCAGGGAGATGGGGGGAGAGACCTTGGCTCTTCTGCCTTGGTGCCCCTCTGGTGGGTCTTTCCCTTGCAGCAGAGCTAAGCGTGGATACCATGTGAATGAAATAATGGTAATAATAGTAATAGTAATCATCCTCATCATCATTAAAACAGTGAAAAATAGTACTGCCTTCCTAGGATGAAAAGGTTCAAATGCAGGTTGTCCCTTTCCCAGGAGAACACTCAGTCTAACTCTTCAAGTGGGCACGGTGATCCTTCATTATCCTCATGGTGAGCTTTCCCATTTTTGGGAAAGTCACGCAAGCCTGAGGAGAGCAAGGAGCACCCTAGTGATAAAGCTGGGGTAAAAACTTCTCCCTTTGGCGAAATGGGCACTTTTGGGGGACTCAGCACTTCTCAAGGATTATTTGGATTAATGGCCACTGTCACCCCGCAAAAATGTTGTGGGAGTAAAAGAGAGATACCACTTTGCCAGCACACTTTTATTGAAAAGCACAAGATGGGGACCACTTTCCATGTCCTCCTGAACCGTCTGCAGTCCATAGCCTAGGAACTACTCACTTGCTTTTGGTTGTCTTAATGTAGTTATTCTTAAATGAAGGGTTTACTAGACTGGAGAAAAGAGACTAGAAATGTGTGAATGACTGGTTTCTAAATTCTTTGGCTGGGCTGGAGAAATAAAAGCACAATTGCCTTCCCAGTGAATGAAATACGTTTCTTCAACACCTCTTACTACTTAAAGATAATTTAGCCAAATTCAGCTTCAGAGTTTTCTTCGGAAAACAATTTTTCCGAAATATTTCCCAGGTGTAATGAGTATTCTCGAATCTTCTCCAAACTGTTAGACTTGAGATTGCATTTTTTTATAAACAAGACATTTGAAAAATTGCTCAGATCTGCAAGTGATGCAACACTTCAATAATTTCTAAGATAAAAACTATTAAAGAGTTTTGTGCTATTAAATATGGTAGTAAGGGTGGCAACATGGTATTGTCCTCCAATGTAATTAAGTTCTTTCAATTGTCCCACGAAACTTAGCCACTTCAAAGTGTATTCTCAGAAAATGCGAACTTCTCCAAGCTAGGTGCATCACCTCAGTGTGTAACAGTCTTTGCATTATCTAATATTCATGTAATTAGGAATTTCAGACACTTTTTTTTCCAGGACTTTTCAAAAATAGAACTAGGAAAAATCAAGAAAGAGGACTGGGCATAGGGAGTTCAATAATGAAAATTTCAACTCAAATGTAAGACAGATGGAAAAAAAGAATAATTAAAATAGCAAGGAAATCTACGAGCCTTTCATCTGAAGTAAAAGTAGAGATGACAATATTACTTAGAGTTTGAAGAGGAGGTATATTCAAGGCGAAATAGTACAGATACATATAGCTGAGTATGATTTGGAGATCAGGTCAGCATCTTTTCCTAAAAGAATAATGACATGAACGTATTTAAATATATTCATTTGATCATTACTTTCACAGTGCGTATGTACAGGAAATAATAAACTGCAACTTAGTTTGGTAAAGAACTCTAAGAACAGAATTAACAGAGAATTAATAAAATCCAAAATCAAATCAGGTACTTACATAAAGAAAAAGAGTGTTACAGAAAGCTGAAATAATCTGTGTATAAGGGGTCCGTGTCCTCTGACTTCACTGCCTTCACAGCTGAGTGCTCTCCAGCGTGGTGGGAACTGTGGAGCGCGTCTCTTGCGTTGTCCTCTGAAACACCTGGCATTGACAGCTGTCGGGAAAGGGGAGTGGACTTAGGAGACTGATTTGCAATGGTAATTTCCGCAGTGCCATTGCCAAAGTCAGAAAACACCCAAATGATCAGTTGTGAGGAGAAGGAAAGCGGGAGGAAGGAAGGAAGGAAGAAAGGAAGGAAGAAAGGAAGGAAGGA
>Ga0065711_1012945_pt1 | contig 11469 bp, 5 predicted proteins | sample Hoacrofraction12_FD_59098 | JGI IMG/M metagenome (GOLD analysis project Ga0065711, IMG submission 59098) | Hoatzin crop microbial communities from Cojedes, Venezuela - Epithelial fraction 12 v2 (version 2) | ecosystem: Host-associated > Birds > Digestive system > Esophagus > Crop | place... | reverse complement strand
TCATGAGAGGATAGCACTTTGGCAAGGTTTTGAAAACCTGTTGGCTCAGGGGGCCAGATGAGCTGCTTATCAGTTCTAGAGGACCATTTCTTCCCGCTTTATCATCACGGAGCATGGCCACAGAGTCTCCACTCCGCTCCATCCTCTATGGTATGTTGCAGGGAGTTGCTGTGTTAGTGAATTCATGCTAGTGATAAAGACAACAACGTTTCCTGAGAAATGTGTCTGTTTAGGTGAATGCAATCATGGAAAGGTTACTCCCAGGAGTCAAAGATGGGATAGTATATGCAGCTGTACCTTGACTTCATATCACTGATTCTCTCTGGCTATGACTTTCCTACCTTGTGTCTATTATTAGCACATGTTTAAAAGACTTCTAGCAGGGTGAATACTGTATATTTCCATATATGAAAAATAACATTTATTGTTAAAATAAGTGTTGAACATTAGCTTCACTTGAACAATCACGATTAGATATATGACTTCTGCAATTAGCCAAACTACTGTAAATTCTCATTACTGACAAAATTATGGAAGTTCATGAAAATTAATATTTTAATCTTTCAACATTTCATCTGAACTTTATTTATTTAGATCAATGTGATTTCATGCTCAGTATTTTCACTTTGACTTTAATGAACCTGAAAATGTTACTGAAAGTCAGTCAAATTATTATATGTAAGTATTCTAACACACTTATTCATGGAGGAATAGAGATTAATTTGTTGTATGTTGCTCGCTGCAAGTCTACACAAATGAGAGGCTTTATTTTTTAATTTTTTTTTATAGTGTGCATTTGTCAACCTACTAAATCAAATAATTTGAAGCAAACAAATATATTCTCTAAGAGAAACAGTTGTCTGAAATTTTTAAACTGAAAAAAAACCCCAAAATCCTGCAAGAGATTGTTTCTTCAGCTACAAATAAAAATTGCATGAAATATTTTTCTGTTAAGGTATCATTTTATAGCAAGTTACAGGATGCTTTTCTTTTTGTTAAAATTACTTCTGTTTATGTATATGAACAGACCGCAAACATTTTATCAAAAATGATACTCAACCATGTGTTGTTAGTAAAGTAAAAAAAATCTAATTTTTTAAAGGGATGGATAAAGAAATTACTAAAACATGCTCTGGAAAAGACTCCTCTTCACAGGCCACAGTACTTGCTGGGAGCTTGCTCCTGCATGAGCTGTCTACAGGCTGCAGTTTCCTTTGGGGCATATCCACCTGCTTGGGAGTGGGGTACTCCACAGGCTGCAGGGTTGATATCTGCTCCACCAGGGTCTTCCAGGGGCTGCAGCGGAGCAAGCTGCATCTCCACCACCCTCCTTCTTCTCTGACTTTGGTGTCTGCAGGGCTGTTTCTCTCACATTTTCTCACTTCTCTCAAAGCTGCTACACAGCATTTTTTACCCTTTCTGAAATACATTTATCACAATGATGCTACCAGCACTGTTGATTGGCTCAGGTTTGCCCAGGGATAGGTCTGTCTTAAAGCCAGCTGAAACTGACTCTGAGTGACATGAGGGCAGCTCCTGGCATCTTCTCACAGAAGCCACCCCTGTAGCTGCCTTCATCCCCACCACTACCAAAACCTTAGCACATAAACCCAATATACCCTGTTAATTAACATTTTTAGAACTCTCCTTCACTTTCTTCTTCCTTAGTGTCTCCTTTGCTAGCAGCTCGAGCCCTACTTACCTACATGAAATATTAACTTTTTCTTTAAATTAGGGGACACTTTCACTTGCTTTTTTTTGTGCACAAGCCAGGCACATTGTAACCAGAAGTGTTTTTTTTAAATTTACTTTTTCTGGTGAAAAGCGCACATTTTTCTATATTTTTAGGAAAAATGAGCTAATAATTTTTGGGTATATGTTTTGAAGTTTCTGAATATAAAATTAACGGTATGCACAAAGATGTTTTTAAGAATTTTCTAATATTTCCCAAGTAGGCACTTACCTAAAGCATAATTTTAGTGTCCATATCTCAGGCAGGATAATCTAGTCTTCCTCAAGAAAACCTAAATTTTATCTCTAAAGGATGTCTGCATTAAGATTCACCGCAAGTCTTGTGAAAACGATGGACTGAAAAATCCTCCATATAAAACTTAACCTTACTTAGCTCTATAAGGAAAATGTAGAAAATATGAAACTAGGAATATAATGTTGTCCCTCTCTCCCATTCTGTTCCACAGAAGAAGTGCCTAATGGGGTAGAAGAAAGGAAAAGACAGTAGTGACAATCCTCTGACACATTCTTTTCTTACTCTGCCCTCCCTCTACATAAGTAACTGTTAGTTTGACCAATTGTTCAGTGGGCATAAACTTTGGAGCTTAGTCTTCTTTGGCCTAAATCATACTCCTTCTTTCTGTTGCTGACTATGGTGTAACCAGAAGTGCATATGATGGATGCCAGGGTAAAAGGGAACCTGATTCATGTTTTACATGAGGAAGAAGTAAGATCTCTTGTCCCTGAAAGATATAAGCATATTAAGTTTACCTTTCACAGTTTACAGAACAGAAACTGGCAGACGAGATCAAGATCCTAAGTCTGTTATACCCTGTCCCCTACCTCGATAAGAATGGCTTTATCACGACTGAACCCACAATCCCGTTTGCCTGTTCACTATCCTGCTTGCATATCTTCCAGTGTGAAGCAGAGGGGAAGGGATGTGGAACAAGGTATCGCAATATAACTCAGAAACACCCTGGAAACTGAAGAAATCCTGTGCTGTCCCTCAAACTGAGGAGGGCTTGTATTTCATTAGGAATAATTACTCACATCAGTTATCTATCATGAAAAATGTTGGCACCAAACCTGTATTTTCAGCCTTCTTAAGACACTAAGCACTTTTTAGGAGTTATTCACTGCAGCGTGGACTGCAGAAAAGTTAAGTAATAGGCAGTTCTGTAGCCAAAACAGATACCTCTGAGCATGAATGTGTGCCTTTTGTTACATTCCTAGGAGATTTTCATGCTAAATGAACTTGAATAGTCTAGTCCCCTGTAGGTTAGTCAGCACTAGAAAACAAGCAGATTGAAATATTTGTGGGCAACAATTTGGTACTGAAGTCCTTGCACTGGCAGGATTCCATGGTTTAGATTCTTTACCCCTTTCATATGAAAACCTTTTTAATATGCAGGCATATTCCTATATCACACCTGTGCTTCCAGCCAAAATATCTAAAAATTGGTGATGACAAAAAACCTGTTTTTTTTCATGCCTACAGAATTAACCAGTTGATGTAGTTCATCCTTTTATAAATCTGCCTTATAAGAATTATTCTGAAACCAAATCATATATGGGAAGATTAAAATTGCAATAAACTTCCATATATTTGACTTTTGAGTACCTAAATTTTTTAAAAGTATATATATGACTAAAAATAGGTTAAAAATGAAATATCATGTAAACTATAAATATATTGAATTTCAGAAGTGTTTAGTTAAGATCTATTTAATAAAGAGAAAATAATCTGTATACTGTCCGTTTTGTAATAAATATTGATTTCAGTTTCAGTGAATCAAACAGAATCAATGCAAAAAAACAGTCATATTTTCATTTCTATAGAAATTTTTTTGTATTTCTATAAAATATACAGAGATGAGGTAGAATATTAAAAAAAATGAGAACAAAATTTTTAAAAATGCACTTTCGGTAGGGAAAGAAACACATCTTGGCAATCATGGTTCAGTCTTATGGAATTTCTCCTTTATGCAAAGATAGCTGATGTTGTCAAAAGAAACTGTTTCTTACCTTTGATCGCAGTCATCAGAGTGGTCGTACTGAATGGAAGCCATCTAGTCAAATGTAGACCAAATATACCAATAAATCAAATAAATTAATATGTTGATCTCTACATCTGAGATAGTCATCTTAGATTCTTTTTACAGCAAAAGGAAATAAAGACAAACTTACAGATTGGCAGTCAGCTCATCCTACTATTGATTATTTAAGTAAGTCAAATACGTTGTGCCTCATTTCACTTCATTAGCTACGAAGACAGCCTATAATGAGTAGCTCCAATGTAGATATCTCTGTGTTGACACCTAAGGGATGGTTCAGTTGCTAAAGATAGACATCTAATGCCATTTAAGAAGCCGTAGGATGCTGAAGAGTTCTGCACAAAGCTAGCAGGTGTGACAAAGGACTAATAAATGCAAATGTTTAGGAAATCAAATCAGGTTCTCAAAATAAGGCAAGCTGAATCCCAACAGTTCTGTCATGGAAAAAAAAAAAAAAGAGATGAGAAGTCCTGTAGGTAGTTTTATAAATCAAATATCCACATAAATGGACTTTGATTACAATTCTCTTTGCCTGTCTAAAATCTGGGAGTGGGTTTTTGTTAAAGACTAAGTTATTTAAAAGTACCTCAAGGTGTGCTCATGTCAGCTTGGGTCTGAACATATGCTGTAGTCAATGGAAATGTACTTCAATAGAGCCTAGTGAGTTATTCAGCTCATTCTGAAGCAGGCCCTTAAGATTTCATTCATTTGCCCCACACAGGTATCTGGTACCTTCCAAGACAACCGGCTTACTCAGAATAATTCATATACAGCCAGAGTCTTTAAACCCAGGCATCCAGGAAGCGCGTGTGCCCTTCTGGATGCCCTGCAACAAGACAGATGACAACAGATGCCAGATGTGTGGCCAGATGAAGCCCTCAATGACAAGTTAGTGGGCCCTACTCATCTGTGAAAAAAAGAGGAAGGAAGGGGGAAGAGGGACTAAGAGAAGGAAAAGGGAAAGGAACAAGAGAAAAAATAGTGGTGAGGTAAAATATAATTATTTTTTAAATGACTACATATTTCGAGATCTGATTTATAGTGTTTCTTTGTACATTTTCTGCTCTCAACTCAATCACTATTCTGAAATGACACTTCTGGGGAAAAAAAAATAAATCAAAAAAACCCAGGAAAAAACCCAACAAAAAACTTTTCCGTATTTATTTTCTGAGAAGGATTTGTTTTTTCAAAGTTAGTTGTAATTTTCTGTTTCTTTCTTTTTTTTTTAACAATCTTTCTTCTAAAAATGTTTATATTCTTTCTAGAATCATGGCTTTCTTCTGTTAACCTGGGATTTTAAGTATTTTATGATGATGGGCTTTGTCTGTTTCATTTATATTGTATTAAAACGCTGAAAGCACTTCATACTTCATGGTATATGTTCACTGTCACTAAAGTTTCTTCATGGAAGGATTTATAATTCAAAACATATTCAAAATTCATAAAGTAGTTGAAAAGAATTTATAAACAGACTGATTCACTGAGGAAGAACAAGTAAAAATACCAGTGGTAAAGATGCACCTCTGTTTCTCCAACTCCATTCTACTCCGTCCATAGTAAGAACAGAAGCATTTCTGTCTCATATCTGTTCCATGGAATTTGTTCCATCTAGATCAAAGTCACAGAAAAATACCTTTTAGTATAAATATATGGGTTTTGTTCATAGTGAAGAGGTAGTCTCAACATTTTCATTATATCTTAGTAGCTCTGGAAGCTGAATAGTGGGGCTGCGTGTAGGTTTTTTTGTCCCTTTCAAAATAATAGGGGAGAACAGTTTTTGTTATTATTCTAGCATTTGAAAATGGGTGCAAAGAGTGTGTATCAAATCTACAAAATATATTTATTTTATCTTTTAATCAGAAAGCAAAGCCGTGGTATAACAAGGCAGGATCACCCATGGGTAAATTTTAAACTCACTGAAAACTCCATAATTCAAAATATTTTAATAAAAATCCATGACTGAGAAATAGACACTCTACTCTTTTTGCCCCTTTCAGGATTTTTGTTTTTACTTAAAAAAATTATAATGGCTCATTATTATTTGTGCATATATTATAAGCACATACATTACAGGTATATATTTTAAGAGTGTGTTGGAACAAGAAAAGATGAAGTAAAACTATTTACTCAATTTATTACCAATAATTTCTTGCAGATTTCCTCTGTCTGAGATCCTTGATGACTTCATAAATAATCCCTGCAACATGAGTCCCTTCATGTAAGATTTATGCAGTCTCAGGTAAACGGACTGTCCTACATTTTAACAAGGAGATTGCCCACAGGGGCTAGGATTAATGTAAACTAGTGAAAAGAAAACAACGTGATAAAGAATAGAATATCAGCAAATCATATATATCCCTTGTGCTCCAGAATAAATTATTTGTTTCCATTACGGAAATTTCCCACCTACTCTGAAGAATTGAAGGAATTCTTTATAGCTAGCAATTTAAATGCAGAATAGACTTACGCAAAGAGCTAAAATTGCTTTCATTTGACATGCTAAGTTTTGTAATTATTAATACCCTTAATACTTGAATCTTTACTAATCTTTTATTAGGATTTCTGTTTCTAAATGTGTAAACTCTGTAATAATAGTTTCACAGGAAAAACAGCATCCTCACTGAGCTATCTTGATTTTGTTTGTCATTGTCAGACAACAAGATTCAACTTACTGGACTGCAGTTCTATGTTTTCATAGATAGTATACATTTTTTTTGAAATTAAAGTGTCAATTGACATTAATATGGGCATCTGTTTTTTACAAGTTTGAAATAATATGTGTTATTTGTGAAATAAATTATTTTGATTATTACAAAAATCACAATGTTTAACAAATTTCACATGGGTTTATAGGTAACAGATCAAATAACTAGTGCTCCTTTTTCAATTTATTTTTGACATTCCTATTGCTGTCAACTAATTTAATAAAGCTCTATTGTCGTATATTCTATATAATTTCCCAGGTTATACGTCCTTGTGTGTCTAATCAATTTCATTTCTCGAAGGACTATAAATTGCTGCAGCTGAACTTTTTATGATGAGGCAATTACAAAATGAGGTGACATTATCTGAATGAGACTGTGTGTCAAGATGATCATTATCTACCAGGTGAATTGGGAGAGATAGTTGGGCTATGCTTTGTGTTAACGTATTGTTAGAAGAAGTTAATCTTGACAACTGCAAGACACTGTCCTTAAAAAGCAAATATTTTTTACTTCTGAGGCTTCACACCAAGGTTTCAGTTAGCCTTTTGTTATGATGCCCACAAATATAGTTATCTACAAGCATTCTGGCATCAGTGCCTGGAATATAGTTAACATGCAAGAAAAAGTGGGTTTGAAACTCACTGAATAATTATAACAGATTTATATTGACAGGTATATTTACCTGAACAGTTATTTCGTAGAAAGATTTGGTTGGTGGGCTTAGATATAAAAGTGATCTACATAGGAATCTGTTGTCTTAATGAACTTTAAAGTGATTTAGATTCCTATGGTATTCCTGAAAATTGAATATCTGCTTAATTGAGACTATTGTGCATCCCACCATTGAGAATTACTCATTTGTACTTTCTGATGTGAATTCTTACCCTGATCAGGAAGTACTACATGGAATACTTAATGCTTCAGTGCTTTATCTATATTGAAAATAACTTCATAAACACCAATAACTTATAAAATTAAAAAATGTTCTTCTCCCCGTCATAGATTCAACAGGTTGGCCTTAATTTGATAATATTGCAAATATATGGCTGCTCCATCTCATTTATAATACTTTTCACAGTAAAATGACAGAACCAAAATGTCCTTTGAGGACAGGGGTCTAGTGGGATAAGAGCAAAAAAGAAAAATAGAAAAAAGAGGAAGATTTGTGGAAAAATGCACCACTTCCACCAACTTTAAAAAGCTTAGCAAGAAGATGGTTAATTCATGAAAAATGAAACAATATTAAAGGGCAATTTTTCCTAGCACTATTTTAAAAATTAATAAATCAACAAGGTTTAAAGTAAAGCTCTCTACAAATGGGTAGAAAAGGAATATATTAGCTTTACTGAATGCCTCTAATGGCTGTGAACTTTTACAAATATTTCACCGACAGTGTTTATAAAAAGATTCTACTTAGCATATTAGCATAAAAAATGTAATGTTTTCTGAGGAGGAAACCTGGAGACATCATAAAGGACTTTTATTACAAGAGGTGTGTAATTTGGCAGATTATTTTTTTAAATTGATGAATATCAAGTTAAATAGTTAAATGACTGTGGGAGAACTAAATTATTTGATAGGCTATAAAATTTGATGAACTTTGTGATATTCAAAAATGAAATGCATACAGCTTTGCAAGCTTCATGCATCTACAAATTCCTCATGCAAAACCACCAGTGTAAACCTTGAAAATAAAGATTTCACAAGTCTTCAATACTTCAATCATTCAAGAATCTTTAGTTTCAGTTCTTGTAAGATAGCAGTTCAGTCGAAAACAACACTTGAAATATGACATGAAACATTTGCAAAACCTCATGTTAAGACATATGCTTCTAGTTGGCCATTATGAGGTAAAACACTGAAATCTCACGGATTTATGCAGTGTGAACAAAACAAAAAGAAAAGGAAGTTTCTGAAATCTTGAGTTATCTCATGGTTCCTCCATGCAAAATTACATGCCAAATCAAAGTATGGCAATGTATTTATCATAGTTTGACCGTGACTGGCAACAAAGGACCACGCGGTCGCTCTATCGCCCCTCCCCTTGCTGGGATGGGGAGGAGAATGGAAAGAAAAAGGCAAAACTCGTGGGTTAGGACATGGGTAATTTAACAGAACAGCAAACGAAGCAGTGACAACAACAGTACTGATAAGAATACAGAAATCAAACAGCAAAAATGCACGGAACAACTCTCACCACCTTATGCCCCATACGCTCCCAAGCTGTGATCCACTTCCCCCCTGGCCCAGCTCCCCCACCCGGAACCCAGGTGCATGACGGCACATGGTATTGAATGCCCTGTTTCTTTGACCAGTTTGGGTCAGCTGGCCCAACCGTGTCCCCTCCTGGCTTCTGGTGAAAATTAACCCTATCCCATCTGAACCCAGGACAGTTAGTGAATATAATAGTAAGAAACCACCAGAAGCAAAGAAACTTCAGGCCTGTGTCACAATATGTTAACAATGAGGAAGTATCTTCAGACAGAAGTTAAGAACTTTTTATATCTATGTGTTTTTTTGTTGTGGGGCAAAGGTATTTTTTTCAAACATCTTTCATAGGATCTGCTGCTAGTAACAAGTGCGATTTGTAGAAATACAGATCATGAATTTCGGTGTATGGATGATCAGAAAAACCTAGGAATTCTTTGTTTAAAAAATACAAATCTGGGTTGCTTGTAATACGAAAGAAGAGGTAACAAATGAGATAAATGTGAATGGATTAGATCAGAAACAAAACTGAGGATCCTGTGGTGCCACTCAGGCAGAGTCCTAAATATCAGCACTGATATTTAGCAAAGCAAATTGCAAAATACAATGACAAACATTGACCTGCTTAGTTATAGGCTACCAATCATGCTGATGTTTTCTACCAAATCTTCTTCAGAGGCTTATTCCTAGAATTACTGTGCCATGGATGAAGTGATCACCTAAGTCTTCAAACTCACTTGAAATCCTTAGAGGAGGTATCCTCCCAACTAGATATTTTGGAAGTCCAGATTCATCCTGGACAATTGTAGCACAATGCATATCAGGGGTTAAATGTTTAGTGCTTCTCTAATACATTTGTGGTTTGACAGATGATTAGAAAGTGATGAAGGAGTTGGATGGGTAGGGTACATTCGTCCCAAGCAGCAGCTGTTGTTGTGTGTCAGGATTCCCATTATTTCCCGGTCATAGCTGAGTAACTGTATGCATGCCCTGCAGAACACGCCAAGGTGAAAAGGAAAAGAAGGTAGGCTCAGACAACACATCTCTATTGCACTAAAATGAATTTAAATATTCAAAATAATCCAGGGAGTTCCTTTTACACATTCTAAAATACATAAATTGCTATTTTGATTTCAACAAGCAGGCATGGATAATTCCTGTTCCACCTCAGAAGCCAGAGGTGTCCTAAAGCTTATGAAAGGAACTGTATCAGGTATCTCAAAGTTCACATCTTTCCAACAAAATATTTATTTTTTTATTGTGTATGCCAACTATAAAGATAACGGAAACTGATCTTAAAGTTCATTTGGGAGTTGAACAGGTTCTTAATTACATAACCAGTTTATGTGTAAACATAAGAAGCCCAATCTGCCATCTTCACTGAAGAAGTTGCTTAAGTTCATAAGCACTTTCTTGCTAACTTTTAAAGGGCATAAGGCATTCTTTTCAGGATTTTTTAAAAAAATCTTTCCTAAAATATAGATTCAAATAGGCCTCGAGACTAAGCAGATGTTCCCCCCAGATTAAAATGAAATGACTGAATCTGAGTTTGTGACAAGAAAGATGCCATGCAATTGCATGATTTTGAATATATTTGTGCTTCTGAATAACCTGCCATTATTCAAGATTTCAGAATGAAATGTTGATGGTGTTAAGAAAACTGAAATAAAAAAAATAGATAGCTAGGAAATCAATAAAAAGAAAAAAAAGAAGGAAAAAATCCCAAATGAAACCCCTCATATATACATAAATGTTTGTTTACATGTTTACGTGAGTTTCAGTTTTGACAGCTAGCCATGATGTTACAATACACTATTCAGTAAATTTTTTTAAATAGAAGAATAATACCCCCTGTTCACAATGGGAATTTTCACAGAAATTACAATAGAAAATTGATTTTATTTCACATAAGTTTCAGTCTTAATTGAAGTGAATTTATTTATTTATTTATCTATTTATTTATCCATTTATTTATTTATTTATTCTTGAGGACTTACCTACTAGGACCAACATATTTTATTCAATTTTTCATAATGCTTCTATCTACATCAGATGTGATGGAAGATGGTTTCCTCAGTGTGCGTTATTCTGATATCAGCAGATGGAAAGCACTATATTTTAGCTAAATTCTAAGCTTTAAAATTACACCTTCATTTCCATAGTAATTATACCACTCCTTCTAATGTTGCCATTCAGGCAGTTTAATTGCAGGAGAGGATGTTATCTTGTCCACTACTAGAGCTTAGCAGAAAGTTAGTAAAGATAGCAAAAAACTAACTGTTACATTTTTAAGGTGTAACATCACATTGGTTTATATATAAATCATTTCAGTAAACAAAACAAATTAATAAAAACTTCAGTTTTGTTGGTGTTTGGGTTTTTTTGTTTTCTTTTTTTTTAATAGGACAATTCCCCACTTCAATTTCGTTTTTTTTACAGTTGTGTATATCTGGAAGATTTCTGGTAACATGCTTACATATCTCAATAAAAAAGTCAACATAAAATGCCACCTGTTCTTTTAGATGAACCTTCTGTTTTCCTCTTTGAATGCAGTCTCATATGGTATACTAGATTATCATGGAAAGTAATAATGTGATAAAATATAAGATCAAAACATGGAACTTCATAATGAATTAGCAATGTGCTTATTTTTGTTAATTTCTGCATGAGAGGAGGGTGGACTGGACATTAAAATTGCCTTTGTAGAAACATTTTAATGTCCTGGTTTGGACATGTTTATTTAAACAATAAGGTTGTACCCTTTCTTC
>Ga0065711_1049114_pt1 | contig 11470 bp, 4 predicted proteins | sample Hoacrofraction12_FD_59098 | JGI IMG/M metagenome (GOLD analysis project Ga0065711, IMG submission 59098) | Hoatzin crop microbial communities from Cojedes, Venezuela - Epithelial fraction 12 v2 (version 2) | ecosystem: Host-associated > Birds > Digestive system > Esophagus > Crop | place... | reverse complement strand
GGAAGGAAGGAAGGAAGGAAGGAAGGAAGGAAGGAAGGAAGGAAGGAAGGAAGGAAGGAAGGAAGGAAGGAGAGAATCTTGGCAGTGTAGCAGAGTGATTTGCCTAAGTTGTCAGCACCCCTCCTTAATATCTTCTTGAGAAGCTGGAAAGCAAAGAAAAAGTATAATTGTGCTGCATGTTAGATTTCTTGTTGTGAGTTTTGGTGATGCTTACAGGACCAAGGGGCTGGAGTTAATGACCAGAAGGTCCCTTCCAACACAATACTTTGCTTATGATTATTCAGTCATTTGTGATCAGTCAGGCACTTTCCAGAACATGTGTGCGTGACATTTTCCTGCCTCAGAGACCATATGGTCCAGTAGACATTTTCACATCCCATCAGTCATTGATGTCCATAATATGTACAAACGGCTTGCTTTCTCAGTAACTTTCTAAAATCCTCTGCTAGGACAAGTGGGTCCTGAAGGACAGTTCTCTGTGATCACTCTGCTTCACTAACTGTCTTACTTCATTAACGGTCCTCCATTCAACATTTTATTTTGTTACCAGCTTAATTCTCCACTGGCTTGTCAGTGTAGTTCCTATATGCGTGTATAGCTCATCACCTCCAAACTTGGCTCTGTGGGGTGAAGGCGTTCAGTAGTCTGCCGAGTATAATTTCGCTATGAAAAGTGCGGGATGTCAAGCTTCAGGTAATTGTAGAGGGAGTTAAGTGTAAAGGAGAAATGATAGGCAGCAGTGGCTGCAGATCACAAGAACCAGAGGAAACTGGGAAAGGAGACCTGAGGTAAGTCAACACACACTGTTACGCAGGTGTATTAGTCTTTAATCATTTAGTGGGGAGCCAGGCAGGCAGGGCAACAGGGCGAGGTCATACTGAATCACTCTAAGAATCAGTAGAGCGATAAAGAGGGTGTTTAAGCACAGCACTCTTTTCCTTACACTTTCCCTTGTTTGCTGAAAGAGGAAATGATCCATTTTGTGATTCTTTACTACTTTATGGTATAATGACAACAAGTTTCATGCAGGATTTTAGCTACTCCTGGGGACAGTGCAAGCAAGCATATCAGCACTAATGCAAACACATCACTACAAATGGCAGCTTTAATATCTTTGAAGCAGAGAACAAAACCAGGGAAGAAACCTTCTTGGATTGCTCTCTTTCCCGGTTGAAAGCAGTGGGGAAGCCTAGACGTGGTGAAAAGAAGTTTCTCAGACTGTGCACCACGGGCACAGTAGTGGAAGGCAACAGGCAGCCCAGGAATCATAGTCTCCAGCCAAGGGATACTGATGAACTGAATGCAGAAGAACAAGGAAGATGATGAAGAAGCACCAAAACCCATCCTCGCCACAGAACCCCAGGAGATACAAAAAGTAATGTGGTTCATCCAAAATTGATTAGGATTGGAGTTTACAGCAAGACGTGAGGCAAGTCATGCACACATGGGAGAAGGCTTACAGTGAGAGTGAAATGGTTGTGATCCCTATGATAAGCAGCCACAGCTCATCAGTTACCTCACGTTTTGCTGGGACTGTGATGGGTTTTGTAGGCCTTGGGAAGAAAGCTTAATTTTAAAATGATGAGAAATCTTTAAAGAAAAAATTGGTCTTTGAACTGTTTTTGTAGTCCTTTTTTTTCTGAACCTTCGCAGAGTTGGCTTCCAGAGCTATTATTCTCCGTCCTGGCTCTTTTTCCACGTCTTCCCATTGAGATGAACCATGTTCACACAGAGTCTACTGGAGGCAGGACAATGCATGGTAGTCCTAGAGCAACACAGGGCAATTCTAAACTTGCTGCACTGGACAGTCATGCTTAACTTCAAATAAAGCATTTATCTTAGATCACTGTCTGGCACTGTTGGTTGGGGCTTTGGCAGTTGAGATGTTCCAACTATTTTGCCATAAGCCCATCTTCTTGCTCCTGTCTGTCACTGCTGGCCACAGCCTCTCCCAAAGCTTGTGACACTATTGCAAACAGTGACTTGCATACGTGTGGGGTGACATACATTACCCCTTGGCTACCCTGCAGAGTAGGACAGGACCTGGCATACATTACAATGTCCTGGCTTATTGTTTTGCTTATGCTCACAGTTATGAATTGCAGTTTGTTTTGATTTGCTATGAACTATGCTTTAAGCTAAATTTTGATCTTAGATTAACTCAGCAATACATCTTTAGCTCATGGGTTCCTTGCACTTCCTTTTTTAATTTTTTTTTTCTAAATTTTTTTCTCCTCAGATATGAGCAATTGAATACCCATCCTAGACTGGCAGAAGTTCAGGAGGACTAAACTGTAATAAGCACAGAAGAGGCATTAGAGCCAATTTGGTAAATGAAGCAGCATACATGGAATACCATTTACTTGACTGCAACCTAATTTATAAATCAAAGAAACACACACACATAATACATTTGACAACAGATGGCATTAATCAGTCCACTTCATTTAAGTGTCCAAGTTACAAGGCACTATGGAGGGAGTTTAGTGTGTGAGGGCCTGCAGGGTGAGCAGAGAGGGACCTGCCTTCCCTTCCCAGCTGCTGCTGCACCACCACCACCGTGTCCCTCCAGCAGCAACAGCACAGGACCTGCAGCCTTCTGCTCCCCAAGGAGCAGTAGCATTACAGCCCCAACCTGTACCCTGCCTGGACCGCCACTCTCACGTGTCTCTGGGAGGCTGGTGCGAAGTTTGGGAGGCTGTCCCCGTAAACCTGAATACCCCTCAGGGTGAGCAGGTGTAGCTCTGTCCCTAGCCCAGGGTGCAAGGGGAGGACCAGTAGTGTGAGCTAGATGACCATGGGGGCAATGAGCTAATTTAGCTGCTGTGTTAAGTACTAATGAATAGCAGGTGGGTTAGACTGCTCCCTGAGCCTCAGCTGAATTTTAAGCACATGGAGTCCATCCTTGATTGGATTTAGGCAAGCTAAACCTGCCCCCCACTACTCAGCTGTGGCAGCAGAAACAAATCTTCTGTAAGCTTGACCCTCTGGCCAAATATACCAGTGCAAATCAGTATGATATTGTGTATACTAGAAAGAAATGCAGCTTTAGCTGACTGCTAACAAGTTATACTCATGGAGAAGCTGGGATGACAGGCTTTTAGTTCATTTAAGATGAATCGATGCCTTCATACTCTGACAGTGTAAGATGGAGTAATAGGTGTTAACAGGTCACAGACAGACAAATCCCTTTTTAGCCTTCTGCCTACACAAGCTCCCAGTGGAGTTCCACCTTAAAAACCGATAACAACAAAAAAATCCAGCGGAGGAAGGATTTAAGGATTCAGTGTTGCATGTTGTCTCTAGTTCGAAGTCAGTATTACGCATTCAGACTGCAGATGCAGCGCTCTGGGAGCTGTAGAGGTTACTTTTCTGAACAATGCAAACAGGATCTGATGGCTCATACATGCTGATAATGATGACTGACAAACCAAGAGGTGATTTGGTCATTTTTTTCCTGTTGTTGTGACTGGATGCCATGGTGACTGGAGGTATAAATAGGCAGACAGTTTAGATGGGTGGAAACGCTGGCTCCTTATGGCATAAAATGGCAGTTCAGCTGAAGAATTCTCTGGACTTCAGCGTAATGCTTGTGCAGCACATTTATCTACCCACGAGATCAAAATTTTATTTCTAATGAACCAGACCTGGTCTCCCAAGGAGGAGCCATACCTTGTGGTTTTTAGAGCGTTTCCAGGGACAACCTCTTAATGCCAGAACCCCAATATATTTCAGGAGGGAAGGAGCTCCTATTAAGAGCCTTGAAAGAGAAAATCTCCCCTCATAGTAGTTTGGAACTGCGAGGTTTGGGGATTTGCTGACAGAATCTCAGCAAAGTGCTAGATAGAAATATTACACTTGTCATTTTTCATCAGTAATGCCCTAAAGGGAAATTCCATTTATCAGGCCTGTTCACAGGAGAGTTCATGTCCTGTCTAATGAACTGAAAAAATGCATTTATTTCTGTATTTTAATTTGTTGTGTTAGCTGTAAAGTTAAATTATATTAATTGTTTACTGTGTTTCTGAGAGCTAGACTATGTTAGGTAATTAATCACCCTGGAGTTATTGCTGGTCTCTGTGCGATAAGTGTAATATTTAGTATACTGATGAGACGAGACACAGCCTCACTCCCTGCCTTAGTGAATTCAGCGAGATGGTTAAAAAGGAAGACCTTGCAGCTTCCCCAGGTGCAAGTGGTGTGTGAAAACATAAGTGTAAATGTGGATAGGTAGGAAACACCCAGCTTTGTACGTGACCTGAACAGCTGAGTTGTGGGGAAGATCTTCGTCTTGGCGATGCAGCTGAGCAAAGGCTGATTCAGGTCGCTGGGCGCGAGATTGAGGGTGACCTGGCACACACCGAGCAGAGATATTCAAGTTGCTCTATTGGTAATCCTCTTCTCTCACCTTCTGTGAAGAATCTCAGTTCATTGTTGGACCCCGCTAAAAGCAATGCTCACATCTGACCCCAAAATCCTGTTTTCCATCGAGTGCCAACACAGCACTAGGTTGTGCCACCAGTCCTCATGGATGGACTCGGTGGAGACTGTCTTATGCCTGCCCACAGCTGTCGTCACCTGCCCTGTGTGTTATCCCTGGGGGATAAACTGTCCCGAGTGTAAGGTCCAGTCTGCTACTCTCTTTGTGGAGCAGCTCCGTCCTGCCACGTGTGCAACTGCATCCATGCGAGCGCACTTGTGTGTGTATGTAATGGATGGGGACAGACAGAGCTCAGGGTTCACGCATGCCCCGACTGATGGTCTGTGCAGGCCTGAAACAAATCAGCCTAGTATTTCCCAGGCAGTCTACATTTGAGGTGAGGCAGCTGATGTGCTGTTCTGGGGATCATATTGTCCACATGAAGGAATTCTTCATTGCTTGTTCCTTGTGAGTGGCTAAATCAGCAACAGCTTGCAGCCTGGGGAGGAGATGGCTGAGGTGGTGGGGTGATGACGAGATTGTACATGGTGCAATGACAGTAAGTGTGGGATGCTCAGAGATTTTTCCAGAGTTCTGGGCAACAAATGAAACTGCAGAATTTCTCCTTTGCACAACAGCTTCTGAGGCTGTGAAGCCCCTCACTCAGAGTCTCTGTGGATGCTAAAATTTTCATGGCTCACAAATGAGACTAGATAAATTCTTAGAATAAAACATGAAGGACCATTATAAAGGAAGACACTGCATTTAAGTGAGAAAGTCCTTGACCTGGCAATCAGTAAATATTGGTTGAGTATTCTGGCAAAGTATAGCTATATGATGTCCTTAAATTCTCCCTAGGCACCCACAGATAGCTGCTGTCAGGGACCAGACAGTGGGTTAGATGGATCTCTGCTGTGCCCTGATGCAACTGGTATTTTCTCCTCGTGTGATGATCTTGTCCATCTGCTCTATCTGTTGTCTGTCATCTATCCATAGACAGGAGGTTATGAGGGTAGAAACAGTCTTACTGTTCTGTATTTATAAAATCAAGGGGACTTTGATAAATGATTGGGATTCCAAGACATGAGACAATACAAATAACAATGTTGGGAGCAATGACAAGTAGCTAAGTGTTGCAGCACGTGTGTTCTTCTGTAGCTGGTACTCATGCAATGGTGCCAGGTCCATTTCTGTCCTAATAACTTTTGAATGTATAGTATGTTATGATCTCACACTCAGCAACAGTGTCATGTGGAGGGTTGTATAGAGTTAGTTTAAACAGAATGTGGAGCATATTATTCTGCTGAGGGAACATTTTAAAGCCTGCATAACTTAAAATTCTCTTAAGGCTGGTAGCCTGCAGGTGCTACTGGTTGAGAAATAGAAAGGTAACGGAACTCCTTTGTCTTTGCCCTTGCGTTTGTCTGGCAAAGCTCATTTATGCCTGAGGATTGCTCCCTGGGTCAGAGGGGATGTTTTACAAGCATGTCTGGAATAAGAACTACAGAAGTAATTGTGACAATGCTGCTTGTCCTTGTTACGGCATTTTTCACTGGTTGCACTGAGAACACAGTTCTCTCAAGTGGTTTTAAAACACTCACATGCTTAGGTAAAACATCTGCAGGTGTGTAAAGCCGAAGACATGCAGCTGTCCATAAAAATGAAGACAATGTCTTGCATTATCCTAGTGTGCCATCTTGTCAGTTACTATGTGTACCACCAATTCAACAGTCAAGATGAAGTGCTCTCATAGGAGCTGGCTATCATGAGACTCCAGATGGCTCTTCCTCCTTCTTGCAGCACATAAGCTAAATATGTAACAACTCATTCACCATCACACTGAGAATCTGTTACTAGAATGACACAACAAAATGAACTGCTGGAGAAACAAAAGACAGTTTGGGGACTTTTGCATAATGTTCCCCTCTGAATTTCAGGCTTTAAAAAAAAAGTGTTTTCCTTCAGCATGCCTCATGATATGAAATAAGTAATTAACAGGAGGATGTGCTTTCATTCCTCTACATCTGAAAAATAACCGAGGCCATTGTCCAGGAACAAAATTTGCTCTTGAGCAAAGAGTCAGTTTATCAGCCTGCACTCCCACCATGAAGTCATCTTTATCCATCTAGCTTTATTCAAATTATGGCTGAAAGAGCAAAATGAGCTTCAAATTTTTTGACAGATGAGATGGGAGAAAAGACAGAAGATATTTCAAAAAGCGAAACTGGAAAAAGTAGAGTGATCAGTGTCTCCCGTTGCAGGTGTGCACTTGTCATTTATGTGCCTCAGGGTAAGAGGGAGTCAGAAGTGCTTTCAATTTACTGTATTTGATTTCACTTCTGAGAGTAACAATCTGTTCAGGGACTCAAACTGTGACAGTGAAAGTATGTCTGATTTTGGTTTTGCATTCATGAGGGTTTAGGAGAAGAGAACAATACAATACTCACCCTAGCAGTCTACTCCCAATATCCTGCTACAATTATCTGCTTGGCACAGGATTGCAAATGCAGTAACTGTTGAGGTAAAAATGTTCTGCAGTCATAACTCATGTCTGCTTGGACCAACATGTGAAATTCCTCAATGCAAGTTGGAATCAGAAGAGTGAATACTGACAGGACGTGTAGCGCATAAGATAACTTGAAGAACTTTTATGGCTGGTATAGCACTGAGCAATATTTGAATAAATAATTAAAAACAAATTCTGAAGTGGTTGAAGAGAATAAGGATTCCCATAAATGTTGATTTATCAGCCAGAGGAGCTCAGCTCGTTTCTTTTCCAAAACTCTCCTGTCCTCTGAGAAAGCAATTTTTTGACTGTGAACAATGTGGTGGAAAGTCTTTGAATGTGTGTACATTTTTTTAGCTCTCTTGAGAACCGGATGGATGTGCAGAATTTGACATTACCAGGCTTTCTTCGCTTGCAGCATCCAAGTTTGAATCAACAGTTCCATAGAGAGAGGGTAGTACGGGAGTTATGGCACACTTTATAACCCTTTTTCTCTCAGGGCAGCTAAATGACTGTGAGTCATTCAAATCTGGTTTCTGTGAGGTGTAAAAATATGATGCCATTAGACCTCATTAATGAACTGCTGAGAGCCACACTCCACAGTAACCAACATCTCCATTTTTCCAGGGTGTAAATCAGCACTATTCCGTTAAGTTTAATGGGCTCAAGCTAATTTACACCAACTAAGGATATGATCCAGTAAACTCAGGCTCCCACAGTGTGCACATTACTTAATTCATCACAGAATCACAGCTGTCTCCAGCTGGCAGAGAGCACCTATTCAGCTCCATAACACTGCACAATAAAGCAGACTAAAGCAGGAAATGAATAAGAACACGAGGCCCTTGTGGGACTGTACGGTGCATGTATGTTTTCTGAACATCGTCTGGAGTTTGGTCAGGGGGCTCATGATTCAGCCACTGCTGTTGGGGATGAGGGAATAGTTTATAAACTCTGTAGTATCTTAAGTTATATATAATGCAATGGTATATCTAATATAATTATAGGACAACGTAGGTATTGGGTTAGTCCATTTGTGCAGTTTTTGAAATATGTCAGACATTTAGCATAGAATATAAGAGATTTTTAAATGCATTGTTGCAACTTTTCTGCCAGTGATAAACCTGAAATGAAGGATAATGTTAAAATTCCAGCTGAATGAGGCAGGCATTTCTCACTGGGCTTTTGTTCTCTCATAGCTTTTTCACAGTTTTCTTACTGATGAGTAATACTCAGAAGAGAAACAAGGAGTAATGCAAAATTGATATAAATAGCAATTAATTCTACTGAATTAGGGTATTTCTACCTTAGATAGTAAATATTTCTACTTCTAGCCCTGCAGTGGAACTCCTTCTTTAAATACCAGCAGCACTACCCTGAAGGAGAAAGACTTAAGGGAATTCAGAGGCCTTTGTATGGGCCATCTAAACATCTGAAAACACAAATATAAACACTGGCCAACCAAAAATTTTTCCTTTTCTATGCAGATCTTTCATTCTGCTTAAGTTCCAGAAAACAGATCCTGACCGAACTGTCGACACTTCTGTACCCAATCTCACCTTCCCCAGACAGCTGGTACGTGCTGCTTTGCACATCTGTGGTAGCAGAAAGATACTACCTGGATTGTAGGCGCTGTAAGTAGGCAAAAATGAGCAAACTGAGCCTCTTCATGCATGTCGTTGGTCTTGGTTTCATAGAACACATATGAGCATATATTGAGAAGTTAGTTAAGAGAATGAGGAGAGATTCAGGCTGTGGGGAGGAAAGAATTGGTTTTTTTCTTTCCCTCCGTTTTCAAAAAACCACGGTGTCTAATATTGGAAGAGTTTTTAAGCCAGAGATTTTTCAGGTGGAAGGACGAGTTGAATCTTGAGCAAGCGGTAGGGTGGGCGTAAGACATGTCCATCTGTGGAGTTTCCTATTAGGCAGTTCTTGGGTTGAAGAACGAAGAGGTGGAGCAGATGGTACCTACGAAATAAAGATTGCCAAAGGAGGGTCTAAATGAACTTTACAGACAATAGTAGCAAGTGAGACAGAAAACATGTAAGAAATAACACAATAAAAATAATCCATTAAGAAAATACTACAGGGCATACAGCATCTGTGACCTTAGTATATCCCCAGCAAGCTTAACAACAAATCTTATGTTCTTAAGCCTAAGTAACACCAGTAGGCAGCCAGTCCTCGATGGGCAAATCCATTCTAAGCTGCAGAGACTCCATCACGAAAGGGAAGAGAGGATCTTGCTGTGTTTGCAGGCAGGAGTCTCAGCTTGAACAGGAGATGCTTGTGAGACACATTCTCAAACGATTACCCAGCCGTTAGCTTATTACTAGTTCTGATTATTAAAATACAGCTGCATCAATACAAATATGGCAAATCCATTATATGATTGTACTCTGGACTTACTTGGCCTGGAGCTGAAAAATGTTTTTCCAACATTTATTTCTGATGCTTCCTTCTAAAACACAGCTGCTTTGGTTCCAATTTTCCCTGTTACGTCTTGACAAAACATATGCTAACTTATGCTTATGGAGTCTTTAAAAATTACCAGAAGTCTGCAAAACTTCAGGGACGATGTAGTCATCACCACATTTTTGTTGGGGGAAGGCAGATTGGGGAAATCCTAACACAGATACCCAGCTCTCCGTCTCTCCCCCTGTTCTGGGGGAAAGTCTTCTAGTACTGCTCAGGGTTCTGGTTTTTGGAATGGTGTCTGAAGGCATAGTTTTGTGGCTTTAGAGGTTGTGATATGGAGTCCAGTTAATACATCTAGTCCTCAGTATGGAGACCATGGCTGTTATGATGATAAAACAAGCATATCTGACATTTTCCTTAAGAGTGTTATGACTGTATTTTTTGCCTGAATGTTATTTATTACACTACACTCTGTTCCCAATGGACTGGAAATTCTTTAGGGTAGAATCATTTTTCCTGTTCCTATCCATTACTTAGTACAATGTGGCCCTTGCTTTTATGGCAGCTTTGGGCTATGCTAAAATATCAGCAACATCAAAATAAAGATGACATTCTTGTATTCACTTTCCATGCTAACGTGCAATAGGTACTATGCTGTCAACCTGTTCTAACTGCCTAATTGTTTTTTTCTGCCTTGGAGAGAGCCCCTTCAAAGTTACAGACTTCAAACGTGCTCCAAATAAAATCATAAAGCAGCCACACAGGCCACACAGCAACATTAAAGTGACAGGATGTGACTATAGCCAATTAAATACCAATCACATTTATTGAGGCGGCTTGTAATGATTAATGCTGAATGGGATAGGAACAGCGTCTGTGCCCTGTTACACAGTGCCCAGGGATGTAACTTCATTTTCTATTAACAGGAATTCCCATGTGATTTCTCAGCTCAGACTGAAATTTCCTCTACGTGCTGTGGGTGTAAAAGTTGAGTTCTGACCCCTGAATTCTGACTCCCGGACGGGAGTTCCCTGCTGGCTTGCCTTCTGTGTCCCTTTCTCAAACGTGAATTTCTCATGTGAAATCTCCCATTCAGGGGCCATGTGGACACATCACTGAACCTAATTAAAGCATAAAAGGACTGGCAAAACAGGGAAATGAAAGAGAGGAAAAAGTACCTCCTGTGTTTTCCAGTCCTCCGTTAGCTGCTGTTGGGAAAGCGAATGGCCACCAGCTGCTCAGTGATTATCCAGTAGCCCGAAAAGACAGCTTTTACAGCCCACAAGTTCACTTTTAGTTTGTATCACTGAAGCAGATCTAGCCTGGACTCACGACATTAGCATCTAAGATTTAATACAGACACTGGTGCTCAGATTCTCACTGCTGCTTCCACCAGCTTAAACCACTGCAGTTCAACCACCACTCCTAGTCCCCAGCTCTACTGCCCTTGCAGACAGCCACCAGTGTGTGAAGACACTGGGCCTTGCCTCTCCAAGGCTACATGTGCTGGAGATGTGGCACAGATTTCCAATCATTATTATTATTTTTACACAAGAGCAAAAGGCTGAACTTGCAATGCTACACAAGAAGTCCTATAGATCTATAGACAATTTGGATTGATGGATTGATTGATTTTGGCAAGAAAATGAAGTAATTACTTTAGTAGCTATATAAATATGTGGTAAGCAGAACTGCTCAATAACTTTAAAAATAGATCTGTACAAATTCTGTACAGTATTTCTTTGCTTTCTTTGGCAGCCACAAGCTGTGACCTTACACGAAGAGTAAACATAACATTAATGCAGACCCTAGATGGTCTTACAGGTGATGCGTACATAAAGCTATGCTTAAAGATTAGAAGAGTTGTTATTCATCAGCTTTTATACCATGGTACCACCCAGAAGAAACTTAGCTAAAAAATAGGGGCTCACTGTGCTTTCTTAACATTGATAAACATTTAACTAGGGATCATAGAAATCACAGAAATCATAGAAAGTTTTGGGTTGGAAGGGACCTCTAGAGGTCATCTAGTCCAACCCCCCCCGCAGCGAGCAGGGACACCGCTAACTAGATCAGGTTGCTCAGAGCCCTGTCCAACCTGGTCTTGAATGTTTCCAGGGATGGGG
>Ga0065711_1049104_pt1 | contig 11470 bp, 5 predicted proteins | sample Hoacrofraction12_FD_59098 | JGI IMG/M metagenome (GOLD analysis project Ga0065711, IMG submission 59098) | Hoatzin crop microbial communities from Cojedes, Venezuela - Epithelial fraction 12 v2 (version 2) | ecosystem: Host-associated > Birds > Digestive system > Esophagus > Crop | place... | reverse complement strand
TCACCAGGGCAGTGTAGAGGGGAAGGAGAACCTCCCTCATCCTGCTGGCCACACTCCTCTTAAGGCACCCCAGGATGCCATTGGCCTTCTTGGCAACAAGGGCACACTGCTGGCTCATGGTTAACCTGTCGTCCATCAGGACACCCAGGTCCCTCTCCACAGAGCTGCTCTCCAGCAGGTCCACCCCAACCCTGTACTGATGCATGGGGTTGTTCCTCCCCAGGTGCAGGACCCTGCATTTGCCTTTGTAATGGTTCTGCATTTGCCTTCATATGCCTTCATATGGTTCTGAGCTCTACATCTTCACTCTGACTTTCTGTTTGCTAGAAAGTGATCCCATCTGCTGCTGCAGATTTCACATAACAATATGATCTTTTTGTTGGTGACTATATGGAGTCTTTGGACATACCTAGAAAATAGCATAGGTCTGTCTGTCTCACTGATAATAGTGCTGCTGGCTTTCAAACATGAAAGGCGAAGTAGATTTGCTCTTCCCTTTGCAGGAATCTTGACTTTCCTGTTTCAGAATTTTTTTGTCTTATAGAAGTTTGTCGTTGATAGAAGCAGCTCCAGCCTGGGGTACCTCTGTGTATTCATGCTGTATACGTACACCTTAGCAGCATGACAGCTCTATTGCAGCATATATAAGAACTGCTGACTCTGAGCTTGGAACAGTTCACAATCATTACATCTGCTTACAACCACATAGCAAGTCAAAGAGCGCAACAAGAGCCAATCCACAGAATGAAACCGTTGCAGCTGGAGACTTGGTGTTCACCCTCTGAGTGCAGAACATGCTTTTTTCAGACTAACTGTAGTCGAGCCCATTAATGCCCATTAGTGCTTGGAGCGCAGTAGGTGTTCTCCGAGATCATTCCTCTGGGTTTGGTTTCAGCTGAAGGAAATCCAGTCCCCACACTCTAAGACTGCCCCATAGTGCACATCAGAGCACCACAAGTGAGAAGGGTTGAGATAGTTGCTTCAAAAGTTTGCTCAAGATCCAAATTAAAATGCTAATTTTAACACACCCAGTAGGCCAGATAAAAGGTGACATTCTTTTGCTCTTTCCCACAAATAAGAGTTCCTAAATTAAATTTTATACTGCAGCACTAGAGGACGTGCATTTTCTGCACTGTGAACTTGTTACTTTCCCACCTCTGAAAGTGCTTCTGTTGTCACTTGCTTATCTTCTCTGGGCAATCCACCAAAGCAGCAGGAAAAGGATAAAAGCAAGCAGATTAAAGGTAAGAAAGGTATTTGCAAATCTTCTGTTTAATCGAAGGGCTACTAAAAAGGCTATAGTAACTCAGTTTAGGCCTATGTAATCGTGCTGTAGCCCATATTAAAAGGGAAGGAGCCGTGTCTGCCAGCCACCTGGCTTTCCCTTTAATGGTTGGGGACTGTGGTTCCAGCCAAGATACAACTTGTGTGAGGTAGCAAGAAATCAGTTCTTTGCCCCGATCAGCATTTTCCTCTTGGACTTGCAGGAGACACCTCTGAAACAAAAGGCCACTGAGGGAGCAGCAGCTGCCTGGTAACCCAGGGAGCAGCAATGTGATCCGTGCCTCCCACGCCGCAGCCCACTTCTACAGAGGTTTGGCCCAACTCCCATTCCTGGTTACTGTGGTGAGAAAACGAGGCCATAACAAGTACTACCTACTAACGAAGCAAAAGCTAGAGAATTTAAAGATGCTTTTCCTTGGCTGCAGTTGCAGAGATAAGTCTGTGCTTGCTAATATCCCACTCAGCCTCTCATTGTCTCTCAGTAGGATACGAGTAAAGCTTATCAGCTCGGTGAAGTCATCACTGCCATAAACACTCAAGGAGAAGGTTTTCCAGTGGCTTTCCCTAAATCCTTCTGAGCAGGCTCTGAAATCTGAATGGAATTACACTTGAGGTGAACACTGAACAAAGCATTGTCTTCTCTGAGATAATATGGGAGAGTGTAGATAATTTGGCCCTACCGTTATATTCCAAACAGCTGAAAGGTGGACTGCACTGGCCGCCGGCTAGGGCTGTGTTTGTCACTGAATATCCCTCACAAATTACCAGTCTTGCCACAGCCTCTCCAGCATAAAATAGATAAAACAAATACAACAGATATTTTTATTCTCCATTAGAAATGCCTAAACCTAAGTATTTAAAAAGGGGCAGGGCAGACTCTATTAACTTTTAACTGGTTACTGTTACTGTTTACTGTAGAGTTGCATTCTGTCACATTTCAGTAAAAACTGCAATATCTTCATTGTTCATTTGAGGAAAATGCACAGCTTACATTTTCTAAACAAAAAATTATGTTTTAAATGTCTATGATGAATCTGAGATATTTACACCTTAATTAAAAATGAAAACCAAGATTTAGAAATTTTTTCTCCCTGTAAGTACATAAGTGAATCCATTGTCAAAAGTTAAGAGTAGCAAGAATCTGTAATTGGCTTCCTAAAATTGGATTGAGGGGTTTAACTAGAGGGGCTTTAGGAAAAAATCTTGGCCTATATTGAAAGCAATCCATTCATCTGTGGTAAAAAAGTAAATGTTGCCATACTCAAAATATTAAGTCTTTCACTGAAATGGATAAAATAGCTAATATTGTTGTTATTTGTATAGACTATCTTACTATTTCAATAATTACAATTATACAGTTATTATGGCCAATATGATTGCAGCCATAATAGCAATAGGAGCAATGTTCATATCTTATGATGTTGTCTAAGATCTCAGAAACAAGTAGAGACAACTGTTCCTTCTAATTAGTTTTAGGCAGCTGCTCCACCCAGCTGCACCGGAGGCACAGCTCCCTAATTTCTGTAGGTGAGGCGGCAGCCGAAATCAGAGGAGCCTAGGGAGAGCATGCCACATTAGATGCCTGAAGTCGATTGGTGTGAAAACCCTCTTGGTGACCACATGAGAGTGAAATGGGCGGGGGTCAGAGGAATTTGGAGGCATCCATAGCAGGGCTGTGCAAGATGGGGAATGAGCAGAGATGGGCAGGTCTTGCCAGGGACCGTGAGCAGCAGCCACTGGCATGAAGGAGCTGGTGGGAGCTGGAAGCTCCCTGACAGCACTGGGATGGTCACAAGCAAAAGTAGCAGCAAGGTATGTGGGAAAACAAGATCTCATATGAAAAGCTGAGAACAGGTCGTCTCTGCATCCTGGCCAGAGGGACAGCAGGTAACGAAAATCACAGCTCCTCACACACCAGGGAACAGAGAAAGAAAAGGGAGATCTCACAGAGTAATAAACAGAGAAGTCTCTATTTCCTGTGCAATGTAGAATCTGAATAGTGATCCCAGGACTTTTATACCTTCTGAAAACAAATAGGTTCCTTGAGAAGTGTGAAAACAACCAAAAGGCAAATTGGAAAAAATTGCCTTTAATGATTATATAGGTTAAATTCCCATTATCTTTTTATTAATGTTATGTTTGACTGGTGAGGATTAGCAACCCCTTATCATATTCCTCAGTAGCTTTTTTTTTTTTTTGCAATAGCGTAGGAACTTTTTGTTTGCCATAGAATATGGTTTTGTAAAGCTATGTGGTCTGTAAAGCCGTAGAATAAACGGTACATCTGAAATACCAGCTGCATTTCAGGGCTTCTTTACCTCTCCACAGCTACTGTTATTTCACTAGATTCCATTTAAAATAAATAGAAGGTAGGGAAGGTTTTTCCGAATGTAAACAGGTTAAAGTTATTCCTGAAACATCCTCAAGTATATTGTGTTTTATAGCTCAATTGACTTTGAAAGAATTATTAACTCTGATGACATAAAACCCAGTAAACCAACATAGTTATAATATTGCAAAAAATACCCAGTTTTACCCTTGTGTACATAGACGTTATTGTTATTATTATTTAGCAAGTATGTCAATGGCATGCATACAACATTCACATTAAAGGGGAACATTCATATTAAGCATTCATGTTAAAGGGAACGCTTATTAAGAACCAGGCAAGTGAACTTGCTTTCCATACAGAAGTCACTGAGGTTTATCTGGTGCTGTGGTGTTGCTGTGCTCGACAGCATGTATTAAGCAATAAATGCAACAGAGAGTACAGTGCTGAAGGATAAAATATGACTAAAGGTGCATTATGAGTCACAAGGCTGAGAGAAAGAGATTTCAGTTTGGGGAGAAAGGCAGTCGTCTCCTGAAAACGGACTGCCCAAAGTGACTTATATTTTATAAACATAGAACAAATGTAATGCTACGGTTAATTATGGATTATCAGGTATCAAGTCACTTCATTACCTGGTTGCAGGTAAGCAGCGACAAGGGAGGCAGCTGCCTGAGGTCTCTGAAGGTCTGTAATGCTGGCTCTGTCTCTGGCCATTATTACACAGAACAGCTTTGGAAACTGAATTGGCAGTGTTTCATGGCGAGGGATGTCCAGAGGCATGTCTTACACCGTAATAAACCTTACTGGGGACGCAACCAATAAAGCTCTCCAGCAGTGCAATGGCTCCACAGTACGACTCGCATGCTGTAGTCCCAGGATCTGGGTGACAAAGACCAGCAGAGATGCCACCACAAGCCAGGCAGAGAGAAGGAGGGAAGGAAGGGAACTCTATTCTCTGCAACAAGCCCGCTCGGTACCTTTCAGCCAGCCTCTGTGCAGTTTCTAACTCAGCTGCCGTTATGGTTTCAACACAGTTGCACTATCAGTGAAGAGGTGTGGCAAAGTCCATATATACGTGTTGACTGGGAAGTAGAGATTCGAGTTGTGAATTTCTTAAAAATTTCTAAATGCTTCAAGTCTAACTCACTGAACAGCTTAACTCAGCTGACAAACAGAGGTCTCATGCTCTGCTCCATATTTTCAGGTATTACATAAATTGTATTATTTAAAAAGAAAAAACAACCTGTTACTAGATTATAATCTAGAAGATGTCAGTAAAATGAAATAGTCAGCTGTTACTTAGAAAATCAGAGGTATTGTTTTTTGCCTTTCAAATAAAGTCTTTTGAGAATGTTCTTCCAAGTCCTAAATTGATACAGGAATCCAATTAAGACAGTGTCTCCTCTGTATTTCAATATTCCAAGGTCCATTTCTTATTTCTCAGTGACCACTATATATTTTGGAGTGTATGAAAAGTTGGTGTCTCTTTATTTATAGAGTTGTCTTTATTTATAGAGTTGTCAGTGCTCTGAGTTTGCCTACAAGAGCTGTAGGTTAATGCAAAGCTGAAACAGACTCCCTGAGATGCACCACTTCAAAGGATAAGAAGTTGACACCTGCCCCATTCATGAATAGTTCTTCTAAAACCGCATAAGCAGCTTCCAAGGGGAAATTTGTATTTGTGACTAAGTTGCTTTATTACAGGCAGAAGTAATGACATATCCTAACCAGCACGACAGTAACCACTGGTGGGGAGACTGGTCCCCAGGCTTTGTTCCAGCAATCTAACGGTGGAAAACAGGTCAGAGGTTCTTTTAAACAGCAACGAATTTCCCAAGAGATATTTGTTCTTGCATAACCTTTTCTCAAAACTGTGAATCTCACACAATAATTTGGAAATCTAATTTATAAAAAATGTTGATCTTTATTCTTCTCTTGCTGTGAGCAACTGACTTTCCCTTTAACTGCACTATCTTGGCTGAAGTCCGCAATGCACCATTTCTTAGGCTGCTTTGATAAAAAGACCTCAGGCTCCTCTTACTCATCTCTCAGGTTAGGAGCTTATTTGCCTTCAAATACTTGCTATAGGGCATTTATAGTTTTATAGACAAAATGTTCTTAACTAAAAATTAATTTAAAGTGGTTAACACTAAAAAGAAATAGAAGAGAGAAACAGTAAGTATAACAATTCATAGAAACATTTCCTACCTCTGCCTGCATTCACCCTTCTAGTTAGGGGTAATGGATAAAATTACATTAAATACAGTTTATGGTTCAGATTCAATAATACGCTCCCAGGCCTGTGTGCAGATCTCCAGGATTTTTTCTGCCTTTCTTCCAGTGTCTTTATCCTTTTATCCATCTTTCTTCTTTTCTCATTGTTCTTGTCATTATCAGACATTTTGTGCTTAAAGCTCTCATTATTTTCTGCACTTTTTCCCACAGAAAAATTCAATTTATAAAGAAGAAAATAGAAAGAAAAAAAGGCTGAGTATAGTAATGTAGCAGACAGGCCTCCTACTCAGCTATGCATAGCCATATTCCTAGAATAAATTAAGCTCTTTCTTTCCTAAATTTTACTTAGCTTTACAATCAAACTTTTTTGAGCTTCAGAAATATCCAGATATGTATGTGAATGTATGTCAAGTATCTGTGTATGCAGGAACAGAAACAAAGACGAAAACCAGCTTACTAAAATAGGTGAGACAAAGATTCACTGGCTGCACCTGAATACACTGATCCCTAAGAAAACGGAGAATTAAACTTTCTGTTTTCCTCTTGAAGGCAAAAAGAGAAGTTAGTTCTGTGCTAAACTGGGAGACAAACCGTGACACCGTGATGCCTGAAAACACCAGAAGGAAGCATGAAAGATCAGGTGATTCTTGCATTTGCAAGTATTGGGCTGAATTATAGGGCTAAGACTGTCATCAGGATAGGATTGAATTGGATAAAATGAAAAATTAACAGAGAGTTTGGAAAGAGACTACATCGATGATTTGAGGACCATAAAGATGTCCACTACAGAAAAGAGAATGGTGTGATATTTAATGTGTGACGAAGAAACCTCTGGAAGCCTGTGTGATGCTTCTACATAATTCACAGACAGGAATAAGTTCAGAAATTCTGTAAACATCTGCATACGTGAAATTTCTAAAAGGTTGTGCATGTGTACTGAAAAATGGTTATATATCCACCAATTGAGAAAGGTTTATTCATGGATTACCAGATTCTATAATGCTCAGCCATGTAGAAGGAAGGAATAGTCCTTTCTGTTGCAGAAAGGTCTTTTGGCATGACAGTAAGAAAGATTCAATGGTCATAGCATTCCATTCCACCTACTTTTTAAATTTGTTAGCAGTCTTTTACTTTGTCTAAGTAGGATCAATAATTGTCATTGTAATGAGTCTTCAACTGTTTGTGGAATGTAGTTACTTCTCATGTGCCTCCAAAAACCAGATGCTCAAATGATGATTCTTTAAACTACCCAAATCATTAGAAAGGTCTTCAGGACCTTCCTGCCTTTACAAACCGTCTCCACATACTCTTATTAAGAATAGACTTTCGATATGTACACTGTCTTCCAGTATCATTCCTACAGATGCCATTGTAAGTAAATTTTTCTGCTCTTTTAGAATGTCCCTCTTTTTCATCCAAATATAATGCTAGTCCTTTTTACCATTATTCTAAGTTAATTCTTTTAAGTGTTGCTTCTTTCCAGGATAACCTCATAAACATTGTCCTATATTCTTTGTTCCTATGCTCTAGCAGTATTAAGACATTCCTTCTGTGGTCACGAGTAGTGTAAGCAATCCAGGCAGCTTTGTACGGGTGATCTGCCTCTTTATATTATTTAAGCACCACTTTTATCCTTGTGACATTGACAAACAATATCAGCAAAGGTTTGTATTTTCTTCCCAACAAAGCAGTCATCCTAGTGGGAAGACTTGAGACAGACTTCTATCCAGTGACCATTTCGCATGGACAACGACAGCTGGAGAGCCAGGCATGGTTTTGTTCACTTCGTATGGACCCGCGCTGGTGTTATGTGACATGATCTCAAATTCTGTTCCCCACTTCGTAAAGATAGTGTTTTCATTCCCTTTCAGAAAACGAGTAAGAAGCCTATTAAGCCCTAACTAAGAGTAGTAGCTGGCTTGAGACAGAATATAAAATTGAAAAGCAACGTAAGACAAAAGCAGTATCTTTAAGGTTACATCATTGTGTATCATCTGTCTGTACTGGAGCCTCGTAACCTCCCTGTCCAAATATTATGAAATAAAATGCTTCTTATTGTACTTTTATGAAGGTGGGAATCTTTCATTAAGAAGCCTCATCCTAAGGCCATAGCCCTTTGTTATTTGACTTCTGCAGGTACATATGTGTTCTCCTGTTACCATGTCTAAAGGGAGGAATAATATAGACAGTGCTGTAGTTATTGTAGTTACAACTCTATCCAGTCCAAACGTAACTGGAGTATTAAAATGTATGCTACTTGTGTGAAGGACAGTCTGTACCTTGGGATTTTTTTTAGAACTGGTAATTGTCAGGCTGTTTAAAAAGAGATTAAAATTAAATGTGTATTTTTCTCTATTGTGCTGCATCTGTTTTCTGTCAGAATGAATCCTGCTGATCTTGGTTTCAAGGTTTCCATTTCGTGTGCTTTTAAACCAAGGTCAAGCAGTAGGCAGCAGAGGGACCTTGAAGGTGTCATTGGCTAGAAATACATAAGCTTTATAGCTACACCACTAATTATTTATCATTCATAGAAAGAAGTATAGGTGGGCAAAATTATATAGGTGCAGATACTTCTGTAGCTGTACGCACACCAGAATTGCAAAAGACAGGTGCTTAAGATTATGTGGCAATATATGTGAATATACATGTATGTTTACAAGCGAGTACAAATATCTGTATGGTGAAATGTGTTCCTACCTCTTTTTCTGTGTCCAGATGAAATTGTTTTCTGTATGTGCTATATTGCTCACACACACAGTCTAAGAAGCCTGAGAAATCTATGAAGGAAAAAATCATTTAACAAAGCTGTCTGTCTAGTATGTTTATATACTACTATGTGTTTTTTCAAGGCTAACCTTGAGGTGCTTTGTTTTCATTAAAATTACAGCCCTTGGAATGCGGCCTTACACCTGAGTAGGCAGATATTTTTTTTAAGAGAAAAAAAGAAAAGATTATTTTAGTAAATTGGGGTCTTCCCTGTATTCTCTGTTGTGTTTTTCCTTAATTTTGCAGTTACGCTGATGAAAGTACAATGGTCTTGTACACATGTCCAGTAACTTATGGCTTCTCATACATTCTCCGTCTAATTTGAATTTAAAGCAGTGTCTATAGGAATGGTTAATGTAGGTTCAGAACAGATATTCTATTTGCCTCAGGCAGCTGTGACTTCTGAAAAGCAGCAGGCAGAGCTTTGCATTTGCCAGACAGAAACCATGCAGAACAACATGTGGGACTCTCGGAAGAAACATTCTCACATAAAGGCAAACCTCCTGGCCCCAAAAAACTCATCCTCTGTGCCTCCAGCTCGGTGCAGGAGCAGTTACTTCTCACCAGCCAGGGCTACGATGCTGGCCAGGTGGTCTCTGTTAGCAGAGCATACCCAACCGTCTTGACTCCTGAGTTTTCCAGCCCAGGTTCTTGTCGAGGCACACGGCACGTCAGCCCCCGGCTGTGGGTCCCGATCTCCCCGCTACGCTGCACTCTGAGTTCTCATTGTGACACAGAGACCAAACAGGGCCAGGGCGGGCATACAGAGCTGGGAACCAGTAAACGCACCTCAGCCCAGTGCGTTAGATGTCCCCTCCAGCAGTGGGTGCTGGCACTTGTAAGCTGTGTCTACATTAGCAAGTAATGCAAACCAACGGGAGCAGATCTGCTGACCGAGGCAGCTGATGCCGAGCACCTGCCATACGTACCGTAAGCATTTCGGAGAGGGTTATGGCACACTAGCTTTACTCTGGCTTTATGGACTAATTGCTCATTAGCAGCTGAAGTGCCTTATGTACTCACCAGGGCAGTATCTGCCAGTTGACTTTCGTCAAGGAATCTAGTTCGTGCCCTTCAAGAAAATTCTCCGATGTGAGGCGCAGTAAGTGGAGACAAAAACGTAACCCTGGCTTAAACAAACACTAAAGCAGACACATGGTCATTTCAGGAGTGTGGCATGTTGATATACTGGATCTGCATGTCTTTCTGCATTTTCTCTAGTCAAAGTATGGAAAAGCATTCAGGCTTCAGAGATATAGATACTTTTCATAAGAAAAACACTCAGTGTTTGAAAGATAAAATGAGTTTGATTCATACAGTATATGGCTTTTTTATTCAAACTGCCACAAAACAGTGAATTTCTGTTGACTAAGTAAAAAAGTTGGAAGAAAAATTCCTTTAACAGACGTCATTCCCTTCTTTAATGTATGACTAAAAAGCTTTCAGTCTATCTATCCAAATCATCACTGATCTTGACAAACCCGTATTTCATGGATTTGCCAGGGAACCACATCATTCCATGATGAGGAAATAAAAATTCATAAATACCTTAAAAAAAAAAAAGGATACCCAACTACCACACAGTCCTTTTCATTTCTTTATCGCCTTGTCCCTTCTAAACAACTTTGTGAGATAAAGGTCACCTCCTCAATTTTCTCCTTGTGCAGGATAAACACCTATATCTGCATTTGCCCACCATTCAGCGCTGTTTCATGCTTTAGTCCCTTTCTCAGTTTCTCCAAGTTCTCAGATGAACATGATGTTGCCCCCCCCCCATCTTTGTTTTCATGATTACTTCCATTTTTTTAATGCTTTACCTGTTTGCTACTCGCTTTCCTGCCACTTTTCCAGAGTGGTGAGACCCTGGAGTAACGTTCCCATTGTTGATAGGGACAAAACCACCTCATTATTTCCAAGAATTAAGATCAATGAACAATGCCTGCATGAAGGTGACAAAGGACACAGCTTTTGCAGACAGGTGTGATGTTACTTTGCCCATTTTTTGTCATAAGCCAAAAGCTGTATCATCTGTCACCTTCACACAGCTGTCAGTGTGGCAGTGACCCTTCCAGCCGGCATGCTTGGTAGTTTAAGGGCGCTGGTGGACGTGCTGTATCCACACATTTCCCAGACAACAGAGAACATTTTCAGAGCAACCTTATGTCTACCTGTAGAAGGCCACGACGTGCTACCTGCAAAAAATATAAGAATCAAAAGGCCCCATTATTTCTCTGTCACGAGCCTTTGAAGGGATTTAAAACAGCACATCATGAATACTATTTGTTCTTTCCTTTCTCTTTTTCATATCAGAGTTTAAGGCAAGAGTTTTCTGTCTCCCTTCAGCCCCTGTCTATTTGCCTGGTTACACAGCACAGTTTTGAAGTGTATCACCTCCTCTGCCAGGCGACAGGAGGAAGATCTGGCAGAACAGCTTTAATCAGTCCCAGTCCTGCCCCCAGTTTGGAGACTGCATGTGAAGGAATGCTGTGCTCCCCATGTCTTCTGGATAACAGGATTTGGAAAGAAGGAGCAGTTCTGGTCTGGTGTCATGGGAGGAAGCAGGTATTAACAGACACTACACAAAACAAAAGACAAATTTTACCACTCATGCTGTTCTGTGCTAACCATGGCAAAGCACACAGCACTCCAGTTTCTACTGAAACTGTGAAAATAAAATATGTTAAATCATGGTAAAGAAATAAAGAATGGAAAAAAATAGATTTTGGTGACCCTAAAGAAATATTCTTCACTGTTCTTCTTAAAGTTAGGAAGACTGCATTTAAGGTTAAACATTTTCTTTAATTTTCAAGGTATTTACCTGTGATGCATATGGGGGGGGGGGGCAGGGCAGGG
>Ga0065711_1049113_pt1 | contig 11471 bp, 8 predicted proteins | sample Hoacrofraction12_FD_59098 | JGI IMG/M metagenome (GOLD analysis project Ga0065711, IMG submission 59098) | Hoatzin crop microbial communities from Cojedes, Venezuela - Epithelial fraction 12 v2 (version 2) | ecosystem: Host-associated > Birds > Digestive system > Esophagus > Crop | place... | reverse complement strand
TTCTTTTTCTTTTTCTTTTTCTTTTTCTTTTTCTTTTTCTTTTTCTTTTTCTTTTTCTTTTTCTTTTTCTTTTTCTTTTTCTTTTTCTTTTTCTTTTTCTTTTTCTTTTTCTTTTTCTTTCTCTTTTTTCTTTTTTCTTTTTCTTTTTCTTTCTCTTTTTCTTTCCCTTTTTCCCTATTCCCTGATAGTAACAGTGAGAGCTGAATAGGGTCAGGCAGAGGTCCTGGTTCTTATCAGAGGGACTGACTGCCATCAGAGGTGCCCCTGGGATATCAGAAATCACCTGTCAGAGTAGCTAAGGCACAAGACCTACTGGAGACTCAGAACCTCAAACACTGGTGTTGTAGATGATCAAGCAAGTCCATAGTAATGAGAAAAGTCTGACGCCAAGCTGGAAAGTCAGTCCATGGGCCCAGGTCCAGATCAGCAGATTACATGGCCAGGCACAGGCATGGCTGAGATACAGCTGGAATCTCCTGTTCAAAGCATCTCCCATGAGAAGAGGAGCAGCCATGACTGAGGCTTCTCTAAAGTCCTCCCTGGGAGCGCTTCTGTCTGAACAAGTCCAGTTCGCTCAACCTTTCCTCAGTGTAAACCCTTATGGTGCTCCACTTGTCACAGGCCTCCAGGTAGAGTATGCCTGTTAAGCAACACCACCACTCTCTGAGCCTGATCATCCAACCTGTTTTTACCCATCCAGTTGTCCGCACACTCAGATCATAACATCCTAACCTAGACAGAATATCCTGGGAGACAGAGCCAAAAGCCTTCCTAAAGTCAAGGTAAACGGCAACCACTGCTCCTCTCCATCCATAACTCCAGTCATTTGATTATAGAAGGCAATCGTGTTGGTCATGCCTGTTTCACCCTTGGTAAACACATGCTGACTTTTCCAATCCCCTTCCTCTCCTCCATATGCCCTAACGTGCATTATGAGAGGACTTGCTCCACTTTTTTTCAGACTTCTTAGGAAATTTCTGCTTCTCTTGTTTGCTAGATCTCACCCTTCACATTTTTATTCTCCCAGAGCCTGTCAGCATGGTATCTAATCTGGGTTAATCTGCTTCCTGGGAGCTTTTTAACTGTCCAGTTTCCTTGCCACTGAGAGATAAAGCAGAAAGTTGCAAACCGCTTTGCTTTCTGTGGTGTGTGAGATTATCAGAGGAGCACAGACCCAGACTGAGGAGACATTTCAGACACACCAGGTTGCAGCACTGAATAACAGTAAACACTTGAGCAAACTCCCATCCCTCTTCAGTATTTTTATATTTCCAGGAAAGAGCTGATGTTCTGAAAGATTCCTCTTTTGGCTGGTAACTCCAACAGCTGTAAAGGAAGAGATTGTGTCTTCGCAAGTGGGAAGATATGCTGCAAGGCTTATGGCCCCTTGAATAGGCCTGTGCAACCACACTACTGAGCACGTGGGCTGGCGCATGTCCGGGCCCTGCTTGGTGGTACTATTATGGAATTACTGTTCTTTGTGCCCATGTATTTTTCCATTCAAAATATTGGAAGTGACAGAGTGGACCTACTTGTGTGACAGCTTACCAGGGCAATGTTTTCAAAGGTGAGCTCTGACCTCTAGTTTATGTCACGTGACTTTGTCTTTGACTTTGGCCCCTGGCAGGCTGAGGATCTTTACAGCCTGTGTCTGAAGGGACTAATTAAGGGATGCTGGGAGCAGAATTTTGGGATTGTACAAAAGATACTATGAGATGTTTAAAGCCAGGGGTTAAAGGTGGGGAAAGCGAAGGACCAAGGTGGTGTGAAGAGAAACACCTGTGGGAGAGAGGGGATGAGGGGATAAAAGGGGCTGCTCATTGGTGCATTTGTCTGGCCATGTGCTTTGCCAGATCTCATCTTGTCTCTCCTGAAACTCCATCTCTTTAATGATTTTGAGAACGACTTCTCTGAACACCAAGCCCATGAGAAGAGCAGGAACCATGCTTCTGTTGCAGTGCTGTGGCAACCAACAGACCACATATACATGCTACATATGACTTGCTTCCGCCCCTCCCTCCCCCAGCACTAGACTGCCTGGCTCATTCAGACAGCCACCATCCTTACCTCAGATGTATTTACTTCACCTGTAACAATGTCAGCCTCTTCTTTTCAATATTCACAATGATTTCCACAGCTTTTCACACAACATTGATGTTTGTATCCAACGTGAAAGATCAAGCTTTCTGTTGATTTTAAACTTTGTGCGTTTTCTGCCTGGGTGTGAAACCAAGGAGGCACAAATTCAGTGTGAAACCTGAAGCACAATCATTCCTACAGGGCACAAGGGGAAGAATATACTAATGCAACCTGAACAACCAAAAGAAGGTTGAAAGGCTGCAATAGACATGGAAAAGATGGATCAGCCTGCAGAGGGTGGAAAGAACTCCATTCCCTAATTTTGGATGTGTGTCACTTTCCTACAATCTATGAGTTCTTCCAAGAAGGACAGAAGGGTTGACCGACAATTTCATTTCCTAGTGACAAAATGTAAAACCTGCAAACTCCTCCAGACATAATATGAGGCTTAGAAGGAAAACTGAAATAGCTGCCTTATCTTTAAAGTAAAGCCTTTCACAGGAAGCTGTTTGCTTTGCTAGTGCTTTTTTACCCTCTCCTGTCTGCATCATGGTGTACTTTAGTTATTGAAAGCCTGCAGGAAAATCTGACTGCTCAGAGGTGGTAGATTGTTTACAGGTTGGTTAAAGGTAAAAGTTTTATCTGACTGCCAGCAACCAGAGCAGAGTCCATGAGTCAGCGGACTCCATGTGGCTGGTTTGCCAGGAACTGGAGAGGCCAGCAAGCCTGCCTGCATATGGTAAGAGACTTGTAAACCAGGTGTTGAAGTGTCCATAAGCGGAGATGGGAGGATCTGAGTATCTAAGGCTGAGTATCTAAGGCTGGTTACTAGCAGGATACATCACACACACTTGTCTGTGGGTGTGTTTGTGTGTGCAAATGCTTCTGTGTGCCAGCAGCTGGAGTAGGGTTGAGGGCCTCAGAGGCTTGTATGCACAGGTGCTAGCAGTTATGAGGGTGGAAGGTTGGGGTGCGTAAGGCAGGAGGGTCTGTACCAGGAGTCATAGTGGCAGAAGACCTCAGGGCTCACATGCCCAGGTGCCAGAAAATGGGGATTCAAAGGAAGGCATTGTACACCCTGAATGTCTAGGGTAGTGACTGGGAGATCTGTTTTGTGTGTGTATATCTATGTGTGTTTATACACATACATATGCCCTGCTGACAGACTATCATTCTGATCTGCCAGAGGTGAACCAGATGAGGTTGCTGGTGCCATCAGCCTTTGTAGGGTGTTTCTATCCACATTGATCTGTGTGGTCAACCTGAAGGTGTAGTCATGCCTGGGGTGCACATGTGAATGTGCCTGGAGAGGCCCAGCTGCTCTGGGGAACCCTGGCAGGACCCGCTACAGCTGCTGCTCGCAGTCCCTGGGCTGGGCCCTAGGTCATGTCTGCAATGGGCCCTGCAGCTTGGAATGAGGTGTCCTCTGTGTTCCCTGCTCTCTGGACACAGCAACCTCCAACAGCTCCTTCTACTTTGGCGTGAGAGGAGCCACACTTTGGGCATCCATTCTGAAGTGGTAGTAAAGTGAGTATTACATGAATTCTTCCATTTACTCCTCCCCTGATCTCACCTCGGGTGTCATCATCGATTTGTCACTGAATATTACTTGAGGTACTTTGCTTCTGCTGCAGATTCCTTCTAGTACTCCTCAAGAAACAGAATAGAATAGAATAGAATAGAATAGAATAGAATAGAATAGAATAGAATAGAATATCTGAATTGGAAGTAACCTACTACGACCATCTAGTCCAACTGGCTGGCTCCTTCAGGTTTGACCAAAAGTTAAAGCGTGTTGTTAAGGGCATTGTCCAAATGCCTCTTAAACATTGACAGGCATGGGGCATTGACCACCTCTCTAGGAAGCCTGTTCCAGTGTTGGATCACCCTCTCAGTAAAGAAATGCTTCCTAATGTCCAGTCTAAACCTCCTGTGACACAGCTTTGAACCATTCCCTTGCGTCCAATCACTGGATACCAAGGAGAAGAGATCAGCACCTCTCTTCACTTCCCCTCCTCAGGAAGATGTAGAGAGCAACGAGCTCACCCCCCAGCCTCTTCTACAATCTAGACAAACCTGAAATCCTTAGCCACTCCTCATAGGACATTCCTGACAGGCCTTTCACCAGATTTGTTACCCTCCTCTGGCTGCACTTGTTGCGATATGTCCGTGGTGAAGATGGACAAAGCATATGTATACAATATGAATGCTGCAAATGTCAAACTTTATTCATAGATTCAGTTCCTTATATACTATTTTTAAGATTATCTCATTGGAACATGAAATTTTCTAGTGACAGCTACAGATTATACCTGATATTTATGGTGACAGCTACTGATTATATTTGATCTCTATTTTCTCATTAGTACAGGATATAACTTCCTCACAGTAACATCTTTACTTGTCAATTGCATTTCTTGGCAGATCATTCAGTCCCATTTCTTTATGAATCTTTGCTTCCGTTCTTGTTTACTTCTTTCTGTACTTTTCCACAGTCCTTGATTCTTTCATCAGGGCATCCTTTGATCACTGACTTTGGTCAAGCAAGGCCTACAAGCCTTGCTCCATAGCAGCAAACCCCATGTGCAATGAAGGACCTTCACATCCTCCTTAAATTGTGGGGCCTAGAACTGCATACAGTTTTCAAGGTGAGGCTGCATTGACTCTGAATACAGTGGGAAAATCACCTCTTTAGACCAGTTGGTTATACTGTGTTTGATGCTCCCCAGGGTTCGGTTTGCCCACTTGGCTGGCAGGGCACACTGCTGATTCCTATTGAGCCTGCCATCAGCCAACAGCCCCAGATCTCTTTCTGCAGGGCTGCTCTCCAACCGTTCCTCTCCCAATTTATATTAGTGCCCAGTGTTACTCTATCCTAGCTGTAGAATCCAGCCTTTGGACTTGGCTGCCTGGAAGAGCAGAAGAGACCTAATCAGCCTGCACCAGTGATTTGCTATCCTCCTTTTCAGAAAGGTTGTTCTAACATCAGTCCTGCTGGCTACTATTTGCGATCATTGCTTATATTTTCCTCCCTGTGTTCATGGAGAACAAATAAGTCTGTTATGTTTCAATTTGTGAAGGTAATTTTCAGGTCTGGTCTTGCCTTTCAGCTCACTTGCAGAACTTCTCCAGTCAATGTGAGGCAAACTGTAGAGAGTCAAACCTATCTCCTAGGTTAGCACGGTACTTAGCAGTCTCAGCCCACGGACAAGAGCTCTGCAGAACTCCTCCGTAGGTACTTCCATTTCAGGAAAAAAAAAATCTCTCCTTCTTCTTAGCCATGACATGGAAATGTCAGAAATGCAGGACATAAATGCATCTGATCTCCGAGCCACTGCTAAGAAACAATTTTCCTGTGTAGTACAGAGCACTGGAAATATTAGAAACTTTCATCCACTACTCCTTTACGCATTCATTTATTTATTATTTATTACAATCTTAACAAAACAAAAAAAGAGTGAACAAATGAGATCTCATGGAACATACTGCCTAAATTCCTTTCTATGTTAAATGAACGTCAAGATTGCAAAGTACAGTCAGTACTGCCCCTCAGAATACACTTAATATTCACATGTAGACATGCGTATTCCCAAACAAACAAGTCTTCAAAGGAGTTAAGCAGGAAGCGCTAGTTTGAAATCTTTGTTCCTGAGGAAATTCAGGAATAATGGCTGAGGGAACTGAGCTTGTTTAGTCTGGAGAAGAGAAGGCACAGGGAAGAACTTATCACTCTCTACAACTACCTGAAAGGAGGTCTCTTCTCCCAAGTAACTAGTGATAGGACAAGAGGAAATGGCCTCAAGTTGCGTCAGGGGAGGTTTTGATTGGATATTAGGAAAAATTTCTTCAAGGAAAGAGTAGTCAGGCATTGGAATAGGCTTCCCAGGGAAGTGGTTGAGTCACCATCCCTGGAAGAATTCAAAAAACATGTAGATACGGCACTTGAGGATGTGTTTTAGTAGGCATGGTGGTGTTGGGTTGATGGTTGGACTTGATGATTTTAGAGGTCTTTTCCAACCTTAGTGGTTCTATGAATAGACAAGCCATGGCAAGATGGTGCTACCAAGCAACAGCTGAGAACCTGCTACCTTTGTTAATAAAGAGATACAGTGCAAATATATTAATTTTGGAAAGACAATGACACCACCAGAAGCCATCTGAGAGACTTCTGTGTTACATATGACACAATTCTCCATTTCTGGTGGAAAAAGAACCAAGGTTTTATGACAGAATTGCAAGGAAATTTTCTCGTTGTCGAGAAAGCCAACAAACCTTTTGTCTACGCAAAGTAGCAGCTGCCTTTCTGAAAATCGCTTAACCAAGTATGCTTTCATTAACATCGATGGCTTTGCAATCAATAGCTTTGCCACCAGCATGTCCCTAGCTCCTATAAATTATTTCCACTGCGGATAGAAAAAAAAATTAATTCCTTAATGAAGTATTTGTATCAAAATAGATGGATTCTACTGTGTATGTAACTTTTAGTTTCAAACGCAGGGTTGGCAATATCAGTCCAAACTTACTCAGGATCTGATGTTTTTTGATTACATGTACTGAATTGAAATTTTAGAAATTTCCTGTGAAGACCAGAAAGCTCCTATATGGAATGCAATGAATTTTTATGTAGAATATTATTGGAGAAGTTTTCTAATTATAGAGGTATCTCTGTGGATATTATTATGTATAATAATGTGCTTGCATGGTTGCTGTTATGTAGCTTCCTGCTCTCAGGAGGCCTTGAAACAAGTCAGGAACAGCAGGGTACAGGGCTGAGCATAGGCCTACCTATGACACAGCTCAGGCAAGTGAGTGTGTGTGTGACAGTGGGGCGATGTCCAGGCCTGAGCTTATTTGGAACTGGTAGACCTATGGACAGAGGATGCATGGGTGGACACTGATGAGGACAATTAGAGCATCACTATGCTTTCAGGGTCCTGGTGAATATGTCTTCCAAGAGGAACATGTAGACAGTTCCTTTTTAACCTCTGCATCTCTAGAACCAATCTCAAGGAAAACTGACTATAAGCTCACATAGTTCTCTCTATAAAAGTAACATATTTTCCAAGTCTTTCTCTGGTGACTTTTTAAAATCTTCACTCCTGACATAAATCAAAATGATCTCTCTCACAGTCGCTTCTCTCTCAACCTCATTTATGTTTTTATGCAAAAAGAATGAAGGCTTAGGAAATTGGACCTGTTTTGCTGAAATGTCATTTTATGGGTTTGAAGACTTCTGCTGATGCACAGGTCTAGCAACTAAAGGTCTGTACCTTGTTGTGAATATGTTCCAGAAAAGTCCATTTCTCGTCTCTGATGATGGAGAGTAGACAGGTAGACCTGTACCCTTTTGGAGGTGCAGGAGGCAACAAGTATGCAGATGTTGGTGGCAGAATTTAGCCCTTAGTCAATACATTCAGCAGTGTATAAAGATCACCTCAGCTGACCACATAAGAGTCCACTTCTGAGTGAGCTGGTTTACTCTCCAGACTCCACTGACTGTATCAATTCATGCTCTGTGGGGGCTGACTCAGTGCACAGCCAAACAGCCACGCAGCCTTCTGCTGTGGGATGTTGAGAAAATGGAAAGGAGAGACAATTCATGGACTGAGATAATGTGCCCTCACAACCTATTGCCCGCCTCCAGGCTGCTCTGTCTGTGCATGCGGGTAGGGGGAAGAGAGAAAGCCCCAATGCTGTGCAAGTGCTGTTCAGTAAGAGTCAGAATGTTGGTGTGTTATTCTGGTGCATTAGCATCGGCTAAGGGCCAAACTCCCACCCAGCTGCTCTCTCATTCCCCCTCCTCAAGAGCACATGGGGAGAAAACAGAATGAAAAAGCTCATGGGTCAAGATAAGGTCCCATCATGGGCAAAACAGGCTTCATTTGGGAAAAATACTTTCTGCCACTCCTCTTTTTCCTCTGACCATGGTGTCCACAGTTGTTTCTCACTCATTTTTCTCCTATTCTGCTGCCTGCCTGAGGTTTTCTGCTCTTATGTGTGTTTTCCCAGAGGCACCACCAGCTTGGCTGATGGGCTCAGCTGTGCCCTGCTATGCCTCTGTTTTGGAGCTGGCTGGAACTGCCTGTGTCCAGCACAGGGGTAGCAACTTACCTCTTCTCAAAGAGGCCAGTCCTGCAGCCTCACCTACCCTCTCGCCCGCAGCCTTGCTACGTAAACCTAATACACAGTTATCAACACTGTTATGGGCCAAAATGCAACGCACAGCACTGTACAAGCAATCTGAAGAAAGTTAACCCCATCCCAGCCACAGCCAGGTCACCCGCCATTTATCATGTTGCAGAGATGGTCACAAAAGTAACAAAAGTAACAAAAGTAACAGAAGTAACAATAGTTTGCTGGGATCTTTGCAAAGAGTAGTGCTCATAAGGTGAATCAAAATCTCCCAGAGAGGATGGTTGGTCCCTGTCCAGATTTTGATAGGACTCTCTGTAGCAAGAATCTTTGCAGCAGCATATTCAGGTGGATAGGATGAGACTCCCCAAAATGTTTCTATCCCGAGTTCTTCTACCAAGCTGTTCTGTGGTCCTCTTTGATCACTCCAGCACATACATAACCCATAGCTTTCATCTTCACTGTGCACAAAACATTTCCTACCCAATATTCAAATGTTTGTAGTTTGGGATTATTTCTTCCTCTCTGATTTCCAGGTGTCTTATCTGTGTAGAAACCCATCTATTCTTTGGTAGGAACTGCCAGGACAGGTCTCCGGGACAGAGAGATCCTCATTCTGGGATGTGAACCCACAACTTGAAATATACAAATGGAGCCTATTGATTAGTCAAGGTTTAGCATCGTGCCCCAGGTCAGGCCATTGTCTCATCTATGCTGAGACTTGTGCATTTTCAGAATGGCAGCTAGACATCAGGAAGTCATAGAATCATAGAACAGTTTGGCTCGGAAGGGACCTTAAAGACCACGTAGTTCCAACTCCCATGACATGGGCAGGGACACCTTCCACCACACCAAGTTGCTCAAAGAATCCTCCAACCTGGCCTTGAACACTTCCAGGGAGGGGGCATCCACAACTTCTCTGGGAATCCTATTCCAATGATTCACCACCCTGTGAATATAGAATTTCTTTCCTATATCTAATCTAAATCTACCCTGTTTCAGTTTAAAGCCATTAACCCTTGTTCTATCACTACATGCCCTTGTAAAAAGTGCTTCTCCAGCTTTCTTGTAGCCTCCTTCGGGTGCTGGTAGGCTGCTATTAGGTGTCCCCAAAGCCTTTTGTTTTCCAGGATGAACAACCCCAACTCTCTCAGCCTTTCCTCATAGGAGAGGTGTTCCATTCCTCTGATAATTTTTGTGGCCCTCCTCTGGACCTCCTCCAACAGGTCCACGTCTTTTCTGTGCTGAGGGCTCCAAAGATGGATGCAGTACTGCAGGTGGGGTCTCACCAGAGCAGAGTAGAGGAGGCGAGTCACCTTTCTTGACCTGCTGGCCACACTTCTTTTGATGCAGCCCAGTATATAGTTGACCTTCTGGGCTGTGAGCGTGCATCAGACGGAATGCTATAAGTCATCTCACGTCACATCTATCTATCTACACTCCCACTAGAGTCAGAGGTGTACACCGGGATTCAGTTGCCCATACTGAGTTGTTGTGTCATTTGGGATGCCTTAAGCACCCTACCTGAGCGATACAGGTGATGGAGTCTAGAGGGTGATTCTGCACTTGAGGGTGTCCGAAACATGGATGCTTCATTTCTGGATGTCAGTAGGCCAGACAGGAACACTACAACATATCAAGCAGTGCTCGGTATGTGTCTGGACAACTGAATCAATCCTGCCTGGTCTCCCAGAGAGACTAATGAAAAGAAACAGGTCTACCATGTATCATTTGCCAAATCTTCCCCCATGTGGAGGCATCAGATCCTTCAGCATTTCCCAGTTGATAATAGAAGTCTTATATAAAAGCACCCACCTATTATAGAAGTTCAGGTTCCCTGTTCACCCCTAAGTACATCCACAGATGCTTAAACTTAGATCTTTTTTAAATTTAGACCTTTTTTTCTCACAACTACCATTTGCAAGGCTGATTGCTACCTTGCACAAGTGCTTAATTCAGAGAGGTGAGTTTCGCAGGCTGGCACCCTGCCTCTGCAGGTTTCTGCTCATCTGCCACAGTCCCTCATCAAGCAGAGGAAGCTCCCAAAGCACAATACCTGATCTAGGAGTCTGCTTCATTTGCACATCTCTGTCTCTGTTCCTCAGGACTGATGTTTGAGACAATTGTTCACTTTGATCTGGTCTAGTACACAGGGCTAGGCACAGGACTGTTTACAACACAGCTCACACAAGTGGCAGGAGAGGCAGCGGGAAGAACTTTGAGGCCTGAGCTTATGTTCAACTGCTGGAGCTATGGGCAGAGGATGAATCACAGAATCACAGAATGTTAGGGGTTGGAAAGGACCTCTGTGGGTCATCTAGTCCAACCCCCCCTGCCAAAGCAGGGTCACCTACAGCAGGCTGCACAGCAACTTGTCCAGGTGGGTCTTGAATGTCTCCAGAGAAGGAGAATACACAATGTCTCTGGGTAGTCTGTTCCAGTGCTCCGCCACCCTCAGAGTGAAGAAGTTCTTCCTCATGTTCAGACGGAACTTCCTATGCTTCAGTTTGTGCCCGTTGCCCCTTGTATTGTCACTGGGCACCACTGAAAAGAGTTTGGCCCCATCTTCCTGACACCCACCTTTAAGATATTTAGAAGCATTTATAAGGTCCCTATCAGCCTTCTCTTCTCCAGGCTAAACAAGCCCAGCTCCCTCAGCCTTTCCTTGTAAGAGAGATGCTGCAGTCCCCTCATCATCTTTGTAGCCCTCTGCTGGACCCTCTCCAGTAGCTCTTCATCTTTCTTGAACTGGGGAGCCCAGAACTGGACAGAGTACTCCAGATGAGGCCTCATTAGGGCAGGGTAGAGGGGAAGGAGAACCTCCCTCGACCTGCTGGCCACACTTCTCTTAATGCACCCCAGGATGCCATTGGTCTTCATGGCAACAAGGGCACACTGCTGGATCATGGTCCACCAGGACACCCAGGTCCCTCTCCGCAGAGCTGCTCTCCAGCAGGTCCACCCCAAGCCTGTACTGGTGCATGGGGCTGTTCCTCCCCAGGTGCAGGACCCTACACTTGCCCTTGTTGAACTTCATCAGGTTCCTCTGTGCCCAACTCTCCAGCCTGTCCAGGTCTCACTAAATGGCATCACAGCCTGCTAGTGTATCCACCACTCCTCCCAGTTTTGTATCATCAGCAAACTTGCTGAGGGTACACTCTAACTCTTCATCCAGGTCGTTGATGAAGAAGTTAAACAAGACTGGGCCCAGTACTGACCCCTGAGGGACACCACTAGTTACAGGCCTCCAACTAGACTCA
>Ga0065711_1049112_pt1 | contig 11471 bp, 10 predicted proteins | sample Hoacrofraction12_FD_59098 | JGI IMG/M metagenome (GOLD analysis project Ga0065711, IMG submission 59098) | Hoatzin crop microbial communities from Cojedes, Venezuela - Epithelial fraction 12 v2 (version 2) | ecosystem: Host-associated > Birds > Digestive system > Esophagus > Crop | place... | reverse complement strand
CCTCATCTTTCTTGAACTGGGGAGCCCAGAACTGGACACAGGACTCCAGATGGGGCCTCACTAGGGCAGAGTAGAGGGGGAGGAGAACCTCCCTCGACCTACTGGCCACACTCCTCCTAATGCACCCCAGGATGCCACTGGCCTTCTTGGCAACCAGGCCACACTGCTGGCTCATGGTTAACCTGTCATCCACTAGTAGTTCTTCACCAAAGACTCTGTCTTGCCTTATCTACACAACCCTGGAGTAAGCGGAGTAACTCAAAGCTCTGAGCTGCACTGTACTGGAACAGCAGAAAATCAGATGAGCGGCACTTGTCAACGATGACTGATCCCTAATGACTCAGTTTTCACAGCATTAGCAAGAGAAAGATTCTAATTTTTAATACCCACCAGCTGTTAAAATGCTATTTAAGCAGCAACTTTGGGGCCTGCTGTATTGCTGGTAGTGTACTGACTCTCCCTAGGAAACCTAGGGCACTGGGAGCAGAGCATGGTCAAGTGTTATGCTCTAATCTCTTTGGCTCTGTAAGAAGAGCCTTTTGTCCCAGGCAGTCCTGATCTAAACAGGAGCTAAAGTCACTATGCTGGAGAAACTGGTGGAGATTTAGCTGGAGCCAGAGATCCCTCATGCTCTCAGGAATGGTGTGGAAAACCCACAAGGAGCTGGTTTTCCCACTAAATCAACATTGCTTGCCTTTCTTTTTCATCTGCAGCTCTATGCAGGCAGAGGTAGACTCACGAAGCTCAGGTAGACAGACTAGCTTAGTTCAATCCAGGCAAGCCCTTGTGTGAGCAGTATTAAGATCAAAAATATATTCCAACCCATAGGGTAAGATACCTACACTTAGCTGAGCAGCTACTAGCAACATGGTTCAGCTACTCATGGTTTAACAGGTGTCCAGGCCTATCAGAGATGGCTGAGGTCCAAGATGTCCATGTGGAACCAGCACATATGACAGAAGACCTACAGGAATTCAGAACTCTTGTAGGCAGTGGAATTTAAGCTTCAGCTGACACAAATATTTTACCTTACTGTGCCTTAAACACAGTTGCTAACAGGATACTATCTGACTGCAAAGTTAAATAAGTTCCCTTTCACCACTGTCCCCAGTGGAAAACTGAAACTACAAAGATGGTTTAAACAGACTCGCTTTATTTCATTCAGACTATCCTAAACACCAGTATGCAGCCAAGTGCCACATCTTAGCTGAAAAGTGGCACCTTCATGAAATCCATTGTCATTGCATAGGGCCAGCTGATCAGGCCCGACATCTTCTCCTAGATTTAGTGCTGGTTCAAGAACACCAGTGAAGGTCCTTCTCTGTCACAGAGCCCATAGAGTGTACCTGAAGTTATACACTTCTGTTGGACAAGCCTTGCAGTCTAAGGCATTGACGGTTGCACCACTAGTCACCCTGCAGTGTCCTTGCTACTTACAATAGGTACCTATGACACCACAAAGACATCCCACAAAGGAGAATTAGTCTCTTACCTTCCACTAATTCTTTGATTCCCATCTGCTCTGGGAAAACTAACATCCATCCTGAGAGCAGATTTCACTGTGATATTTACAAAGAGAATTAAAAAAAAACCGAAACTAAAAGAACACAAGTCCTTACAACCCTTTAGCTCAATTGAACTGTTCTATGGCACTAACCACAACAGAAAAATAAGTATTAATAGCTTGGAATGGAGTACCTGGCCAAATAAAATCCAAAATAAAATCACACATAGAAAAATACAGCAGAAAAACAAACAAAGATAAATTTGAAAAAATGGAAATGGAACAGCCTAGCAATACAACTCCAGGCTTTTAGCCAGGGCATTGGCAGAGCCCTGGAAAAGCTTTCCTGAACACCACAGTAACACTGTATTAGTGTGTATTTCTTTACTAATAGAGAGTTTCTGAAAACTGCCTGGAGGCTCAGACAACATTCAAAATGGCAGTGTTGTCCAAGGAGGAAAGGGATCAGGTCAGCCCTGACTAAGAGGCCCTGTGAGGCAGTGCTGACTTTTTATAAAGGAGACAACACCTCACCATCTGAAAGGTCAGAAAGAGAGATCATTCCTATCTATATCTACCTACATCCCAGTGCAGGTCTAGTTCTAGTCTTGGCAGCATCTAGCGAAAGTCTCCTGAGGACTTAACAGAAGCTGACATGACGTGGTCTGTGTCTGGTTGAGCTGTAGGGTAGAGTGACAAAATTGGACTCAGGAAGGAACTTTCAGAGCTGAAAAATACAATGAAGAGTCAAAAAAAACCCAGGTACTGACCTCTGTTACCCTGACACTCCAAAATGTCTCTCCTGATCACTTTTTCCCTCACCCAACACTAGTTACCAGTTTCAGCACAGGCTGACTCAAAGCTTCATTGGAGCTAAGATCTTCTCCTCACAGGCAAGCTCAGGAAGTGTGGGTTACATGAGTGGACAGCGAGGTAGGTTGAGAACTGCCTGAATAGCAGTACACAGAGAGTTGTCTTCGGCAGTACACAGCCTAGTTGGAGGCTTGTAACTAGTGGTGTCCGCCAGGGGTCAGTACTGGGCCCAGTCTTGTTTAAGTTATTCAGCAGTGACCTGGATGAAGAGTTAGAATGTACCCTCAGCAAGTTTGCTGATGACACAAAACCAGGGGGAGTGGTGGCTGCACCAGAAGGCTGTGCTGCCATTAAGTGAGACCTGGACAGGATGGAGAGTTGGACACAGAGGAACATGATGAGGTTCAACAAGGGCAAGTGCAGGATCCTGCACCTGGGGCTGAACAACCCCATGCACCAGTACAGGCTCAGGGCTGACCTGCTGGAGTGCAGATCTGTGGAGTGGGACCTGGGAGTCCTGGCCACGACCTGGCAGTGTGCCTTCGTTGCCAGGAAGGCCAACGGTATTCTCGGGGACATTAAGAAGAGTGTGGCCAGCAGGTTGAAGAAGGTTATCCTCCCCCTCTGCTCTGCCCTGGGGAGGCCTCATCGACAGTACTGTGTCCAGTTCTGGGCTCCCCAGTTACAGAAGATGCGCAACTACTGGTGATAGTCTAGCGGAGGGCTACAAAGATGATTAAGGGACTGGAGCGTCTCTCCTACAAGGAAAGGCTGAGGGAGCTGGGCTTGTTTAGCCTGAAGAAGAGAAGGCTGAGAGTGGATCTTAGAAATGCTTCTAAATATCTTATGGGTAGATATGAGGAGGATGGGTACAGACTCTTTTCAGTGGTGCCCAGCAACAGGACAAGGGGCAATGGGCACAAACTGAAGCAGAGAAAGCTCCATCTGAACAAGAGCAAGAACTTCTTTACTTTGAGGGTGAGGGAGCACTGGAACAGGCTGCCCTGTTGTGGAGTGTCCTTCTCTGGAAATATTCAAAACCTGCCTGGATGAGGTCCTCTGCAGATTTCTCTAGGGGACCTTGCTTTGGCAGGGGAGTTAGACTAGACGATCTGCAGAGGTCCCTTCTAGCCCCTGCCATTCTGTGATTCTGTGATTCCTTCCCCGACTGGAGAGTTATTGCTGATCATGCAATTTGTAGCACCTTGTTTCTGCATAATGCTGAAGCATCTGCCTCCAGTAATGTTCAACAGAAAATACCTGGAGAAAGAATGGAGAATTGGCAGATGTGGGAACCTGAGTCAACGCTTTCAGAGACTCACCTTTGTCTAGTCAGGGTCCAGAGCCCAAATGTGTAAGGCAGACACAATTGAAGTAATCTGTAAAGGAATGGAGAGTAGCCTTTTTGGAGGGGCAGGTGTCACCCACTTTTGATATCACAAAGTCAAGAGAAAGGAGTCCTGCATGGGAGCTTGCTTCATGCAAGAGGAGAAACAAAAATGATTCAACAATCAGACTGTGGGAGATAGAATTCCTATGTCCTTGGTCCAATTAATGCACTAAAACTAGGTCACTAACACTTAATGAAAAGCTTCACAGGAGCCAATATCTAGACTGGATTTGTTTGTGTCAATCCACACGCATCAAGGAGGAAAGAGGAAGAGGTGTCAAAGTTAGAAGGTCCTAAAAGGCTATCATGTCCACAATCCAGATCAGCAAGCAGAACCATAAATCCTTGCTGCTAGCATCTTAAACCATAGCAGCCTCCCATTCCTGAGAAAAGGAAAGAATAAACAAGAAATAGTTATGACATCCTTCAGATTATAGTTAATTACCTGCTGATTAAAGTCTTCCTGGGGGCAAAGTACCTGACCGTATTTCTCTGGCTGCAAAAGTCTTAAATAATCTGACTGGGTTAGGTGGTGAAGGACATCTCATAGATACTCTGAGTTCCTTCAGAAGAGAGGCATGGTGCTCTTCCATACACTGATATCCTACCGTAAGTTTTCAGTGGTGTGCCATCATGCTACCAGTTTCATTCTGGTAGCAGACACTAGTTTGTATTAGAGGGAAATTTCCCTTAGATTCCACAAAGTTCTGAATCGGAATTATTTTCATTTTTTCATTATTTGTTACTATTACTTTAAGAAAATAACACATGTTCATTTGTTAATAAGAATAATACAAGGGAAAATAGGTTTATCTTTATTTTCTGCTTCTAAATACAGAGGCGGAGCAACATCATATTCCTTCAGCCAGAGAAACAAAGTCCAGTAAACAGTTGTTATAACTACCCCCTGAAATGGAGGTAACAGTACTCAGCTTTTTCCACCACTGAGGTTTATGCTGTGTTTATAGCACTGCAGGTCGTCAAACAGATCTTCTCAGCCCACATTTTCATAGCTGCAGCATTAGCAAGATCCAGACTACCTGGTTTACAGTTCAGCTTGGCTCTCTCCAAAATCTGTTATGGTGGAGTGAACCCAGAAACATAGGCCAGAGTTCAGTTTGGTTCTTGACAAAGCATCACGCAAAGTTAACTTTCATGGATGCGTGTATCTGTGAAGCCCTGCCACATAGGTATTAATCTCCAGCTTCAAGTAAGAGGAGTTTTCTTAGGATAACAAATGGAGTTGCATGAAAACCATTGTAAACAATTCCTGCAGTATTGGAAATGTCAGCTATTATGCATTCAGTGTATTGTTACTCCCACAGGAACTTCCCTTGACTGATGTTTCCCATGGCTGAATAAAATGCTCCAAGCCATTAGGCACACTACTTCACTAAGTATTTTTCCTAAGAAATCTCTTCTAACCTTTTGAACAGGTGACTTCTTGCACTCCTGTTGTGACTAACATGTAATAGGAGTAATAAAATGGATTAAAATCCACCTAACACACAGATCTTAAGCAGTTGTTGATGGATAATCGTTAACAAATGGAAAATGAAAAAGACCTCCCACTAGGTTCTGTAAGGATTTCTTCCAAACATGACGTTATCTTCAGCAGGTTGCTAGAGGCAAATATGAATTTACTGATGGTGCAATGTAGGAATGACGCAAAGACTGAGGAGGTGGTTAAGTCCTGTTTACAGGAGAAGTCATGGGGGGGAACCTGATAAGCATTCAGACATCTAGTATAGCTAAATGAAAAATGTGGGCCCATGAGAGCAAAAGATGGAGGCTATGCATATGGAGGGAAGGGCTTTTGACAGGAGACCGCTTTTGCAAAAGACTGTGGGCTACAGTGGGACAACCGCCCACACCACATCGCAATGTCAAGAAGTCTTAGGTGATCCCTGGAGATGTGAAAAAATACTGAGCATGTGAAGTGGCTCTTCTTTACGGATGTCAGTCTTCTCTCTGTTGGGATTGTGTGTACACTTGGCAAAGAGTTTGAAGAAAACAAACAAACAAGAGATGTGGTTTCAAGACTAGAGAAAATGTCCTGCAGTAAATTGCTAAGATTACGTAATTTCATATCATGCTAATATGACAAGGAAGTGACCTAATTATTGTGGACAGATATTTTCTTCAGTACATATTTCTTCTTCTCTCCTTATGGGGACTATAACAAGAGCTAATGCTTCACAGTGCTGCCTGATACATTTTCCCCAGAAATAAAACCAGATTAAACCATGAGCCTTATCGACTATTTGGGTGAAGCATCAAAGGAAGAGGTAGAGTATCTATTTTTTGCTGTCTTCAGAGAAAGACTTCATATCCTTCTAGACATTTTATCAAGAGCAGTTAGACTCAGCAAGAAGAAAATAAGGTTGAGTGTAATGTGAAATATATAGACGAAAAATTGGATAGAATGACCAGTTGCAGGAGGTAGTGAAATTCCCTAGTCCTTACTTCAAGCCTAGAGTTCATACAACATAAAAGACATGAAGGCAAACAAAACAGCCTGCTTCAGGTCCTGCAGCAAATGTGCCCAAAGCAGTGAAGTGAGAACCTCTACCAGGGCCTTTCTTTACCTCTAAAACCACCTGTCTCCATTCACATTTTCTTATTGATTTCTTCCTTTCTTCTTGTCTTGAATTTCAGGTGGTGAGACTACCAGTCCTCACTATGGAAAGAATGTAACACTTTGTACAATGCTCATGGCTAAAATTTTGCATGATTTTGTAAACACACTCTAAATTTGTTGAGTGTTGCCATTCCCTGTGCACAAACCTCTCTGTAGTGGGAATGCAGGATGCTTCTTGGCTCCAGAGTGCAATTACATCAGCTATGACTTAACACTAAAGCACCTGGGTTTCTTCTGACCTCCATTTGAGCTACCTAACTCAGGCAGGCAATGTTAGAAGTGGGAAAAAATCTCCCAAGCAGATGTTATTGGAAAAAATTCTAGGATCCCAAGAGTTGGGGAGGAAAGTGAGGAAGAGATGCTGATGACAAGGACCTCTCACCATTCAGACTCCCTGCTTTCACAGCTGAAGCATGTGACCTGGCTTCTCTCTCATGCTTTCATGGATGGGCAGCAAGCGCTGAAGATGTTGGTGCTGCATAAGCTGCAGACTGCTCTCATGACAGGTATCCCAATAATGAATAAAGTACAGCATATGTTGCTTACACACCAGGCTATCAGCTGCCCAGCCCCCTCAGCTTTCCTGGAAGAAAAATGGAAGGGCAGGGGCAGAGAAGCAGCCTTTGCTGTTCATGAAGACTACTCTCTTCTTCAGTAATTTTCCCAGCCAAATGCAGAGGTGCTTCCACTAGCACTGAAGGAAAACCTCATTCCTCATTCATTACTCAGACTTGCTGGTCCTAGAAGTGGAGTGTTACAGAACACCCACTGGATTTAGTTTTCATCCTCTTCTGGGAAGTATATCAGAGGAGGAGGTCAGATATCAGAGAGATGAGAAAGACCCACAGACAATCTGAAAAGGTGATGTTTGCTCTCTGCTTAGCAAGCAATGAACTGAAACAGGATGGAACCTGGGGCCCAGTGACAACCCACATTCTCACCTGAAGTATGAATTCAGTTGTTCACCACTGTAGAGGATGGGACTTTTGCAATGAACTGCCCTGCTCAGTGGTCTGGCTTGTGGTGGCCATGTACATCTGTGTAGAGTTAAGCTTTGCAAGCCATGATGAGCAGACTCAGGATGAAAAAAAAAAAAAGAAAAAAACAAATTATAAAGCTATTAAGGAGAAAAGCTTGTTTTCAGACTGGGAAAAACACCATTCTCCTCTCTACTAAACAACCCTGCTGCATCATGTGTTAATGAAATTTGAACACTGACATCAGTCCTTGACACAGAATATGGGACTTGAGGAAGGAGATAAGATGCTGCTGGACCATGGTTGATGAATGAATTTGATAACGAAAGAGGTCTCTGGGTACCAGCCATGTTGACTGAAGAGGAATCAACTTTGCTACTGGAAATATCTGGGGGAGGCTGCGGTTCCAGGGAGCTAACTCCTGGCTTGCAACTGCATTCTGCCAGCTTGATCAAACAAGGAGAGAATTAGTTTCTCCTCTGACTTTTGAAAGAACTAAAAAGCAAATTAAAACTCTGCCAGCACTTTCCTTGAGGGTGCTGTACCAACTGATTGATGAAAATAGACAGGGAGACAATCAAAGAGGTCTTCCTCCCAATTTGCTGTTTTCTCTTTGCAACCGTGGGCTCCCGGAAGCTGGTGTATCCACAGCAGAAACAAGCAGTGCTGAGAAAAAAGGATTTGCCTAACAACCAAAAAAAATTATTCCGATTATAATTCCCAGTCTTTCTTTATGGATGTCTCACTGGATTTTGCAGTTGGCATCATAATAATTACTAGTAATAATTTTGTTATGAGAATGAGATATTCATCATGGATGGGAAGTGGTCAGTTTAAAGTAAATCAAAGAGAATAAAAAAGAAATTCAATTAACCAGAATCTTGCCCTTGTTGCTAAGACTAGGAACTTAGCAGGTTTTATGAAAAATTCTAGGAAGAGAACAGAAATATGGAGAATTCCAGTAGTGAAGAGCACACACTCTTCTCCCGGGCAGATAGGAAACCTGTGCTAGAAAAAATATACATCTCCCCCTTCCCAGTACTAATCACAGATTTAAAAGGAAGAGTACAAAAAATGACATGCATAAAGTGATTCTTCCACAGTACATTGCTCTCAGCAGCTGCCAACCTGAGAGATTAAGATTACCGTTTTCAGTACCATCCAAGTTACAACATAGATTATATGCAGACACCAAGAGCTGAAAAAATAGCAACAGATTCTTTTAAGTTCCCAGAATGTGATATTGAAATATTCTTGCAGAAATTTAAGGTGTTTCATGTGGTCCCAGGGATGCAAGTTTGAAACGTTGTTGTTTATTTGATCCAAAGACAGCTTGTTGTAAATCCAAGTAGTTGGCCCACAGACTGAAGCACAAGGATGGTCAAAGGTATAAAGCTGACCAGTCCTGGCCTGAGAAGTTGGCAGGAGAAACAGCAGCATGTTACCCATGCTAAGTAGGCTTGCATGAACCCTGAAATCTTCTGATTTGAGCCGACTTATCTTGATGGCTGAAAAAGGGTGTGATCTCATATGGAAGCTTCTTACAGAAGAATTAGCTGGAGATTATATTGGGGTTTTGTTGGTTCCCTCTTCCCCTTTTTTCTAAAGGAGGTGACTTACTAGGCAGAGATTTCGATAAAAATCTTCCTTGCTTTCCCAGAGATTTCTTGTGCTAATACAAACCGAGGTCACACCCTGAGTTCTCCTTTGGTATCCCTCCACAAGTCGATCTGGTAGATGTCTGATCACATCTGCAGATCTCTCTGTGCTCAGGTGGTTGTGTCTATCCGATTGTGTCACCTTCGGTACCATCTTTAACAGGAAACAAACTTGAACTCCTGCTTTCGCAGACTGTGCAGAGCTCTTTAACTGCTGTGGAACTGCAGCCCTGGAGCAAAGTGGGAGAGAATACAGTGTATTTGCTAAACACATTAATCAATTGATTACAGTCTAAATTAATTTCGGTGTGTATTTCATCTTACCCGTCAAAACACAAAGTGGATGATTTAGCGAAAAGAGAGTCTACTCGGATTATTATCACATGATGTGCAGGGAAAGCATGGGGAGATGGTAGTGTTTCATTGGTTAGTTTTTCAGGTGAAAAATTATTATCGAGAATCGCGCAACAACTCTCTCTGCTTCAAATATAAGCCTCAGCAAATTTAAATTATATATTGAAAAAAAAATTTGAGCATGTTATCTATATTGTTTCTGACTTGTCATTCTTTATTGGGCAATTAAGTGCAATGTGACATTTTCTTGACAAAGTAGCTCTGTACAGCTGTGTCTTCCTCCAGACGAAACATAAAGCAAATTAGAATGCGTACATCCATAAATCTCCATGGCTGCAGCTGTAACAGGGGTGGAAAGAGGGGGAGGAGGGAGTGATGACGCATGGAGCTCTTTACAGAAGATCAGTAATCAGTATCATCTCCAGTTTAGGTTTTCTTTTGCTTTACTTCCTTTTTATTATCATCCTCGATTTAAAAATCATAAGCAATATGTTGCCCCCTAATAGTCCTTTCTGTCTAAGGATTTCAGCACATAGAAGCCTATGCAGGGCATCTCACAGCTCCCTGCTTTTGGTAGCAAGCCACTGTTTCTTGCTGTGAAACTGATGGGCAGACTGAGACCCTCAGTAATGAAGCAATTTGGCTAAAATTTGAATTGTAGGGAAACAAATTCCCAACACCAAAAACCACATGAAGACACCTCAAGTACATCCTCCTGCCCCAAGGCAGGGTTTGCTAGATCTTAATCCTTCTCTAGGCAGAACCCAGGCTTGTGAATCCAATACCAGTTCATTAATTAAAAACGCATCCTTCCCGCCTGCATCAGAAGAGTGTGTTTTGGCTACCTTCCTTTCAATAGACGTGCTCTGACCCTGGCAAACATAGAGTTGCCGTACTAAATTGGTCTTTGTCTAGTGTAGATGCAGTAACCCTCTGGACTGAGTTGTTTGCAAACCTTAAAGATGGGATGAAGTGAGGAGATTCCAGAAATCCCCTGGGTCTGTTTTCCTGAAGCAAAACTGATTAGCCATTTTCCTGTGCTAGCTAGCAAACTCTTTCAATGCTGTGTTTACACAAATCACAATAAGCCTAATTCAGGCAGCAAGCCATGTACAAACAGAAATCACTGCCAGATGCTTCTGCAGATGAGGACACTGAAGGAACTATCAGCTAATTCAGTCATCATCTCCCACGATCCCAGATTTTGTGTTGGTAAACTTGGGGTAATGGAGCCCAGGAGATGTGGGAAACAAGGTTTGGAGATTTGCAGCCATTAAGTGCATCCACAATAGTACGCCCGAGAGCACTGTTTTGCGAGCGAATACAACTGTTTCTGACTTACACTGCCATTATCTGCATTTTATCTTATGCAAGGTTCCTAAGGTATTGTCCTAAACAGACTATTGTGCCTAGTGTTCACCAGTCAAAAAATGCTACATATAGTAGAGGGTCACAGCACTAACTGGTTAGCTTGAAGGAAGGAAACCCAGATTCACCATCAGTGGACTGAAGGCCATCGATGTCTCTCCCTTGAGTTGAAATGCACACTGGTGAGTTGGGGGAGAATTTAATCTTCACTGTGATTCTTGCAAAAAACACTTCCAGAAAAAATTACTGTGTCTTGGAGGTGAAGCTAGCTGTTGAGCTGTTGTCCTCTACATCTGTGGCAAGTCCCAAGCATTTAGCAGCACCTAACGGTCAAGGATCTGTTCTCTTGGCAAATCAATTTTGTAAAGGTATTTACAATGTAAGTAGAGATATGTAACTCCCTACTACTGTGCTTAGCTGTAAGCAATTTGGGGAGGCAAGTGCTGCTGCTTACATTTTTCAGAAGTCAAAAATTCTGCCAGCTGCTGGCAAATAATGGACACTAGTCTTAGTCACTGGTATCCCTGAACAGATTATTTGGTTTATGGATTAACATTGGTTTCGGTCAAGCGAAACTGAACATGGAGTACCTCAGACTCTTTGGGGATCTCTGTACCCTCAGGCAAGGGCGTTGCTTGTCTTTACGTAAATGAAGAGTGTGGCCAGCAGGACGAGGGAGGTTCTCCTTCCCCTCTACACTGCCCTAGTGAGGCCTCATCTGGAGTACTCTGTCCAGTTCTGGGCTCCCCACTTCAAGAAAGATGAG
>Ga0065711_1049111_pt1 | contig 11471 bp, 5 predicted proteins | sample Hoacrofraction12_FD_59098 | JGI IMG/M metagenome (GOLD analysis project Ga0065711, IMG submission 59098) | Hoatzin crop microbial communities from Cojedes, Venezuela - Epithelial fraction 12 v2 (version 2) | ecosystem: Host-associated > Birds > Digestive system > Esophagus > Crop | place... | reverse complement strand
GACCCGCCTGGACAAGTTCCTGTGCAGCCTACTGTAGGTGACCCTGCTTCGGCAGGAGGGTTGGACTAGATGACCCACAGAGGTCCCTTCCAACCCCTACCCTTCTATGATTCTGTGATTCTGTGATTCTCATCCATCAGTACCCTCAGGTCCTTCTCAGCAGGGCTGCTCTCAATCCCTTCATCCCCCAGTCTGTATCAATAGCAGGGGCTGCCCGGACCCAGATGCAGGACCTTGCACTTGGCCTTGTTGAACCTCATGACATTCACACAGGCCCACTTCTTGAGCTTTGTCCATTTCCCTCTGGATGGCATCCCATGCTTCTGGGGTGTCAACTGCACCACTCGGCTTGGTGTCACCTGCAAACTTGCTGCGGGTGCACTCGATCCCAAGACTGAGCTAAAACTAGGCCATCTTTACCTGGGTTACCCATAAGCATAGTGAGAAGGCAGCAGACAAGAGGACAGTGGAATCCAGAAACAATTTTGAAACTTAACATTTTTTTTCAAGGCCAATGCTAAGTGAAGAAGTGTCATTAACTAGTCAGCTCTTGATGATCTAGGCTGGAACAGAACATAATGAAGATAAGTGAGGAGTGAAGTCATGAATATTTTGCAGTGTCACCTCTATCTAGAAGATCAGATCTTGCTCTACTTGCAGAAGTAACAAATGTAATATTTGCTTGGTCTAAAAGGCTGAATCCACCATGCATGTGTGTCTTCCGTAAGAAAGGATGATGTTTACTTCTTTTCTCCTTCTTAAATTCCTTCTTTAAGACATTTTCTTGCAGACCGAAGCAAGGCATTCCAAAGGACATTAATGATCTCTTACTTATTTTACAGGCTGCAACTGTTAAAGTTTGATATTACTAAACATTGTGTTACCACAACTGCTAGCTTTAAATTAGTCAGTTCATTGACAATATAGGAATTCTGTGTTAAACACAGTCCCCCTGTATAGGCTTAGACAGTCATCTCTCTCCCACCACCTTAAAGTTCTTATTTCATTATCAATAAGTATTAGATTCTACAATTTGGCACCTCGAGTAGCTAACAATATCTCTTGCTAAATACAAATAAAACTTTTAGCTTCCTGGGGAGCTCTTTTGCACATCACAGAGGTATCTTTGCAGTGTCAGATGTGTGAGAAGGGGGAACTGCAACAGTTTCTGATCCCAGCCTGGAAATCCGAACTTTGACCAGTGGCTTGAGAAGTTATTCGTCAAAGCAGTAAGACAGCTTGTTCAACCATCTTGACAGAGAAAATGACCTTGAAGTCAAAAATCACTGTCTGAAGTCATCTAACCCTCTCATGAATTGATTGTTAGTCAAGCTGCTGTCAGATATACTGTCATCATTCTTGTCCTCTAAGTAGATGAATCTTCCCACAGCTCTGTCATTAATTTATGCATAAACTCTGATTCTTTTCAATAAATATCATAAACTTCTTGAGGCTGAGAGAAAAAGTACAGAATTCTTAACTGTGACTATGAATAAGAAGTACACTTATTGGAGATGTCAATGTGCAAATGAGTAGAAACGCATCTTCATCTGTAAATACATAGTGTTACTCCTGTTGTAGCAGTATTTAGAAAGTTTTATTCAATTTTGAAAAAATCTTATGCATATGCTTCTTCCATTCTTTCAAAATAGTATTATATCTGGATTTTTTGGAAATTAGAAATACCCAGACTATCTGTTCTATGTACTATTACAGAAAAGTTGATTCAATATAGGGTTTATCAAACTTTAAATAGTGAGGACATTCATTTCTGTGTATAGTTGTTTTTTTTTCAGTGTAGCCTTGTCATCTGAAGAATTCGCAGATAGTAGATTTCTGTTGCCTTTTACAAAATATTCACTGACTGTATTACACACCTTCTCAGAGTATGTAGTACCATTCACTTCCACAGCTTCAGTAACATTTTTTGCTTTGTAAAAGAAATGTATTTACTAGAACAGATGAGAGCACACTTAAAAATCAAATATTGTTATAAAGAAGATGTACATTTCAGTGATAATGAAAATACATTTTTAAATCATATGTAATGGCTCTTAAGTGATTTTCATTTGTCGTAACAGTGATTCCTAATGCTGTTCTAACGGAGATATTCTTCATCCCTAAAATAGTAGTAAATAATTAAAAATGCACTTAATTTTTATAAGCTGAAATTTTTTGTTTTCTTGTTGTTTATTATTATGCATTGTATCTTGCAGAAGTTATAAAAATTCTTTGATTATATCAAGTCATCACACTTCAGGTATTTCTGAAAAAATAATGAATATTCTCATATTCAATTTAAAAAACAATAGGCATCTAGAAGATGAACTACCAGGAATAGTTCTGCTAGTACAGAATATTCTCAGAACAGTTTGTCTTCATAAATGTGCATTTAAAAATGTGATGAATCTCCTATAGATGATACACAGATACTCTTGAATATTTTCAGTATTGCATTGCTACCATGCGTTCTCCTTTTACAGGTAGTTCCAGCTTAATTTTCAGAACAGAGTGAGCGTAAAGCATGTATGCATGTAAATATGTGCAGAAAAGTTTTATCCTCATGGAGAGTAAGACATGTACCCAGAAATGCTTGTGATATTTCTGTCAGAAAAAAGCAGTCTAACAATACCTTTAAAACTGTTTTTATTTGGCTATGTTCCTTTCTCTTTTTTTTTTAATTAGTTACACTGTACTACGATATATGCTGTAAAAGCTGTTAGCATGATGTCTTTGCATTCTTGTTTTTAATTTTTTTTCTTAGTACAAGACAAAGTTCTTCTGATTAGTAGAATTCTTGTTCTTCTAGATATATGGTTCCACTCTAAAAAAATAACTTTATAAAAAACCACAATGGTTTCACTAATCATATTAACTCAGTTCTAGTTTTACCCCTACAGTTCCTAGATATAACTTCAGAGCAGCAACTATTGATTTTTTTGTGTGTTTTTTCTGGTTTTACTTCTGTTGTGACTTTTTTTCTCAGAACATATGGTTACAGTATTATAAAGTTATACATTCAAGGAAACTTAGGATGTGTTTCCTGTCTGAAGTGAATTAAATCTGAAAATGAAAGAGGAAAAAAAAGAGAGAAAATAAATTTTGTTTTGAGGAACTTATGTAATTGAATGTTTCACAGAAATTTTTTACAATTTCCATTCTCTGTTGAATGTTTTGATAATCCTTTACTGATAACCCTCAATGGGACCCCTGAAACAGGACATTATTTTTTTCTCTTCTGTTTATGCATATGTTCTCACTTGTTCATGCACAGGTGAATGTGGAAGCCTGGAAACGAGCCGGAGATTTTTACACAAAAGCAGTGTGAACAGAGAGAAAATATTTGTGTTAGTAAAAACAGACAGCTGACACACAGTTGTCTGCATTTTTAGCTACACCTGAAAAAATATGTTGTTAAGTTCTTTTCCAAGCAATTCTGTGAAGTCATCTACTAGTTTTTTTTATGATAGTTTAAAATCCTTGGAGTTTCATCTGCCAGTAAACACCAGAGATTAGGGAATATTTCTGTCTGTCTCAGCATCCTTTAGTCAATCACAATTCTTCTGGTTCATATTATCTTTGGACTATGACAGTATTCCTGGCAACAAAATAACCTATATAACAAGGCACATCCCATGTCTGTGAGCATATGCTCTAACATCTTGAACTCCTTCAAGAACACCGTTGTGGTTTTCTTACATTAGTTATGTTATCTGTTACAAATTCTGCACATTTGGCTAGGAAAGGGTTCAGTGCTCTTGAAGATTTGTCCTTTACAATGACAGCATTGTCAGTGTTGGCCTGATTAATGGAAAGCATATTTTGGAACAAAACAAAACACAAAAATGCTGATATAATTAGTTTGAAATATAAGACTAGATAAGAAATTAGCATTTGGAAGTGTCTGTATGATTGCTAACATCCGCAATTAGTGAAAGTCAGATTTCTTTTTTCTGTGCCTACTCCTTGGAGGGGGAAAAAAGTGCAAAGCTAAGACTAGATGAGTAAAGCTTCTGCCCCATTTGGATTTTTCAGACAAGACAAACGCTTAAAATCTGTTTTCACTGACTTTGTGCTACTGTAAAGCATAAGGTCCTTCAGACTGAGATTATTTCTCCCACTAAAATTGTACAACAGTTGTATTTGTCAGAAGGGCTCCCTGGATCTCCTTCTCATTCCTTATTGCTGTCTATATATTTTTCCATTTTGTAATCATTTCCTTAACTAAAAATATTTATGCTTTATTAGAACATATATGATTAGATTATATATCATTCACTAATCTATTGCAGTGCTCTCAGTGGGGAAGAGGGCTTTCCCCTTACGAAAGAGATGACAATAAGCCTTATAAATAGCTTGCCTCACTATGTTTTATAAAAACAATAAAAACATTTTGTTTCTAGAATTGTGGCAACAATGTTTGCCTAAATGACAACTAAATACAGTATTAACAGCAGAAGACCGCTATCAAACTAAAGAACTCTTTTCTCTTCTTAATGGAGCACTGTTCACATATGCTGTTACAAAAGCTGAGCTCTTCAGTTTTCTGACTGGTATAAGCATTCTAATTCAACCCAACTTTCATACTGTTTAAATGATTAGCAAAATTCTCAAGTCTTTTCCAAGTTTTTTCATACTGCTTCCTTGATTTTCATACTGTTCTCTTTATTTTCTGTACTCTTGGACCACATTAGCCCTTGTGTTGGAAATTGTCCAAATTGGTAGGTTTGGAGTATGTACCAATTCGCAATAGATTTAGAAGCAGAGGAAGACAACTACTTTCCAGGTTTCTTCCATGATGCAGGATCCAAATTTGCTTTTTGAACAATGCATCTTTCCCTTTATAAAATGGTTTTGGAGAGGAAATGTGCATTCAAGATCACAGACCTTTCAAAGATTGCTTAGCAGACAAAGTATTGTTTGCTGCTGGTACAAAGTCACTTAAGAAATGGAGTTTTTAAGATACTTTTTTAAAGGGTCAACATTAAACAAAAGGCAAAAGAAAAGAACTATTAGCTATACCTTTCATGCAATGACTCTTTTCATTTTTTTTTTCTGACTAGTCTTAAACATCAGCTGTTGGGATCTATTGAAATATTGCAAAATTTTGCTTTATAGCGGGTGAATAGTTTCTCACACATATTAGAGTTTTGAATGAGTATCTCATGTCCCAGAAAGCTAGAAAAACATAAATATGTGTATCTCCAGAAATTCATTCACTTAAACTTTAAAATAGAGCATAGATAACATTGATTTTTATCAGTAGTAAATATGTTATTTCAGTAGTTGAGTACATTACATTGGAGGTGGGTATATCTGTGGGGTTTACAACTAGTTCTGCACAAGTTCCCTACGGTACCTCATATTTTCATCTTTGAGTCTCCCCATGCATATTTTTAATTGGAATTTATTAACAACTTTTTAACCCATCTTAATATATGGAATGGTCGTCATTAATAAATGTTGTTATCAAAAGAAAATTTGTCATTTGTCTGAATTTTAAAAAACTAGATTTCTGTTGCCTGTTACAAAATATTCACTGACTGTATTACACACATTCTCAGAGTATGTAGTACCATTCACTTCCACAGCTTCAGTAACATTTTTTGCTGTGTAAAATAGTACACCAACTAGAGCTGCATCTATTTCTTTGGTTAAAAATATTCCTTACTTAGATATATGTTCACTGTTAAAAAGTATAATAGGGAATGGAAATAATAGAAGTAGGCTCAGTAAACTCTCAGAATTTCCTGTTTAAAAAAAACCTTCCCTCCAACATTTTTTGCTGGAACTCTGTTAAATAGTAATTAAATACAATGTACAAGAATGATGACCGGTTCAAAAGCTGTTTGCAGAAAAACTGTATCTCTGTGCACTGTGTCCAAATGCTGTGCTGCTTAGTTTTTTTTAATGTATTTTTTTTTTAATTTGTTTCATTTTATTTTGTATTGTTTTATTTTATTTTTAAATATCTCATATTCCAAACTGTTTTTCGAGTAGAGGTAGGTTTTACTGAGGGAAGGCATATATTCAGATTGCTAACTCTTGGACAGCACAAAATTAAATTGTCTACTTTGTCCTAAGACTAGTTTATACTGAAATTTTTATTTCACTGAGTCATTATTAATAACTGCATTGGAGTAGATGGATAGTAATCTAAGAATTATAAGGGAATTGAGGAACTTCTTAGGGAAAATGACAAGAGGATGTTTAAAATATAAAATCACTGAGCTGGAAGTGAGTATCCGGCCAGAGATATTTAAAGATTTTTTTGTCATCTTGTTTAGTTTCTTCAGTGGTTCCCCTGGCAAACAGCATAAGGCACTTCTGATTTAGAGTTGATAGACACTACCAGAAGAAATTCAGAGCATTGTCTAAGAGAACCTGACTCTCCTAAGGGTCAGAGCAGCAGAAATTAGGTGAAATTTAATAGTTCAAAGGGTAGGATCATGCATTTCAGGGCTAATAGCCACAGTTGTTGTCTGTTAAGGTTTTGTAAACCAGAATCGACGGAGAAGAAAACAAAAAGGATTACCTAAAACCAGCTAAATAGTACTTAAAAGGACTAACTAGATGAGAGGCTGTTTTTTGCAGGGAGAGCAACACTCATGCCATGTTCATAACATGGACAAGAATCCACCTAATCTCACATGTAAATTTGTCTCTTTTTAAGAGATATAAAAAGAATTTGGAAACACATCACATTTGAGTAACCTAGATTAGAGAATTCATCTTAAGTAAATGGATCTGAATAATCTATTCTTACAAAGCAAAGTCAGAGAAATGAAATTACTGCTGTCTAGAAATACAGCTGGGAAGTAAATACCTCACAAGGACTGAAAAGGCAGCATCTGCCCAAGTACAAATATATGTGCATCGGCTGTGAACACATTCAGCCAGGAAACAAGTTTATGACCACCAGAGGAAGAACACTCAATAGCAGCTTTCAGACAAAATAATTCACTAATTGAAGTTTGTTAAGAAAAGTGTTGCACAACAACTGCAACTATAATAAATGATCAGACTCGTTTGTCCAGGAATTTCCCCACCAGTCCTAGATTCCTATTTTTAAAATGTTATAAATGAAACAGCAGAATTCATTTAAGTTCAATGTTGGTTCAAGTAATCAACTAAAAGTGCAATCAACCTTTTTCAACACAGCAAATGTCTTCTGACTATGCCATAGTCTGTCTTACTCTTCACTTGTCCCTAGCTAGAGAAGAGCACACTGAAGTGTCACACTATGACCACACAGAAATAGGTCACCCTGTACATGGACAATTCAGATCTTTTTGTGAGACAAGGTTGTCTAGATTTGGAGAGGTTTATGCTACTATTTATTTAGATTTTAGCTTTTTTTTTTCTTTTTACTTTTAATCAGATGATCTGCATTAATTGTAATTTTTCTTTCTTTTCAGTATATTTGCCTTTATTTCAAGCATTTTCCACATGATAAGATGTGCAGAATGAAGTGATATATTAAAGTGTTAGATCCTGGTGTAGCTCTATGACCAGCCTGTCTTGCAGGAAGATACTAAAAACCTCTTTGTAAGAAATTAGCTGTGAAACAAACTGGTTACTGCAAGCTTGAAGGCATAAAAGGCTTGATGTTGCTATATTTTTTTTTTCCTAATGTACAGTTTTCCAGTTATTACCGAGTTGTTTGATGGCACATTGTGCCTACTGTAAGGAGAAACTGGGCAAAGGAAAACTATATGCCTTTTGTATTTACCTGTTTTACCATCAATACTGGAGCAATATATTGATCCATGTGCCAGGAACTTATGAGGCTAGCAGAATTTTAAAGTGGTTTAAAAGCAAAAGCATATGTTCTGAGACTTCCATATGTAGAACCTGTCTTGCAACAGAGACTAAAAATATTTTGAAACTTTATGGGTTAAATGTATTTTAATGAAGTCGTGTCCACTGAAAGACTATTAGGCTTTCACTTTCTCTCGACAAAAAAATAGTTACATTTTTTCGGGTATGCTGCTATTTCTGACAATCAACGTCTTAATTTCAGCACTTAAAAATCAAATTAGATTATTGGATTCTCACTTATAATATTTCTTCAAATATAGTCCTGTCCTGCATTTGGCCCTGATAGGGTTAATTTTCACAAGAAGCCAGGAGAACTGACTCAAACTGGCCAAACAAAGAGGGTATTGAATACACTTGTTCCCACACTTGCTATTTAAGCAGGGGAGCTGGCTAGGAGGGGGTAATTTGCTGCTCGGGGGCAAGCTGAGCATAGGGCAGAGAGAAAATTGCACTCTGTATATTCTTTTTTTCAGTATTACTATTGTTACTCTCTTCCACCTTTGCTGTTCTGTTAAACTGTCTTTATCACAACACATAAGTGACTGTGGCTAAATCACAACAATTCCCCGGAATATCATTTTCCATGATGTGTTGGTTGATAATTATTGCAGTTAGTAAAAAAGAGCATACAAGCTGCTCCCTGATTTATTTTTAAGTTAATCACCTATAATATTTTGTAATTATAGCCTTCTTCTCTATAAATCTTTAAATCACAAAATCCAAGTTCATGCAAATAATGCAGAAAAACTGTTTAACAGTACATTTTCCCTTGAAATTATTTTGACTGTTTCATTTTCAACAGAGATACCAGAGATAGCAGTGTCTGCCTAATACTTAACAAAGTCAAATTCCATCAACATTATGATTAAATACCAAAAATATAATAAACCAGTTTATATTTTTGTTCATCTGTCAAAAAAAAGGCTTTACCTCTGAATCCAAGTGCACATTAATTTGTGCAAGTGCACACAAAGAAAGCATAAATTTTTTATATCGAAAGTATAATCATGGCCAAAAAGAATAATATTCTATATCCAGAACTAGGAAACAATTGTGAGCCCAGTTAAGCACTTACCAGCCTAACCAAAATAAAAAAAGGTATTTATTAGCCCAGTTACAGTAATGCTCACACTTTGAAGTCCATATTAACACAGTGAAGTCTCATAAATAACAGAACGAAGCTTGTTATTTGAGAATACTCTCTTGTACCAGTTGTCTTTTCTCCACTATACTCACTCCTTCAATTCTACTGCAGGTCCTAAGGTTGAGACTTTAGACTCCTTGAAAACACAGATGTGATGTGTTATTTTGGATAGCTGTTAAGTCTCTCAATATCTTCACTGAGAAGAGTTTGAAGATGACAAAGCAGATCTGGTTTTATTCATTTCAGTGTTACAGCATGCTTCCTTGTTTTTGCTTCACAGCTAAAGCCTGAAAAGTGTATCATCACCTTCCTTAGCCTCCATGGAAGTAAAGGTCTATTGCTGGTCACACTGGGACTCTCTGAGAGCCTCAGACCTTGTCCAGACACAGCACTCAAAGAACAGCGGCTCCAACATGCTCAGTAATTGTCACTTGGCCTCTAGATGCTGGTTAAAGCAAGCTAAAACAAGACAGGGGCAAGGCCAGCCCAGCCAGGTCCTGAGACCCCACACTGCCAGGCCAACACGGAGCAAAAATTATATTTATTGGGGTACACTATGCTTCTTTGAGGAGAATGTTTTCCTCTTTGAGAAGATAGAATTTCATTTACTAAGATCCCTTTGTAACAATTTGTTTCAAAAGTACTAATTTTTCCAGAGTATGTAATAATCTTATCTGCAATTTGTCTTTAGCTTACCGAAAGCCACCTCACAGGTTTGGAAAAGTTAAAGGATAATGAGCACTTTTGAGTCCTTGAAGAAAAATCAGGGGAATGGAAACCTAAATATTCAGTCTGTAAAGAATGGAGAAAGTCTTTATGCAGGTGCTTGAAATATCTCATAATTTGTATCACCATGAAGAGTTATTCTTTAATAATATTCACCTCCCTCCTCTACTGTTTATTAAAAAAACAGGAGGGGGGGAGGGATTTCTGCTGTCTTGTCTATCTCTGGTTCATTCAACCTATTGAAGCAACATATGAAACTCAAAAAAGTGTGGCCTCTTCTTTATTTTTCCTTTTTTTTCTGTGTTCCCTATGTATGTGTGTTGTGGTTTAACCCAGAAGTCAGGAACTAAAACTACACAGCTGCTCACTCGCTCCTTCCCATCCCTCGGGGGGATGAGGAGAACAAAATAAAGTGAAACTTGTAGGCTGAGATAAAGACAGTTAAATAAAGGCAGGAAATAATAGTAAAAAGAATAAGAATAACAATAATTATAATAATAACAAGGATAATTATAACAGGCAAAAAAAGCTGTATACAATACAATTTTTTTCTCACTGCCCAATGACCAATTCATAGCCAGCCCTCAAGCAGTGCTCACGGAAAGTGAAAATCCTGAAAAAGAACAAACTCACAGAAAAGTTTGAACACCCAGAAAACAGAGGATTCCTGGAAAAGGATTCCTGCTCCCCCAGCCAACCTCCATTTATAAAGTGAGTATGATGTCTATGGTATGGAATATTTCCATTGGCCAGTTTGGGCTATCTGTCAGGTTACGCTCCATCACAGCTCCTGCACATCTGCTCATGAGCTCAATATGAGAAAACAGAAAAAAGTCCCTGATTTCTTAGCAACACCTGAAAATGACATTTTTATCAAAATTCTTCTCATATGAAATCCAAAGCGCAGCAGCTACTGAGAGGAAAACTAACCGTATCCCAGCCAAAACCAAGACAATGTGCCATAACAAAATTTTAACTGAGAACTTCAACACATGCCATGAATTTTTCTTGTCCAAAGAAACTGTCAGTAAGAGTTCCCCAAAGGCTTCTCTGAGTAAAGATAATTTGACCCCTCCTAATTTTTTCTTCCTGTATTCTGTCATTCTCATTCAACCTCCATTGTCAATACTGTGTATGTCTTGTTTCCTTAACCTCTGCAATTATTGTGTGTTTCTGAATATACTTACAGTAATTTTCCAGTTACCTTTTTTTCAGTTTCTGCAAAGTCATTTCAGTTTCAAGTTCAGCTTGCCTTCTTCCTCAGCTTTTTTTCTATAGACCTCCATTGCACCCTTTGAAGATCTCACTTCCTCCCACAGTTTCAACTAAAATCTTGTACCTGCTGACTCTCAAATCCATCTTGTCTTCTGACTGTTGATCCAGTTCCAATATCTATGTCTTCCTGTCCAGATCTTTCTTCAAAACTTTTTCAGTCATGTGTTCAACACACCACACACTGAATAGTTTACTCTGCATTTAAACTCCTCTCCTTTATTATAATCAGCTGTGCCAATAAATATATATTCACTGAGGTTTTCAACATTAATATTGTGTTAAGTCCTCCTGTATTCTTCAATTTGATAGCTGAGGTTTTCCACCTCCTCCAGCTTTACACTTCACATTGCTTCTAAAATAACTCCACTATGCATCCTCAAGACATTGTGTTACTTATGCCTTCCACTGTTACAACCCTCTGCTATGCAGGCTTCCCTTCCCTTCCCTTCCCTTCCCTTCCCTTCCCTTCCCTTCCCTTCCCTTCCCTTCCCTTCCCTTCCCTTCC
>Ga0065711_1049110_pt1 | contig 11471 bp, 9 predicted proteins | sample Hoacrofraction12_FD_59098 | JGI IMG/M metagenome (GOLD analysis project Ga0065711, IMG submission 59098) | Hoatzin crop microbial communities from Cojedes, Venezuela - Epithelial fraction 12 v2 (version 2) | ecosystem: Host-associated > Birds > Digestive system > Esophagus > Crop | place... | reverse complement strand
GGAGCACTGGAACAGGCTGCCCAGGGAGGTTGTGGAGTCTCCTTCTCTGGAGATATTCAAGCCCCGCCTGGACAAGGTCCTGTGCAGCTTGCTGTAGGTGACCCTGCTTCGGCAGGAGGGTTGGACTAGATGACCCACAGAGGTCCCTTCCAACCCCTACTATTCTGTGATTCTGTGATTCTGTGATTTAAGACAGGCTGAGGAGAACTGCTGGTAACTCCAATGCCTTTATATCAAACCCTTCCCCCACATTTCCCCACATCAAATATTATTACTGCAGCTGAGTAAACTGAAGAACTATTCCTGCTCTTCTTACATGGACATATACAGTGGTATTGAGTTCAAGGCCCACTGTGCTACTCTTATGAGATTTACAGACTAGGAAAGAAACACATCTCAAGAAACAGTGGCTGAAGCTAGATCGACTCAAGCTGGAAAAAAGACATTTATTTTTAATCAAAAGCTATCAGGGAAGGTAGACTCCATGTCCTATAGTCTTCCAGAAAAACTCAGACTCTTTACAATAGAGGCTACTGTTTATTCAAATGTCAATTGTTAGGCTAAATACAGGAATAATGAATGAAATTTTGTGCATCCACGCATATCAGATATGATGAACTATTTGAGCCTCTGGTCTTAAACTCTCTGAATGGGCATCTCACCGAGTAGATAGTGGGCAGCAGGGTGAGATTTTTATTCCTGTTTTACAGATAAGGAAAAAAGACTAAGGATGCAATGTGTTACAGATATTTTGTTTGAGTCCAATAAATTCAGATTTTTTCTGCTATATAACAGAACTTGAGTTCACCCTTTGAAAATACATATACAAAGCATTTGGGTGTATAGAGGTCACCTGCATGCCTCCTTGGGAAGCTTTTCATCTGTCTGGTATTTAAGCATGACACCTGATATGTAATATATAAGAAAGGAAGCTGAACTGTCACATCTGCAATTTAACCCTTGTACTTTTTCTTCCCAGATATCTTGTGATTGGTGCTTGCTGTCACATCATTACTGCCTGACTTCTCCTTCCTGTAGCAACAGGATTTCATTTGTTTACCCACTTCAGCTACACTGTAGTCAACAGACTCCCTGTGCTCATTCCTTTTTTATAAGAATTAATATCAGCATTCCTCCTGGAAAAGAAGCATAATGCTCATGTAGAATAGTTCCTGCTGTGTTGAAGATATTTTTACAATACTCGCTGGAGGGTTCAGCTTAGGAATTTAACAGCCACATGTGTAAGTTCTGGCCTCCATAGCCACAGTCCCTGCCAATACACCAAGTACAGTCAGCACTGCAGACGTACACCTGTCCAGCAGATAAGATGACACCCTCTGGGTAGCTATTGCCACTAGGGATATTACAAGTTGGAACAAGCATTTCCACACATGCCAGGCAGCTAAAGTCTTATAAACTCACTCACGCATTTTCCTCCACTGTATTTTTTAAATTAATACAAAGATCCAAGGCAGTCCTATTGTTCCTGCTACCATACTCTCTGCTGCTTCTCTGAATCATTTAGTGCACAGTTACGACTACTCCCTGCGGGTGTGAAACTAATCTACATTGACCCTAATTGGCTTAGAAAGTCTGCCAGGATCACACCAATATCAACTAGCTATTTGCTTACCCTGTGTTGTTATGTTAGATTGTATCATGGAACAAAAACCACAAAGTTTAAGATTTTATTGTTCAGGTACTGTAAAAAATACATAGAGAGTAGCAATGTTTCTTCAAAGTTAAGATAATGCCCCAGATGGATCCTGATTGACCCAATTAATTGAAAGACCTAATTTGGGAGCATGATTGCTGTAGGCACCGACTGTTGTCAGAGGACAGAGACAAGCATCTCTACTGGGGGTTGAGACCATCTTAGTTCTGAATTACCCTGCAGAGGTGCCTTTCTCTCTCCTTAACTGCTAGGTATGCTTATGCTTCCAACTTAAGTACTTCTGTTAGGTACATAAATATAGGTGAGATGAATCGGGGCTTAAGCAGAGGTGACAAATTGGATGGAAATTATTGTGTAAAGCAAGAATAACAGCAGTACAATTGAGGTTTCTGTTTTATGTATAGCTGATCCTGAATCTATTGATGATGCATATCTGAGATACAAATTTTCCACTGGTCTCCTCACTGTGTCCTCATTGAGCTCAATTTAACCATCCATGAGACTGGCTTTCAAAATGAGTCTTCAGCTAGACAGAGATTTTTGTTCAGTTTTCTTTTTCTTTTGTAAGAGAATGTCCATCCATTAGAACTGAAAATGCTAGGCTTAAAGTTATTTTTGTTATATGTGACAGCTCTTTGGCTACTCAGACTGGGAAAACACAGATGGGAATAAGTCTCAAATTTTTAATCTCATGTATGTTTTCAGCCCTCAGCATTTTTGTGCAAGACAAAAACATCTGCATAAGCATTGACTTTGGTTTAGGAAATCAGACGGGATTTGAACCAAAGGCCACATCATGCACCGGAAGCTCAGGTGTTAACAGTGGTTAACCCATGCGGAGACTGTCTTCCATGGAGAGTATGAACCAAGGCACAAACTGATAAAGAAGCCAACTGAAGGTCATACTGTTTGGGAGCAAATAGGAATCCCATTAATTAGGAAGGCAAGAGAGGAAATTCAAAGAGAAGGGAAAAAAATTTCCAGGTGAGTGAGAGGACTGAAGCCATTTGCAGGACAAATATCTGTCACATAATATTGATTTTATACTGGTTGTTCTACTAACCTGGATCCCCTATGCTATACTTACACAACAAATCATATAACGGTTTGAGTTGGAAGGGACCTTGTATGTCATCTAGTTTCAATCCCTCTGCCATAGGCAAGGACACCTTCCACTAAACCAGGTTGATCAAAACCCCGTCCAACCCATCCTTGAACACTTCCAGGGAGCAGGCATCCACAACTTCTCTGGGCAACCCTTTCCAGTGTCTCACACTCTCATAGTACAGAATTTCTTCCCTATACGTATTCTAAATCTATCTTCTTTTAGTCTAAAGACATTACCCCTTGTCCTATCCCTACAAACCCTTGTAAAATGTCCCTCTCAAGCTTTCTTGTAGGCCCCCTTCAGGTACTGAAAGGCTGCTAGAAATCTCCCCGCAGCCTTCTCTTCTCCAGGCTGAACAACCCCAACTCTCTCAGCCTTTCCTCACAGAAGAGGTGTTCCATCCCTCTGATCATTTTTGTGGCCCTTATATTTGTATTAGATTCATAAATGGAGTAGTTGTGCTAAAATGGCTTATGGTCCAAAGATGCAAGTATTATTTGTGCTCCTGTCTATAAAACTTCATTCACTTAATTGCAGACTTACGCTACTAAGTCACTTAAATTTTACGGTCATTTGTACACTTTGAGGACCAGTTTCATTTAACTGAAAATGACTCTGTACATCTAGAAGTTCAAATGCGGTAAAGGATAGCATTTTAAAAAGGCTGAAAATTATTTCCTCAAGAAGCATATTTTCATCTGTTTCATCAAGTTCACCCTGTTCCACCAACCAAATCTACTGAGAAGTTTGAGAAGTGACTCATTCTGAGTTACAGTACTGAGAGTTGTTTTATGAGCTAGCTACTCATTATGGTAAAATGCCTTATTTTTAACTCAGTGCTGCGATAAGAGCCAGGGTACTTTTATCTCACATCCCTTCCCTCTTTCACCTTGGTCTATGGAAGACAACCCAGAAAAATGGGGTAGCCCAGATGTAGGCCAGAAGAAGCAGGGTGCCTCTGAAAGCATCTACACAGCTACTCTGACAGGTTACATTGAGAGTATTCCCTCACTGTAGGGAGAATCTCACCACTTATTTTAGGTGGAAGATGATTCTGGGTGTCTGCACGGTGGGTGGGAAGCTGCTTAGAAGCAGCCATCTCAGTACACAAAACGTGAGGATTGTGTCTGAATAGGTACCATACTCGAAGCTTCCTAGTAGATTCCTTTGAGCTCTCACACTGCAGTTTTCTTTTTTGAGGTTAGTGTCTGTTGGTAAAGGGAGGAAATGGAAGTTTTTTTGAGAGCATTTTGGCTGCCATTAGTTACAGATATAATTTGATTTCCTTTTCATTACCAGGAAACAAATCTTTCTCTACAGTTTGCATGTGGTTTGCCGAGTCTATTTATCTGTCAGCTAAGAGCAGCTCCAAGACCACACTCAAGAGCAGAGCCTATAAACACAAAGAATATTATGAGACTGTGAATCAAACACTCCCTGATGATGTTCACCTAGCAGATGGCTTAACAAAAACAAAACCAAACATACCCAACCCCACAAACAAACAAAAACCCCTACCCACAGAATTTCAGCACTCTGTGGTTTCCTGAACTGAAATATTTCACTTTACTACTTCAAAGTTTTCAGTGCATTCCTGTGTGTGTGTAGTTGGAAAGAAAGACGTTACATAAATAAAGATTATTCTATTAGCACACTGAATACAGTAAAACAAATGGAAGTTTATGCAAAACCATCTTTAACAGCATGGTTTTCTAGTTCACACAAAATATGAAACCCTGTATTTGGATACAAAGCATGTTCTGCTGCAAGTTACACTGTAATTTAGACAGAACATAATTTTGAAATTTACAATTAGGAAATCTATTATAGCCTCAAGTACTGAATCTCAAAAATAAATTTTTAGCAGTGAAATGCAAGTGATTTAACACCATTGATCATGTGGTACAAAATGCATTCACTTGGCTTTTAGTAGGCAAAGATATAATTAAAGGAAATTATATACAATCTTCCTGTTTAATACATCTATATATGCACACACACAATAGGCAGCCTGATAACTCTTTAACTTCTAGCTATCACTAGAATGTTATGGCACAAATAACTTCTTATTTGACACACAATGAGCAAACTTTGTGCTTATACAGTGATTTCATTCCAAAACCTTTCTAAAATGTGCCAAGCAATGCCTCTATTTTAGATACTGTGAAAGACGTTAAGAATTTTATAAGATGAAGCAAGACTTGAGGGAAGAAGAAAGCAAGTGACCACCCCAAAGTAATGTCAGAAGCTGTGACAGACTAAAGGAGAAAGAAAGTAACGCAGACATCATAGAGCCACAGGGAGTATCAAACATGTCTAGTCACATCTATCCATCAAACTTACAAAAACCTACCCTCAACATAGTCTAACTTACTCTAACTCAAGAATTCAACAAACTCCCTATAAAGCCTTCCTTGTGTGATAAAATAATTAATTATTCAATCAATTAATTGTACTGGATCTTGCTACTCATATAGCAATTGGTATTGTACTGTTGTTAATTATGTTGGTTAATTTTACTGGAAAATCACAGAATCGTAGAAACAGAGAATCACAGAATGCTTTGGCTTGGAAGGAACCTTTAGAGGTCATCTAGCCCAACCCCCCTGTAGTGAGCCATGATATCTTCAACTAGATCAGGTTGCTCAGAGCACCATCCAACCTGGCCTTGAATGTTTTCAGGGATGGGGTCTTCACTGCTTCTCTGGGTAACCTGCTCCAGTGTTTCACAACCCTCATGGCAAAAAATTTCTTCCTTGTATCTAGTCTGTATCTAATCTCCCTTAGTGTAAAGCCATTACTCCTTGTCCTTTCGCAACGAGCCCTGCTGAATGGCCCTGCTGAAAAGATTTTCCCCATCTTTCCTATAGGCCTCCTTCAGGTACTGAAAGGCTGCTAGAAGGTCTCCCCACAGCCTTCTCTTCTCCAGCCTGAACAGCCCCAAATCGCTCAGCCTTTCCTCATAGGAGGAGTGCTCTATCCCTCTGGTCATTTTTGTGGCCTTCTCTGGACCCATGCCAACAGGTCCATGTCTTTCCTGTGCTAAGGGCTCCAGAACTGCACGCAGGACATCACGTGGGGTCTCACCAGAGTGGAGTAGAGGGGCAGAATTACCTGCCTTGACCTGCCAGCCACACTTCTCTTCATGCAGCTAAGTATATGGTTGGCCTTCTGTGCTGCAAGAGCACATTGGTGGCTCATGTCCAGCTTTTCATCCACCAGTACCTCCAAGACATTCTTGGCAGGTCTGCTCTCAACTCCTTCTTTCCCCAGACTGTATTCATAGTGGGGGTTGCCCCGACCCAGGTACAGGACCTTGCACTTGGCATTGTTGAACTTCATGAGGTTCACACAGTCCCAGTTCTCGAGCTTGTCCAGGTCCCTCTGGATGGCATCCCGTCCTTCAGGTGTGTCAACTGCACCAGTCAGCTTGGTGTCATCTGCAAACTTGCAAAATTGTCCATTTGGACACAGAGCTGCTGACCACTACCCTACTGGTACGACCTTCCAACCAATTCCTTAGTCACCGAATAGTTCACCCACCAAATCTATATTTCTCCAATTCAGAGAGAAGGATGTTGTGGAGAACCATGTCAAAGGCTTCACAGAAGTCCAGACAGTTCACATCCATAGCTCTTCCCTTGTCCACTGACCTAGTCACGCCAGCATAGAAAGCCACTAGGTGGGTCAGGCAGGACTTGCCCCTGATGAAGCCATGCTGGCTGTCTCGAATCATCTGCCTGTCCTCCATGTGCCTTAGCGTAGCTTCTAGGAGTCCCTGTTCCATGATCTTCCCAGGCACAGAGGTGAGGTTGACACGTCGGTAGTTCCCAGGATCCTCCTTCCTACCCTTTTTAAAAATGGGCACGTTTCCCTTCCTCCAGTCACCAGGGATTGCCATGACCTTTGAAATATGATAGAGAATGGCTTGGCAATGACATCAGCCAGTTCCCTCAGGACTCTGGGATGCATCTTTTCAGGTCCCATAGACTTAGGTATGTTCAGGTTCCTCAGCTGGTCCCGAGCCTGGTCTTCCGTTATAGTGGGAAGGGCTTTGCCCCTCTGGACCCCATCTTGCAGTCCATCAACTGGGGAGGAGGGAGGAAAGAGGTTGCCAGTGAAGACTGAGGCAAAAAATTTGCTCCTCCAGATTTTATGGTCTCTGTTGGGTAGTGACTAAGTTCAGCGTTTCAAACCATTTTTCTACCTCCATGTGACAATTACTTCTAGACTGTGTCCCTCTGTAGTTTGCTCATGACAGTGCCAAATGGGACTGTGTGAAAATGCTTACTAATATCGAGATATATCAAATCAACAGCTTCTCCTTTGTCCACTAGGCAATTATCCTGTCAGAGAAAGAACTTTGATTTATTTGATATGACCTTTTTTTCTGAACAAATCCATGTCAGCGGTTCCTTATCACCTCATCTGCACAGTACATCCAAACTAATTAACAAGCTGTTCCAGAACTGAGGCTAACCCGATGAACCTACATCTTCCCTCTTGCCCCTTTATAAAAAATAGGTACAATGTCTGTCCTTCCTCATTCACTAGGGAATTCACCTGTTTTCCATGTGTTCTTTAATCACCAATTTCTCCTAGATTTTGTCTGCTTCTTTGAGTACATGCTATAAATACATCTAACTTACTTTAATTTAGTTTTAAGTATACGCATATAAATAAGATTTCCAAACCAAGATTTTTAAAAAGGTCTGAGTTTAGATTTAAAAGTCCACATGTAAATTCTTGTATAACTTTAACAGTCAGAGCATGTAATATCTTTCACAAATCATTGAATGCTCTGAACATTGCATTTAGATGACCTACAGTTTTCTAACTGTTAAGGGAAGTCAGATCTGGAGAACTTCAAGATTTCTCCTCTCCAGCCTGTTTACTCCTACACTCATGCATACATATTGCCAGCAGCAAGGCTAAGCATGTATTGTAAAGACGCAAATGCACACACAATGCACAAACATCTGTATAATACACATGCAGATATGTATCCAGCTGTACAGATTAACAAAGAGAGAGTAGTGCCTTTACTGGCAGCCTTAAATGTACCAGCAGCACTTTCATCACTGTGAACAGCACGGAGGGCTGATCCTGTGTCTCCTCTTCAGGTGATCAGGATTAGAGCAAACATATAGATGCCTTCACTCTCCCAACCCATGGACACAGGCACATCTGCAGGTCCCTTGAGCCCTAGCTCTGTGGCCATGTCCAGAACAAACACCTAGACACAGCCCCAACCCTGCATCTGGCCAGATTCTTTCTCCTGCTAGCAAGCTAGTCATGCTTGATGTTCATTAGCAAGTCATATACGATGGAGAGCAAGGCTTCACAGAGAAGAGACAGGAACAGTTTACCAAGACTGGACAGACTGCAGCAACTAGGTGCATGGCTTGACCAGTGTATTGGGTTTGCGTGGCACAGTTTTGCTAGAAGAGAAGCTACAGGCATGGCTTCTGTGAGTAGGTTCTAGAAGCTTCCACCATGTCTGACAGAGCCTATGTCAAGCAGCTATAAGATGGACCTGCCACTGGCCAAGACCAAGCTGACCAGCAATGGAGGTAGTGCCTCTATGATAGTATATTTAAGAAAGGAGAAAAAAACTACTGTGCAATTGCAGCCAGAGGGAGGATTGAGATTATGTGAGAGAAACAACTCTGGAGACACCAAGGTCAGTGAAGAAGGAGGAGGAGGAGGTGCCCCAGGCACCGGAGTAGAGATTCCTCTACAGCCTGTGGTAAAGACCACGGTGAGGCAGGCTGTCCCCCTGCAGCCCATGGAGGTCCATGGTGGAGCAGATCTCCACCTGCAGCCCGTGGAGGACACCACACCAGAGCAGGTGGATGCCCGCAGGAGGCTGTGACCCTGTGGAAAGCCCACACTGGAGCAGGCTCCTGGTGGGATCTGTGGCCTTGTGGAGAGAGGAGCCCATGCTGGAGCAGGTTTGCTGGCAGGACTTGTGACCCTATAGGGGACCCACGCTGGAGCAGTCTGTTCCTGAAGAACTGCACCCCATGGTAAGGACTCACTTTGGAGCCATTTCTGAAGAACTGCAGCCGGTGGAAAGGACCCATGCTGGAGAAGTTAATGGAGAACTGTCTCCCATAGGAAGGACCCCCAGGCTGGATCAGGGGAAAAGCAAGAGAAGTCCTCCCCCTGAGGGGGTAGGATCAGCAGAGACAATGTGTGATAAACTCATTCCAACCCCCATTTCCTATCCCCTATGCCCCTGGGAGGAAGGAGGTAGAGAAAATCAGGAGTGAAGTTGTGCCCAGGAAGAAGGGAGGTGTAGGGAGAAGGCATTTTAAGATTTAGTTTTATTTCTCATTATCCTACTCTGATTTGATTGGCAATAAATTAAATTAATTTCTTGAGTCTTTTGCCCATGAGGCTAATTGATGAATGATCTCTCCCTGTTCTTATCTCGACCCACAAACCTTTTGTTATATTTTTTCTCCCCATGTCCAGCAGAGGAGGGGGAGCGATAGAGCACTTTGGGCAAGATCTGGTGTCCAATCAAGCTCAACTCACCACAAAACAGGTGGACATATGGACCAAGAGCTTGCTTACATGGACTGGACTCTTTTCTCCCCTCCTTTCCATTTTCCCACACCCATTTTCGATAGATTTTCCTGTCCACTTTGATCTTTCCCTTTCCTCACCTTCAGCACCTCTGTTAAGCCTCCCATAAAAAGTTTCACATTTCCATAATTCCCTTTGAATATCCCACGATTTTTATCTTTCCTGTGAGACCCATGATGATCTTGTTTCCTCCCTGCTATCAGTTTCTAAGCTCTCTGAGGTTACTCACCACTATTCCCTTCAGTGACCTGTGAGCTCTGGCCTTTGGTATTTTCGCTGTTATCTCCCATTTGTTACTTCCTGTATCTGGGAATTCGATTTATTATTTTTCCTCTGTCTTGTGGGGGTGTTGTTTGTTTGTTTGTTTATGTTGAATAACTGTTAATGAGATATTTTCATAAGCTAGATGTCCTTTAATTCCATGTATCCACAAATCTTTTACCTATATCTTTGTATCAATGTAATACTAGAGATACTAAATCTTCAAAATCTTGTTTTTTGATTCCTGGTTCTGTGATGGTTGCATGATCAACTTTCTTTCTACATGGATATCATTACTTCTAGTAATTAAGACCTGTTATAACTTTAATGTGATGCCATTAAATATTAAAGATCAGAAATCAAAAACTGTATTTGGAAGATTTGACAGAAGACAACTTGTCTTTTTTATTAATACTACCTATCTACCTAATTTTCTTTACTTATTTGCATCTTCTTCTGTTCTTTTAATAAATCTCTAGGCTGCCATAGCTCTTTGGTTAGACAACATCTTTAAGACCTTTAAAATACCCTGAAGAACTTGATGTGGACCACCTTTTCATTCCCTTCCTATTTATCTCACACTAAGAGTCATATTGCTTCAGGAGGTATCAGATCTCCATTTTAGGTAACGCTATTAGATAAATGGAAATATTTCAAGCACATGAAACGAACTGAATAAACAGAGATAGCAGCACGTCAGAGCAGAGCTGTGAGAAATTCTATTTATCACTAGGATATGGTTTCTCAGACTAAAGGCACAATAATGAGCAGATCTAAAGTATGTAACTTCAGCCATCACAGTCAACTAAACAGACTCTGCATTGTCTCTTCAGCACCCTGTCCTCTGAGATCTGCCAAAATGTACTTCCATAATTTTAGTTCTATTATTTACTGCATATTTTTGGGTGTAACAAGAACATTTTATGAAGAAGTTTTAGGGCCGCATGAAGCCCTGTATAGAAGGGAGAATGGTGTAGGAAAATCTAGCACTTCTCCCGGCTCATACACTGCTGAGTCATAAAGCTGAGGTGCAGCCCACACTGGACAAAGTTAATGAAGTGCCACAAGTGGCTATAATAATTTCTTAGACATCTTCTTTGGCATCTCATTAGGCATCTTTGAGTCATCTTCTTTGGAGATGTTTAAAAGACATACTGATGTGGCGCTTAGGGATGTGGTTTAGAGATGAACTTGTCAGTGTTAGGTTCATGCTTGGACTCGATGATCTTAAGGGTCTTTCCCAACCTAAATGATTCTATGATTCTACAATTTTATTCTTCCACTCAGTAAACCTTTTCAAAACACAGTATCTTGCTTCTGGATGAAAAGTAATTGTTCTGTCAAAAACCTATAGATGATGAGGATTCACTACAAAAAAAGTATTAATAGATTTATGATTACTGGAGTCCAAACTCTACAGCTCCTCTGATTCATTATATACTAGAATTGTGAGAGGGCCTGAAATGAGAGTCTTGTAAATATAGTAATATCTAAAAGTTCTAATGTCATGTTACAGATAGCTATTTTTTCTAAAATTATATGAAGTATTTTTATACGTCTGTAGTGAGTGATTCACCTTCTCAATCCAACAGAATTCTCTGTTTATAGTCAGTAAGAAAACCCTACATTCCCTTCTAAGTCAAAACAATCTGGGGAATTTAGGGCAGGATTCAGCTCATCTAGCATTCACCATCCGTCCTGGGTTTGGCCAGGACAGGGTTAATCTTCACCAGAATCCAGGAAGGGGCACAGCCGGGTGGGCTGACCCAACCCCAATCTGGCCAAACAGAGCTGGGTATTCCATACCATGTGCCGTCATGCTGGGTTCCAGTG
>Ga0065711_1011974_pt1 | contig 11471 bp, 14 predicted proteins | sample Hoacrofraction12_FD_59098 | JGI IMG/M metagenome (GOLD analysis project Ga0065711, IMG submission 59098) | Hoatzin crop microbial communities from Cojedes, Venezuela - Epithelial fraction 12 v2 (version 2) | ecosystem: Host-associated > Birds > Digestive system > Esophagus > Crop | place... | reverse complement strand
TTCCAGCCCCGCCTGGACGCGGTGCTGTGCAGCCTGCTCTGGGTGACCCTGCTTGGGCAGGGGGTTGGGCTGGGTGACCCACAGAGGTCCCTTCCAACCCTGACCATTCCGTGATTCTGTGATCTTGGACAAAATAAAAACTCCATGGACCAGTTTTATCTCCCTCCCTTCTACCCTTGGTAGAACAGCTCACCAGTTTTGCTTTTGAGTTGGATGAACTTTGTAGGCTGGAAGGTCACGTTGGCGGAGACCAGGAAGGTTATCACAATCACGTATGTAAGCGCGATCTCTGGCAGTATGGTTGCAATAGAAGGGCCTGAAAGAAAACATGACAAGGCAGAGTACCAGTACTTGCATTTGTCTACTGCCTTCATCGTTTTGTAACCCTCCATCATGTCCCTTTCCCAGCCTCTCCTGACTCCCAGCCTTTTCAGCCTGTCCTTGCAAGCAGCCTCTCCATCCCTTGGTCGCGGTGAAACACTGGACTGAGTTGCCCAGAGAGGCAGTGGAGGCCCCATCTCTAGAAACGGTCCAGGTCGGGTTGGATGTGGGTCTGAGAAACCTGGTCTAGTGGTAGATGCCCCTGCTCACTGCAGGGCGGTTGGAGTAGGTGGCATTGAAAGGTCCCCTCCAACTCGAACCATTCTAGGATTCTATGATGCTCTGATCATTTTATCTGCCCTTCTGCAGTGAACTCTGGGCAAGGGCGCTGGGTGAAGGGGAGTAACTATATTAATTTTATGGGTGGGTGTGCAACCCACGCGGTGGTCCAGCCGCCTGCGACTATAGCTGAGATGACACATGGGGAAGACACGCGGTTGGGTCCATCCCTGCACGTTTGGCTGCGTGACCCTCCCTCTCCGGGGCACAGCCTTCCTCTCCAACCCCCTCGAGACTCCTCATCTCCCGTGAGGTCGTCACCCCGTAATGCTTTGCAGAGCGAGGATTGCTCTTCCATGCTGCAACCCGCGCAGGGGAAGGGAGCGGGGTCTGCACGGCACCGCCTGCCACCCCGAGGCCCCCCGCAGCCCCCTCGTACCTTCTTCTCGCATCCAGAGGACCCCGGCGGTGCCTGCCAGGACAGAGGCGATGCACACCAGCCCGCAGGTGTAGGCGCTGAGCCACCTCCACAGCTCCCCTCCTAGACACCCAGAGCAGCGCGAGGTGACTGCTGTGACCCCCCCGGGATGTCCCGTGCCAGCCCCCAGCCCTTCCTCGGGGCGGGACGCAGCCCATCCCACCCGGGATGCTGTGGGACATCCCTGGCCAGGGCCCCGTGGGTCTGACCCGCTCCTTAGCATGGGTGGCTGGCAAGGGCTCTGTGCCTCCCCCCCCACCTCGTACAGTGTATTAAACGTACTCTGTTAAAAAGGGAGCCTTGTAATTAAAAAAAAATGCTCCAGAGAAACATATTTTTCTATAATAGTGTCCATTAGTCACCTCAGCCCTCTAGAAGAAAATGTCTGGGAAGTGCCAGGATGTGACCTAGCCTGAAAACAGAGTAAAGCTGGTTTCCACCAGTAGGAAAATTTGCCATGGAATGTTTTCTCTGCTCTTACAAAGGCCGGCCAGATGACGTAAAGACAGGCTGTTTAGACAGCTGGACTAAATTAGCTGGTTGCCAGCTCTTCCCACGGCAACACTGCTCTCTCCCCCCCTCCAGACAAGGGAAGTGAGGGTTCGGCTGCCCCCCAGCTGCAGACTCACTTATTCTCAGTTTGTCAGACTGGCAGACGGGAAAAATTAATCCCCATCCCGAGACAGCAGCAAAGACCACAGCAACCACAGCAACCCTCAGCACGTCCTGCAAGGGAGGGGAGAGACCTGGAAAATAAAGTCCCGAGGAGGCAGGAGTCAGCCCAGCGGCAGGGCTGGCTTGGACAGTTCTGGTGGGCCTTGGGGCTCCTCCATCACCAGGACAGTTTCCATTGATCTTCCAGCTGCTGGCCAAAGCAACGCTCTCTGCTGCAGTCTGTGGTCCATGAAATGCCCAGCCTGGGATGTCTGCTGTCCACCACCGCCCTGCCTGTGTCCAGCTCGCCATCACCTTGGCCAAGGGCTATCACTTGGGACCTTCTCCAAGAGAGAGCAGCCAACCTCCCGCCGCCCATCCTGCCAAGGACTGTGCCTTGGGGGGATCAGAGACTGGGAACTGCAGCTGAGCATCCTAGGATGGGGTGCTCCCGTGGGCCACAAGCTCCCGGGAGGGTGGCCAGAGCTTGGGGGATGGAGGCAGAGGGATGGGAAACCACCCAAGGATCCCCAGGGAAGGGTGGAGAACAGGAAGAGTGGTCGGAGGTGAAACCCCAGCAATGATCACCTGCAATGCTGACGTTCAGGGAGGCTTCTTGCCAGCTTATCGCGTTGCTGGCGTTGCAGGAGTAGGAGCCGCAGTCCGACTTCTTCGCCGACCTCAGGTACAGAACGCTGAGGCTGTTGGAGAGGTTGAAACTTCTGCCTGGGGGAAGGGGCTGCCCATCTTTCTTCCAGGTGATGGTGTCCACCCTGCCCTCCGCCACGTCACAGAGCACCTCGCCGGTGGCCTGGGCCACGAGGGCCCTGCTCCAGAGCTGAGGGCGAGACACGGGCTCTGGAGAGGGGACAGAAACACCGGCACTTCTCTCAGACACGACCTGGAGCATCAGCAGTGGGGATCTGGGATGCAGTCGTCACTGCAGCATCCCTGAGGCCGCAGCAGTGCAATAGCGGGGACCTTTCCCTTGGAAAGTCCTGTGCTGCACAGGGCTGTGCTGCTTTCTGGGTCCGGGCTTCTGTTCCCTAGCTTTTATTGCATTTGGGTAAATACAGGGCATTTAAAAATATGTCAGGAAATGAGAAAGAAGAGGAAAAGGATGCAGATCCCGTTGAGATTTGTGTGCGGTGGAAAGGAGAACTGGGTGGTGAAGGGCTGTGGTAGCATTACGGCAGCGACATTATTACAGCAGAGAGAGGATCACGCCAGAGCCAATTAAGGGAATTGCTGAGAGCGATGTTGCGGGCAAGTTTCTAGGTTACTTAAAGTGTGTTCTTATCTCTGCGGTAGCGGCTGGCGCCTGCAAATTGCAAACAGCCTGACAGACGATATGGTCTGAGGGGGAGACTTTTTGTGACTACTCCACAAAGCCCGTCCTGCTGGGCTTCGTTCCATCGGCCCTGCCAGGTCCCCCTCGAGAAAGGTGCTGGAGGTGCTGTCCGCAGGTGGCAGCAGGTACCCGGCGTCCCACCCGTCCCCTCCATCTCTCCCCTGGGAGTAGAAAAGCAGGGATAAAATTGCCTTTCCAGGACGGAGCCCAGCCCTCTGTCACATCCAGGCACCCCAGGAGGTCTCTGTGGGCTGCACAACCAGATCTTCTCCACTGGGACAGGTTGGCAGCCTCTTCCCAAAGCCTCCCTGGTGATGTCTCCATGCATTGCGGGTTCAAACAAACTCATGGCTGGCCCATTAGATGTAGCTCAATTCCCTTCTCCAAATCTCTTTGTCTGGCTGATGGTCCATATACAGTGAAATAACGGCACTGGTCTGCTTGCACCCCTCACCCCGCTCCTCCCAGCACTTACTGAGGACTTCCAGCAGGATTTTCAGGCTCTCCCCGTCTCCCACGTTGATGGTCACTTTGTAGATGCCGCTGTCGCTTTCCTGGACGTCCTCCAGCAGGAGAGATCCGTTGGATGGATGGAAAGCGGCTCGTCCTGCGTAGGGCTCGTGGATGGCCGGGTTGCGAGAGCCCCGGTAGTGCTGCAGGATGGTGCAGGAGCTGGTGCCGTTCAGGTACTCCCACCGCGTGGAGGAGATCTGCGTGACGTTATCTGGCCCGGGAAGCAGCACCGAGGAGCCCACGGCGACGGCTTTTCTCTCGAGGGGTCCCACTGCTCCTGCAGCCTGTTGCAAAGGCACCAGCAGCCCTAGATGGCAGGGGAAGACAAGCCAGGGAGATGGAGCAACTCGCAACGGCTTGGGAGAGGCTTTGGTACCCCCCGTGCCATGGACACACACGTCCTGGACTGCTTGGTCACAGCCTCTCACAAAGCCATTGCCCGTCGTGCTGCCAGGGAGGGAGACATCCCAGCCGGAGCAGACACGGGTGCCTCAACACAGCACAGGGTGCTTGGAGGTTCCTGGCTGTGGGGCCGTGAGCTTCTCCTCCCTGAGTTTTGTGTGTGCTTGGGTGCAGTTTCCTCCCAGTATGTGCCCAGAAGGGACTTTCTAATCCTGACCGAATTTCCATGGCTCGTTCCCAGTTCCTGGTGCTGTCTGGGGATGAAAGTGTCCACACACGCTGCCAGGAGAGCGGGACGCAGCAGCTCCCCAAAACACACGGCTGTTTCTGGGCTTGTCACGATTCGGGCTCTAACGGGTGCTTGAGGACTTCAAGAGGAGCCGCTGTGGGTAGGTCACAGCTCCAAGCCCCAAAAATACAGAGCTTTCTAGGAAAGCCAGGCAGAAATCACAACCACAGTCCTATCTTGCAAAGTGGATTCTTTAAAAATAAAAAAGGTGAGGTTAAAGAGTTTAAAGCAAGAGGCCAGACCTAGGCAGAGGAGATAAGAGTATTTATCTACCCAGTGGTTAATTGCCAGTGACATTCCTAGTGCTCCTGAGAGGCCGCTCTGAAGGAGGCACCGGGATTTCTGCTAAAAGTCCTCCTCTCCTCGCCGAAGCTGTCAGTCTGGCCATTGCACGGGAGCGGAGACTCGCCGAGACCGGCGGCAGTGATCCCAGCCTGTCCCCAGACCCCGACCACCGAGCAACCGCAAGAAGAGAGATGTCACGAAAACAGGCTTGCAGCGGCGGTGGCCCCGGCAGCGAGGCGAGGGCTGCTCGGAGGCAGGATGCTGCGCGGGCTGTGTTTGCTCCGCTCTGCGCCGTGCCTCGGTTCCTGCCCCGATAAGCAGATGTTGGCGTGCATTTACACCGCCGCCTGCCGTCTCTGCAAACAAGCCTGAACGTTGCTCCTTATGCTCCCACCGGCGATTTCTCTTCGCAATTTTGCAGCACAGGTGGGAAAGGCAGTAGGTGTTACCAAGCCAGGTACATCGAGCTCACCTGAGGGTTTTCCTTCCTCACTCTCATAACCTGGAGAAGCAGCTACCGGTTTTTATTTTTGTGCCTGCATGCCCCCCAAGACTGTAAGATGTGCAGGGAGAAGAAACAATCTTTTGACTGAAAATCCCTTTGCTCTAAAAAAACACTATTTATACAGAACACGCGGTACCAGTAGCGGAAAGTAAGAGAAAATACTTTGTCACAGGCACCTTTTACAGCTGTGATATCCAAAGCTCATCCTGCAGACACTCGGAGCTCACTAACACCGTGGCATCTGAAAATCTGGGTGTACTGTAAGGGGTTTCTTTTCTATTTTAGATGCTCACCCTGAAAATCTTTGTATATTTGTCCTTCTGAGCAGCCAATGCGTATAGAAGGACCACAGTGAGATTGCTCACACGACTATAGCTGCAATAAATTTTGTGTTATTACATATATCAGCCCCGGTATAAATCTGTCGGCAGCAGACTTTTAGCCTTTGCCTGGCCCTTGAGCTGCTTCGACCTCCTCTGTCTCTGGACAGGGAAGCAGAGACACCCGTCCCTTTTGGGTTCAGCATTTTGCCCCATCTAAAAAGTCCAACCCATAGGGACCAGAGATCCCCATGCACAATTGCAAAGCTTCACCGAAGCCTCGGATTCTCCGTGGGTTTGCAACAGGCAAGGACCCGTCCCACAGCCCATGGGATGGCATCGGCACCTCGCCCACCCTGGGGACAGTTTACCTGCGAGGAGCACGCAGCTGGTCCCCAGCAGCTCCGCGGGACGGCACGTCGGCATCTGCCAAGGAAAAACGGCTCAAAAATTGCCACGCTTTTTAAATAGCCACTGTAAAGCTGCAACGAGAAGAACAGGTCGGGCTGTACCGTGTGAGGAGCTTTCGCAGCCTGAAGGACCGGGTTTCCGACGCCGGTGCGGGCAGTGCCGTGGATAGTCCCAGCCTGGACTGGCTCCAGCGTCACCGTCTTCCTGCCGATCGCTGCTCCCCTTCCTTGCTGCCTCCTCCTGCCCCTCTGCCGGGGGACCCTTCCCGGAGGTTTCCCGGTGATGGGCGGCAGCTCTTGGCTCTCACCCCGTGCTCGCTGATGCCACGAGCGGGCAGAGCTGCCCGATGGATCTCTGCGCTGCGGCTGGGCGCAGCGGCTACCGGTGCTCGGACCCCGGGTGGCCTTTCTGCCAGGGCAGGGCAGGGGGAACCCCAAAGGGGCTGAACTGCAGCCCCACAGGGGCACACGGGCAGAGCTGCCATGCACCCCAGCAATGACCTCCTTGCAAGAAACACTGAGCTTGATTGCCAGGCCAAACCAGGGAGAACAACCCGCCTGACTCCACTTCCAGGAGATGTTTCCTATTTCAGGTCTGGCAGCAATATAAATTACAAGGGATGTCCCGGATCATCTCCATGCCCTGAGGCCAGAAGATCTGTCCCTGTCCCTTTCTTACAGAATCACAGAATGTTAGGGGTTGGAAAGGACCTCTGTGGGTCTCCATCATCTTCTGTCCTGCCCTTGGGAGCAGAGCCCAGCTCCCTGAGCAGGGCGGAGGTTGAACTCATCCTCAAGCCTGTTTCTGGTGGTGGTCAGGGGCTCCGAAACACTTGTCCCACTGCGAGTATCTTTTTCCTCCACCGAGGCAGATGTGGACTGGGATCATCCATGTCCCACAAGCTTTCTGCAAAGAGAATTTCAGTTTAAGGGAGAGACTGTCCTGGGATCAGGGGACCAGCTGAGGACCGAGTTCCATGCTCTAGGCTGAAGAGCAGAGGGATAGGAGACTTGGGAAGGTTTGAGCTCTGCCCCAGAGCACTGGGGAAAGCTTTCCTGCCCTGCTGAGCGTGGCTGGCCTCGTCTGGCTCCCATGGACCACCAAAACCAGAGCGAGATGGATGCTGGGATGGGACAGGTGCATGTAAAGCGTTAGGAAAGGTGGGTGGATGCAGATGTCGCCAAGTGCAGAGCACCCACGCGGCGATACCCGTTGGCTCCATCAGCCCCGTCCCGTGCTCCCCGTCAGCCAGGGAAAGCCCCCAGCCCCACCTCCTGCCTGCCAGAGCACATCTGACCCGGGTGTCATGGTCAGCCCGATGCTCACCTTACCATCCCTTTTCCCATTTCTTGACCCTTTCTTTCTCCACCTGTCTCCTTCCAGATAAAAAAGCCTGCGATTAGTTTTCACCCATTGGTCCTCATTTTGCTACATCCATCCCCAAGTTTCGAACTCCTGACACCATTACCCAGACAACGTCAGCTTTGGCTGGCATTGCCAGTTTGGTTTTACCCAGAAAGTGTTGGCCTTGCAAGTCTGCTCCCCAGGAGGTCCCCAGGGTTGTCTCAGAAGCTCAGCTCAGCTGTTTCTCATTTCCCCCACCTCGGCCACCATGAAACCCAGCCGCACCTCGCACACCTGCTCTGGGCGGTGATGCTCCCCACGCTGTCATCTCCTCACATCTGCTGATTTCGGCAGTTTCCTAGACCCCGGCCAGCCTGCGTAGCCTTAGGCTGGTGCCCAGGCAGCCGCGGCGTCGTTTACCTGCAGCCCCAGCGGGCAGGACAGACGTCTTTGGACAGGAAGGACAATGACCTTTAAGATGAGTGGAACTTAAAACCAGCTCAGTCGAAACTGTACGCCAAGCAAAACTTGGGTTTTTTTGTATTAAAGTGGAGGCTGCTCCCACTCAGGTTCTGCCTTTTCTGCGTTGTTTTCTGGCCAGCTGTGCATTTTCATTTTTAATTGAACTTCTCTTTCTCCCCGTGCCCAGCAGAGTGCGGGTTCTCTGTTCCCATCTGCTCGGTTCCCCCTCGCAGGGCCGGGTGTTGGCGGGGTCGTGTCACACGTCCGTTGGCGTTTTGTCATCGCGGTGAAGGGCTGCTGCATTCTGCGAGCCGTTTACGTGAGCTTGGGGTGTCCGAGAAGCTAAAAGAAACCAAAAGCAGTGCCAGGGCACGGGCGCGAGACGCGAGCAGGAAGAAGCCATTTGTGACAAGGAGCAGCAGCTCTGTCCCTTCCTCACCGACGTTCCCTCCCTGGAGCAGCACATTGCTTGGGTGGCCCTTGGCAGATGCAATGGATGCGTCAACGTGCAACAGCAACCTTTGGGGTGACTGTTCACCCGAAGGGGTCTTCAGAAAGACACCGAAGGGTGAAGCTTTCCTCCTCCAGGCATTTGCTTGCAGGAAGGATGAGCTGCGGTAGATGCGTGTTGCTCACCCTCCGCTCCTACCACATCCCCGTCATCCATATCCACCTCTGCATTTAACTGCTCCAAAGAGTAATTTTCATCAGTTGGGCCACTCTGGCCCCATTAATCCATCCAGATTGCTGGAGGGAAGCTTATCCTTCCATTAATTTCCTTCCAGGTTGCTGGAAGAAAACTCTAAAAACATATTCTCTGCTTAGAGAAACTAAATGAAAATCCAAGGCAGGTTTCTGCTAGCGCTTAACTCTTTCACAAGTGTCTTCAAAGCCTTTCTGGCCCTTGCGCTGCACCGTGCACCTTCTGAGGGGCTGGGAGAGACCAAACCTCAGATACAGCAGCACAAACCCATAACTGTCAGCTGCGAGGCAGGGTCTGCACACCCACCGCTTCAGGCCGGCGCAGCTTAATGTGGTGGGAGAGAAGTAAGGACAGCAGGCAGACACGAGCAGACACCAAACGCATACCTCAGACTGTCTGACGGCACAACCCCAGGCCCCTCTCTCGTCCCACTCCCACGCTGCTGCAACCCCAGAGTCACGAAGGGACGGTTGTCGGTCTCTGCTAGAAATCAGAAGTGTGCGAGTGAAAAAAGATATTGCATTTTCTGGTCAACCTCAGCATCTCTGTTGCAAATAGAGGCTGGAGACCCCTCCGCTCCCAGCAGGACCAAGCCCAGGATGGAAGAAGCATGTGCACGGTGGTGCAGCTGATGGTTGCTCACCCCCTTCTGCGGTCCCTAGGCTGGAGAAGACAAACTGCCACCCCCTGCAGTCAAGGGCAATAGGGAAAGGCTCACAAGTCCTGCCTGCAAAACTGCTGACCTGGACAGTAGCATCCTGGGGCAGTCCGGGCAAGGAGAAGGCTTTGCCATGGCCAGCGTGCTCCTGGCCATCAACAGTATTCATGTGGGTGCTCAGCGGAGGTGTCAGCACAGAGCTTTGCAGACGGGGGTTCCTGAAATTCTCCGCCTAGGATTAAATGAGAGGAACACCTCTCTCACCTTCTTGTACTTCGTGTGCTGGGAAATGGTTCCCAGTATTGGCTGCTCCATCATCTGGCCCAGGGACCAAGATACAGCTCACTGCCCTGTAGTTCCCTGGGTCCTCCTTCTTGACCCTTTCTGAGGATAGGACCTCTCCTCCAGTCTTCAGAAACCTCTCCCAGTTGCCACAGCCTTTCAAAGATCATCAAGAGTGGCCTCATGATGCCGTCAGCCAGCTCCCTCAGCACTTGAGGATGCCCCTCCAGGCCCATCAGCTTATGCATGTCCAGTTCACTTACGTGCTGCCTTACCTGGTCTTCTCTCACTGAGGGATTTCCCTTGCTCTGGACATTCTCCAGGCCCTGGATTGCTGAAGGCCGGTCTTACTGGTAAATACTGAGGTGGAGCAGGCATTGGGTGCCTTGGCCGTGTCCTTTGTCATCAGGTCCCCCACCCATTCAGCAGCAGTCTCAAAGGCTGATATTCAGCCACGTGGGCCTGGAATGGATTGGGACATGGAAGAGTAAATTACAAGGAGCAGCAAGGCCATCGAGAGGACCCGTGTGTCACTTCAAGTCTGCAAAATACATGGCTGCACGTATCCAGTGGAGGAAGCTTGGTCTGAGATGCAGCCGGCGAGCGCCTGAGGTCTGCAAGCACCGAGCCATTTGCAGCTGCAAAGAAAGCCACGCTAACCTTTCAGAGCTTCAAAAAGCTGATGGAGAAGGGTCTGGTGGGCAAAGCCCTGCGAAGAAGCTGCTCAGAGAAGGAAATGAAGAGGCAGAGGCAGCTGGCGAGGCTGCGGTGTGGGTTAGAGACAAGGACGGGAGGCACAGCGTGGGCGAAGACCAAATGTCCTCTGTGGTGGAAGCTCAGGGTGAGCAAAGAGGTGGAACAGGGAAGCGTGAAGAGCAGCGTGGAGCCAGGGTAGCCAGCCCTGCCTCCTCTCACTTTCATTTATTTTCCCCATTAATTTCTGCCGTTGCCCCTTGGTTTTGGAAGACCAGCGGCTGCTGGCAGAGATGCGTGGGCAGAAGCGAAGGTGCCAAAGCCTGGGAGCTCCAGGGCAGGCTCGTGACGGAAGAGCCTCGTTTTCCCGGTTGACAAACACCATGCACAACGCACGGCCGACAGAACAACGAGCGCAAGCGGCACCTCGCTTCCAGCATCAGGAGCTGAAGCTCTCGTTAAACCCCGAACCCTGGGCCTCCAGTCCAGCCAGAAGGCAGCCTTCCCCCTCATCACACCTGAGAAAGGCTGAGCATGGGTTCTAGCTTGAAACAGGAGGGGAAAAAAGGAAGCGAGTTTCTAGAAAGAAACTGAGCTCAGTCTTCCTATGGGTGTGTTAAAGCAAAGTGAAAACTGTGGATATTCTGTGAGATCTCCAGGAAGCTGCCGTGATTGCCCTTCAGCTCCTGATGAGCTCACGGGGACCTCTCCGCTCCCTCGCTCCCCACGCCGGTGCCAGCTCACCCGGCCAGAGAGCGGCCAGCCCTGCTGCACAGCTCCGCACCCTCCACGCCGATGCCTCCAGCCCCAGGGAGGTGTCTTTCAGAAGCTGGAGCTGGTTATTGATGGGGAGTAAGCCTACAGAGACAGCGGATTTCACCCCTGGGAAAGGGGTCGTTAGCAGAAGCGGCTCTGACGAGGCCGAGCGTGATCAGCAAGCCATGAGAACCTCGTTATGCCTTCGTGCCACGGCTTATCAAACCCCACACCAGCATCCTGCTCAGATCTAAGCCTTGGACCACAAGCGCTTAATGGACAGAAACACGCCAGCCCATCAAGCAAATTTTGCTAGATAGCTCTGTTTTCCAAGTTTGAAATAAAATCCGTACTGAATTGAGCTGCTGGTTTGGCACAGCAGCTGGTGGTGGGGTGGTCTCCCAGCCTGCGCCCCGTTGTCTGCCTGGCCCACCGCACGCCGATATCTTTTCGCACAGAGCTGCAGCAGTTGGCCTGTGTCAAACCCGTACTTGGTTTCTCTTCCTCTGTGCCTCCCAGCCTCACTGAAAAGCAGAAGGATGAAGCAAAATTCTGGAAGCTCTTGCAAAGCTTCACTTTCTGCTGTTTTCAGCCTATCTCAGGCACAATGAGGAGCTACTGGAGAGAGGCTGCGAGGATGATGAGGGGGCTGGAGCATCTCTTCTACGAGGAAAGGCTGAGGGAGCTGGGCTTGTTCAGCCTGGAGAAGAGAAGGCTGAGAGGGGACCTTAGAAATGCCTCTAAATATCTGCAGGGTGGGGGTCA
>Ga0065711_1011511_pt1 | contig 11471 bp, 4 predicted proteins | sample Hoacrofraction12_FD_59098 | JGI IMG/M metagenome (GOLD analysis project Ga0065711, IMG submission 59098) | Hoatzin crop microbial communities from Cojedes, Venezuela - Epithelial fraction 12 v2 (version 2) | ecosystem: Host-associated > Birds > Digestive system > Esophagus > Crop | place... | reverse complement strand
CCCCCCCCCCCCGGCAAAACACTGGAATGATTGCAGAAATTTTTAGTATGAAGCAGCTTTGCCAACTTTGTTTACTCTTTAATATATTTTAGAAGAAAGGAGAATATCCTTTTATAATGACACTCAAAAATCTATATTCTATAAATACTTTAAATTCGAAATTGAACCTTTACATCTGCATTTTTGCATCTGAATTACAGAAGTGTAAAATAGCCTGCAGAAATCTTAAGATATTACAACTTTCATTTTTCCTGTAACAGCATAGAAAAAGGTTCAGAAAAACAGCAAATATTATTGTAAAAGCTCTATTGATGTAGAATTTGGAATCTGTTGTATTAAAATCAGTAGTGCTGTTGCTGTTGTTTTCCAACATTGTGTTGAATTTCTAATAGCTTTTTTTGACAGCAGTTAAACCAACACACAAAGGAACTAATGTGTTTTATTTCCTTATTTGAGCCTTGACAATTTGTAGTGTCTCAAGAAAACTCCTGTCAGTGGTAAAATTGGTGAAATACAGATTTAAAATATTTTTCTTGGCAGGAATTGTAATAGAAAGCTGCATGCTGGCATTTTTTGAGGGGGGGGAAAGAAAAAGGTAAACAGCACATGATTTCCCATAATACAACAATAGTTTCCTAAATTGTAGAAGCCCTTGATACGCTTTGTCTGGGTCATGCAGTGGGTGACTGTGCAGTGGTTGAAGAAATCATCATTGCTAATAAGTGTAACTTTAGATTAGCAAATGAAAGACTGCATCGTCCTTCAAAGGCCTCATCCATTCTCATTATAATTCTTTGAACGTTTGTCTGACCTTTTTAAAGAAATGGTACTGAAACTTTGTGCTTGGAGTGCCACATAAATAAACTGGCCAGCACTTGTCTCAAGAAGTTTGTAATCTAATGACAGGAGCAGTAATACATCTATTAACGCAAAAATATCAAATGATACAGCAAGTTGTTCATTTATTTAAAAATCTCTTTTCCTCATAATGTAATGCTTATGGGGCGAATAAGCGCTGAGCAGCCGTACAGAAGTACATAGCATCACAGTTGTCTCACAAGAATCTAAAGCCAGATTGTATTGCTAGTATTTTTCCTTCCAGCTATGTTATGATCTGTACATTCAGAAAGCTTGGGTAGGTGGAGTAGCTTTGTGTGTATGAACGAGAGCATGAAGGTTTGGGAAGCTGGGGGATGCCCGGCTGAAGCCAGCCAGCACAGCTCTGCTCACCTCAGTGAAGGCATTGTCACTCGCAGATGACAAAGTGTAGGGCTGATGCTCGTGAGGTGCTTCATTTTAGATTTCACTTTAGCTCTTCTTTTTGTGAACAGTTTACATCTTCCCGGTTACAAAATACATTGCTAATCTGAATAGGCTTTGGTGCCCCTGAAAAGTGCCATGGCTCAGACATTATTTTCCATTAAAAGAAAAAACCCTCATTCTGTTAGTGAACTTGGCGAAGCAGAAAATAATTCATGTTACTAAATCCATTTTTCTTAGAAAGACATTCTTTATTCACAATATTGAATGTATAAAGTATTTGATGTCTCCCTACTCCCCTTAAAGGATATACTTGATTTCAGTGTCAAGGGGTTGAGTGGCGTCGTCCAAACCTGTGCAGCTGTAACCGAGGAAAGGTTTGATATTCCAGCAAATCAGCTGGTTGAAATTTTGGGTAAAAGTTGGAGGCGTTTGTGTATTGCTTTAGCAGCAAAGGCAAGGTCATTGGGAGTCTTCACATTCGGGCAGCAGTTACTAAACTGCCATTTGTTCGCTGTTGTTCCCATTTCGGAAGGCAAAACTGCTGTATTTTGAAAGTAATGGCGGAACCTGAGAAATGCTGGATCTCCACAAACGATTGTCTGAGCTTAGACCAAACAAATAAAAAGATAGTTGGGAATACTGGGGCGTCCTGGCTTGCATTTGGTAAGTCAGACTGATAGGCATTAAGATAAGTCTTCAAATTTTATTTCCCTTCATCCGTAGCTGGTTAGAAAATGAAGACTTTGGGCAACAGAGAGCCCTTTCGCATGATAATTTCTCATTTTTGTTTCGGGCCTGATGTAACATGACTTTGTGTGAGTGAGATTGTGTAGATGGTGGGAAGGATTCTTTTTCATGTCTTGCTTTGCTGCTTACGATGGTGATACGCACTGTTTTTAATTGTCAAAGCTTCAAGAGTAATAATTTGATTTTGATAGAAATTGCTGGCAGATGAATGAAAAACTTTCGGGGCAGCTTTTAAAAATCTGTGTGTGTGTGTGTGCATCTGTGCTGACCATTCAGTGCGGTTTGACTCGGTAAGCACTGCAGCACAGAACTGCAGGAGGATTCCCCCCCAGCCCTCCCCGGTCTGCCTGGCGGTAGCAGAAGTGCGTGGCTTCAGCAGAGGCCGGCGTGTTGGGAGCTGCTGACAGACCCCTGCAACGCTCGGGGGCCGAGCTCCAGCGCGGCGTCTCGGTGGGTGCTGGGGGTAGGAACGCTCGTCGCCTTGCAGGAAGTTTTTCAGTCATTGGTGTGTTATTAGACCACGAAACAAGACCCACCTTGTAATGAAATATTCATGTGTGTGGCCTGTTTTCATCTTTCAGATACTTCTTGCAGTCAAGAAGAGGTAGCAGTCTATCAGAATGTGTGATAACCCAGCAATACAGCTATGAATGACTCTGCTCGGCAGGAAACTTAAAAGTAATAAGTGATCAGAAAGGCTGGGGGTTTGTTTCCTCTCTTGCTTGCAGAGTGTCTTGGAGTGAAAAGGGAGTATCAACTCTTACTTAGCATGAAATAGTTATGATTACAGTTAGAAATATTTTAAGTGGCTTAAAAATGCGTAGCCACTTGTATTATTCTTTTGATAATTTAATACTAATTGTGGAATGATACAGGGTTAATGACACAAAATGTTAGTGCTTCTAATGATATGTTTAAGAACAGTGCAGTCATTATATTCAGTAAACTGAATATGTGGGCCTCATAAATAAATGCTGAATTATAATACAAAACACACCATGACCAAATTAATTAGTATGTTTAATCTAGTGAATTCCAGCTAGGCTGCATACAATATGGACATGTATTTAATTTCTAAATTTAATATTAGCTGCATAAGTCAACTCTCACTTCTTCAGTGGAGAATTAGTAATAGAAATTTAATATCTTCTAGTGCTTTACATAAGCTCTTTTTTTTTTTTTTAAGCAAGATGTTTTAACTCTGTTAGAGATTTTAAACATTATCATTAAAAAAGGGATGCGAGTGGTGATGATCCTCCCTGCTCTCCCCATTGTGTGTTGTCATCAGGGGGAAGAATTCCTGAGGCCCAAAATAACAAATTCATTCAGTCAAAATGGCGACACTCATTCAGATTCATTCAGCAATCTAGGGCGGAATGTTTTGTATGTACGTATTTGATGCAAACGTTTGTGTTGGTTGCTTTGCTGTAATGGTTATTGTATCAGATTTGATTTATCCAGGGAGAGTTAAAATGCTAGTAGAATCATCTTGATTTTTTTTTTTCTTATCTGAAAGCCTTATTGTTCAAAGAAAGCGGAAAATACAAGATTTATTTTGTGGGTTGTTTTTTTTGTTTTTGTTTTTTTAACCTGCGAGTACCTCAGTTTTTCTTTTTAAATTACAAGTATTGTGTTTTTATCATGTGAGTTACAGGGCATACAGATTTTCTTGAACTCGGCTTCTGAATTCTGAAGTGCGAGTTTAGGCCAGAAATAGGAAATGGGATGATTTTGACGTGTGTGTTTGTTGAGTTTAATTCTGCAAGTCTTTAAATCTGGCCGGTGGGTAGCTCCAGCGACTTCAATGAGATCATGTGGTGAATAGGCATTGTGCCTGTGACCAGGGGAATACAGGCTTAGGCTCATTGCTTTCAGGGGAGAGTCTGTTTAAGAGGAGGAGAGCTTGCGAATAATCAGCATGTTACTTTTTCTTTTTTCTTCCCGATATGGGGTCCCCCCCCCTTTGATGTAAGTCTACCTTTGCATTGTGTTTTTCAGTAAATGCTTGGCTAGAAATGACTTGATGAAACATTCGGTTTTTACGGAGAGACCATAAAGCACTCTGCTCTCTGACTGTGCTCTGCTCCTCAGCCCAAACTTATTGTTGAACGTGTTTAAGGTAATTTCCACCCCTCCATCCGCAGCATTTCCCCAAAGTAAGTCCAGGGACTGTTCCCTTGCAGGCCCACAGAAAAGAGCGCGCTTGTCCAAAAGGGGGCACGATGAGGTTGTGCCTGTGCTCGCCTGTGCTCTCGCCTTTGCCCGGCAGCAGCTTTCCCACATGCTGGGACACAATCCTCTACGTGGCTTAACTCTTCGAGAGCGTCCTTATAGCATTTCGATCTGTACCAATTTGTGTTACCCCCAAACAATTCTTGGGTGCAGTTCTGCAGTGAAGACTGGGGATGTGTTCCTGGGACTGTTCCTGATAAGCGCTTTGCTTCCAGCTTCCCGATTTAGAGGTTAAGACTTTTTACTAGCACAGACCTGATTCGATTAGACCTGCTTTAAGCAGGATTTTGGACAAGGTGACCTCCAGAAGTCCTTTCCAACCAAAATTTCTCTGTGATTCTGTGCCTGCTGGCTGTGCTCCTTGCAATACTTCTTGGGGATGTTGGATTTACCAGTTGGGCACCTGTACTGGTTTCGGCTGAGGTAGAGTTAATTTCCTTCATCGTAGCTAGTGTGGGGCTGTGGTTTGGATTTGTGCTGAACACNGTGTTGGTAACACAGGGACGCTTCAGTCACTGCCGAGCAGCGCTTACACAGTGTCGAGGCCTCTTCTGCCTCTCACCCCACCCCACCAGCGAGTGGGCTGGGGGTGCACAAGGAGTTGGGAGGGGACACAGCCGGGACAGCTGACCCCAGCTGACCAAAGGGATCTTCCGTACCGTATGACGCCATGCTCAGCATGTATGAAGCATGGGGAAGAAGAAGAAGAATGGGGGACACACGTTCAGAGAGATGGCGTTTGTCTTCCCAAGTAACCATTACGTGTGGTGGAGCCCTGCTCTCCTGGAGATGGCTGAACTCCTGCCTGTCATGGGGTGCAGTGAATGAATTCCTTGCTTTGCTTGCTTCTACACACGGCTTTTGCTTTATCTGTTAAACTGTCTTTATCTCAGCCTGTGAGTTTTCTCACTCTTACCCTTCTGATTCTGTCCCCCATCCCACTGAAGGGGGAGTGAGCGAGCGGCTGTTTGGGGCTTGGTTGCTGGCGAGGGTTAAGCCATGACAGCAGCACATCAGAGTTCGGTGTTGGTGATGCTAATTCCATTGACCGCATTTACAACAGTAGTTCAGTTTAATAGGCTCAGAATAAAAATCATAGTATTCCTGGTTTAATGAGGTTTAATGAACGGATGTTACTGTTTTATAACCTGTTGTAGGGGTAAGTTGGTTTTTTTCTATCCACACTGCTTGTATAGGATAGTTCCTATTAACTCATCAAGAGAATTTGTGGGAATGCACACAAGCACAATGAGGACCCTCTGTGTTAGAAACTGCAAGGTATTTCTTGAAAGTAGCTATTTTACCTTGAAGTGAGCTCTTTTTTTATATGTTAATCACAAAAAAGAACTGTATTGAAAAAAGACTTTTTTTAGCAGTTATTTTAAACTCTAGAATTGTTATTAGGTGCAGTAAGGTGCCCTGCACTAGAAACTTGATAAAATTAATTCAAATGCTAAGAAAGAAACAACTAGCTTAATTTTAGTATGCACACCTGCTAATTATTACACAATGCTAACCTGACAGAGTGTAAGTTTACTGGTTTATATTAAGTGCGCAATAGCTAGCATTGCTCTTTATGGGCATCATCAAGTCCATGGAACCCAGATTAACACTGTTTTGTTAAGGTTTGTATTGTGAGACTGGATTAAAGATGATATGGACTGACAATATGAGAATCTCAAGGGTATAAGTTTTCTCTGAAGTTAATTTTTGTGTGTGTGTGTGTGGTATGTTACAGAATGGACAAGAGTAACAAGCTACAATGCTGTTTTTAACATTATAGAAATAAATAATAATTGTTCACTAACTCCCAGCTTGTTGGATGAGGAGAGAATCTGCTTACATGTAGCACATAATGCCTAAACTGAAGCCACATCACCGGATATCGCATTGATATAAAAATGCTTACAATCTATAGATTGGCCTTTAAAGTATTTACTTAACATGGAATTGAACAGCAGTTAGGTGCCTGAGCTGGAAATGGTGTGGGCTGGAGTCCGCTGAGTGCAAGCAGTTAACTGAAACCTAAAGGCAGGTGCCTTATACAGCACTTTTTCTGCAGTTCAGTTCATTCCCACTCGATGGAGGAAAATAAATGAAACAACCTACAAGGGATCTAGTCTGCCTGAGGTTAGGCACCCAAACGAGCAATCTTTGTGAAGGTCTTTAGGGCATGTCATGACCTTCTCTCCGTTGCTTTGAAAGTTGGGCGCTTATTGCGGTAGTGCCGCTTTGCGAGATGCCGAGAGCGTGGGCTCCGTTTAGTGATCTAACCTAAACAGACCGGGTTTCATACGGACTGCCTCAGCCAAAACAGCATCAACAGCTATGAGAGCACTGTAAAAACAGTGTGGATGTTAAGGGTTGCTTTAACTGGAACTAAAATAATTATTTTCAGTTTTGCTTTATTAATGTCATAACTGAAATCACATTCTAGATATTTCCAAACTGATTTCATCATCAGTTTATAGGCTGAATAATATTGCCAGGTCTAACGAAGACCTTGACTTCTACATTAACATACATGAACTGAACATTAAAAATGAATGTTGCTGCAGATACATAGAAGTTTTCATATACATTTTTTAAGCTGTGGCTTAGATTGATACTGTTTCAGGAAAAAAAAGTGTTTATACATTGTTTCATTATAAACAGATTAACTGATAAGCACCGTACATACCGCTATTTTGACTATTTTTGCTAAATGCAATTCAAAGAATTTTAAATTAGAAAATGTGCAAAAATTGGGTTAACTGCATTTAACTATCAGAACTCTTCTAGCTCGTTGATATTATAAAAAATGTCAGTAGACAATGGCTGTAGAGTTTTTTTTTCCCCCCTCATAACATTACCAACATACTTAGTTGAATTTTGTATCCTACAGATCACAAGTCCCAGGGATTCTGAAAGCTCGGTCTTAATATTTGTTCTTCTTCCTTTACTGTGCCACTCGCATGACTGTTTCGCTCAGCCCTGTTATATTTCTCCCTGATGGCTGAAAACGACTGTTAGATACCAATTTCTACTTCCAGAAGATGGGTTATACGATTTTTGCGTGACAAGCGCGGGAACTGCTCGTTCTTTCATCTCCTCTATGGTGGTTCATAAATGTCTCAAAAACCAGTAGGGCTTTAGTTTGATTAACATTTTAAGCTTTCATAAGCTGCCAGGACTTCCTTTAAAAATAAAAAATTGCTATCCAGCACCCTTTACAGCCTGTCCTCCGCTCCGTTGCCCTCTCCCTTGTATGAGCTCAGCTGTTTGCTTGGCCATAGACTGAATTCAGAGCAGCGGTACAGTTGAAAAATAACCATTCGGGATCTTCTTTTATATTTTTTGATTTTTATATATTTTTTTGCCAGGTTGGTAGTCAGCTCACTGACCCAGTTCAGCAGGCAGCCACCACGTAGTGGGAGGTGCAGGGCAGGAATGTAAGGAGGATAGGATGATAGGACTGCCTTTTCAGTTTATTATTTTAAAAAAGGAAGTAGCACACCACCTACGTTTTCCTGGCTTATTAAATTAGAAATACCTATGGGAGAAAAGGAGTTCCTAGAAATGGGTTTGCAACTTAGGTTTTCGCTCTCTGTGGATTGCTTTGTTTCATACTCGGCATCACAGCAGAAAACTTTTGGGACTCGGCTAACCAGGAGACACCATAAATAAAAGAGAGGAAATTGAGATTGCCTGTTTTCTCTTCCCCCCNGCCTCCAATAACTGTCTGTGTGCGTGCATACAGTAGGGCTACATGGTTGCTTTTTTCATATATACTGTTTTATGGAAGGAAAAACAACAATACTGAGATTCCCTTGCTCTGTGAACGAGTTGCAGTCATTCTCCAGGAGTTCAGCCAGCAGCAGAAGGGACGTTGCAGCCATCAGTGCTTCTTTGCAGAGAGCAGAAGAGGGCTGATTTCTCTAGACCATGCATTTTTGTATTCAAGTTTTTGTTTAAAAAAACGGGTGTTGTCAGTATAGTGTCAATGCTATCAATGCTCATGTTGGTGGTTTGTGCCTCTGGGAAGTTTTCAAGGAAAGAATAACCTGGAATTCATTGTTTTGTCTGAGAAACAAATCTGAAAGAGAACCGTGCTTCATAATGCACCTTTCCCCAAAGTCTCTGCTGAGGGTTTATAGCTGGCCCTCAGGGTTGCAAAGGAGGAGATGCAGCTATTTATGTAGCTTTTCCCTCCGCCCACCTACTTCTCCTTCCAGACATGGATATATGAGGGGATCACGGGGGTTTTCACACTTTAACCTTACCCTTTAGTACCAGCTGATGTGGCAGCAGGTAATTCTGCATCCTGTGATGGACTTACGGTTATGCCTTCTGCAGCCTTGCTGTTGTGAGGTGGCACAGTTCGGTTCCTGTTTTTTGCTGGAGAAGGTCATCACCACTTAGCTGTAGGTTATGATGCTGATGCTTTTATTTTTCCTGTTGAAGTTGTTCTGCTTCCTATGAAGAATTTCACTGGATCAGCGAGGGCAAAGAAGGGGGGATGTGTCATTGCAGCCTGATGCTTAGGGCATGCAGCTGAGAAGGAGAAAACTTACAGCTTCCTTTCTTCTGCCAGAAGTGTCCTTTGCTCTTGTTCTGCCACAGCTCTGGTGTTGACGTGAGTACTGTTACCCCTTTGGGCTGAGCCAGAATTTATCTGTCTGAAAGATTTCCTCCCCCCACTACCCACCAAGTTAATTTGCCCTTTTCATTTTTTGGAGCTAGTCTTTGCCAGCTCAATTTGTGAACTGTCTCTTGGTGCCACAGTACAGTTGCTAGTGCTGGCACACGAGAGGAAGGAATCAGTAGCCAAAGCTGGGAATAAGAAATTGCTAAGAGGACTGGGAATGCACTTTTAAAAGGGATTATATGGGATTAAAGTGAGCATGTAGCTACAGCACGAATGCGTAAGTATTAAAAAGCTAGGACGGGCAAAATGTGGGTGCTTTCTGGTTGTAAGGGATGTTACCCACTTCCTAGCCCAAATCTGAGTTTAGGTGTACACATCTTTTTGAATCTGACTTTTGTCTTTCTCTCTGGAGGAACGGTTGCCAGTTTTAGTTTTGGGTCAGACAGTGGTCCTGGATTACATGGGATTGGTTTTGAACATGGAAAGGGAAGAAATAGGAAATGAAAGTAATGTGGTAAAGTAAATAGTTCCAAAATTAAATTTAGTAGATTTAAAAAAAAAAAAAAAATCCTTATTTCTCATGTTGGCAGCGGCACAATGTTTTTGATGTAATTCAGCAGATTGTTCCTTGTATGCACAAGTATCCTGGGCTCGCCCTCTAAACGCGTGTGTGCTTGTCTCTCCCCAGTAAAAGCAGAATGCCTGCTGCTGTCGTTACAGGTTGAAACACAACTGTCACTACAGACTCTTTTCAGTAGTTCGTGAATAAAAGTTACCAGTGGAGTTTATTAGGTGTGATAAAACCTGTGAAGTTTACCCTTATTTTACAGGCCTGAACACTGAGGCAAGGAAGGATGATTTACTTGCAGGACCACAGGAACTTTGAGTAAAGCCCTTGTATAACCTGGCTCCGAATTAGGCTGTATGGAAGATGGTTCGTGTTCTTTATAGCTTATTTTTGGCTTGCCCGTAATTGTGACTTGGAGCATTGATTTGTCTTACAGTTTTCTGGAAGCAGTCACATATACTTCTGTATAGGATGAAGGCAGTGTGTCACGCTGTGGTTTCGAGTTGCTTGTCCTCAAATATGGCCATGCTTCAAAGTGGAAGATGCTTTCGTTCAGTTCCTTTTGGTTTGAAAATCACCCACCGCTGCTGCTTCCTAATTCCAGTATGATTAAATTTCCTTGCAAAGCTTTGCTGGCTATATTTGAAGAGACGAGGTGCTGACTAACCATGTTGTGAAATGTTTTTAGGTGACAGTCTCAGCAGCTCACACATTTTAATACTATGAATCTCTTGCTGCTGCAACCAGTGAAAACAGTGAATGTGTTTGAGTGCACATGGTAGCACAGACATGGCCTTAAGTAGTCTCAGAAATGTTCCTATGAAGGTGCTTGGTGCGCCTTTAAATATGGATTTGTTGCTTTTTTTACAATTGAACCTTACCCAATAAAGCTATGAATCAAAGATGAAAAAGTCATTGAGATGAAATGTTCTGTATCTAGTTACTGACTGAGATCATTGTTTAATTTGCGTAATGGAAGTCTGCTGTTTTGGTGTTACAGAACTGTTAGTGGGTAGTTGACTTCACAGGTTTGTATAGATTGCAGTTAAATCGGTACAGAACTAAACTTTATTTCCCCTCATTCCCTCAACGGTATGAAAATGTGCAGTAACAACTGTATGAACATATTTGTATATGACTTAGAATCTAATAGTAATAAGAAATAATTAACTTTTAGTTTAAATACTACTTTTTTTTCAAAAATTTCTTAGGTTCCCTTTCTGGATCACAAACTTTCTTTTATATTTATAGTTGCAACTTAGGAGAATTTTGATGTTATCTCATAGGTGAGGTAGTTATCAAGGAGAGGAAACATTGGAAAGGTAAAGATACTGACAATATTTGAAGCCTGAGCATGCTTCTTTGTAAGGAAGCGTCGAAAGAAATGATAATGATGTAGAGCTGCGTGTTCCGCTGGTGAACCAGTCTGAGTTACCTATGCAAAAGAAGAATAAAACTGTGTTGTCTAATAAACCAGGGATAATTCTGGAATTTTTCTCCTTTTTGTCTTGTGAACCCAGGCTGAGCAGGTGGTGTTCTAGTCTACGTGTGTATTGTTGAGTCCACATCGATTTTTCTTTTTTAACCCTCTCTTACCAGTTTTTTCACTGGAGTCGTTAACATTAACCTGGTTTCAAGCAGTGGCTGAGCAGTGCTGGGGTGAAGAGGCTGGAGGGAGGCAGTTGAGCTCCTGGTTGAGTGGTGCTCCCCTGGAGCCAGGGGAAGATTGCATGCAGGACTTGGCATCTTCAGGTCCATAACCTGCATCTGTCAACCTCTTCCACCTCTCTGTGTGAAGGGGCTGGGGCTGGAGGATGCAGCTCACTGGAAGGGATTATTATTCCATGGGGAGAATCGTCCTTTGAGAATTCCCGATTGGGTTTGTTGTATGTTTAGACAGTTCTCAGGACAACAGCTGAGATCAGAGTCACAGAATGTTCGGGGTTGGAAGGGACCTCTGTGGGTCACCTAGTCCAACCCCCCTGCCGAAGCAGGGTCACCTACAGCAGGCTGCACAGGACCTTGTCCAGGCGG
>Ga0065711_1010707_pt1 | contig 11471 bp, 7 predicted proteins | sample Hoacrofraction12_FD_59098 | JGI IMG/M metagenome (GOLD analysis project Ga0065711, IMG submission 59098) | Hoatzin crop microbial communities from Cojedes, Venezuela - Epithelial fraction 12 v2 (version 2) | ecosystem: Host-associated > Birds > Digestive system > Esophagus > Crop | place... | reverse complement strand
CACAGCTTGCTCTGCGTGTGTGACTGCAGCACGTGTGAATCGCACGTGTATGAGGTACCTCTGTGTGTGTGACACCCTGATCTGTGTGACACCTCTGTGTGTGCGAGAGACGCACCGTATGCGTGTGTGTGTGAGACCCTCATCTGTGTACATGCGTGTGAGACACCACCATGCGTGTACTTTGTTTATGAACACCCACTCTGTGTGCAGAACCTGCTCTGGGTGTGCATGCCTGAATCCCTCTGCAGCACATGCGTGACTCCTCTGTGTGTGTGTATGTTTGTGTGTGTAAGACACACCTGTCCTTGTGCATGCAGGTGTTTATGAACGTGTGTGTCTGTCCAGGTAGGCACACCTGACTCGCTACATGTATGCAATATATACCTGCCTATAAGTGTACGAGCACTGGTGTGGATGCGTGTGTACGAAGCCCAGGCATACACGTAACACCTGGCTGACAACACCTGACCCACTCAGTGTGTGTGTGTGTGTGTGTGTGTGTGTGTGTGTGTGTGTGTACATGTGTGTGGGTGGGAGGGAGGATGTGAACGTAAGAGACTCGCCCTTAAAGCACCTGAGATCTCCACGTGTGCACAGGTGTGTACTGAAAGGCAGGGCACACATACCTGGGTGACTCTGTACTGTCTTCTGAGTTGTTTATGGGATACGTGTGTGTGTGTGTACGAGACTCTCCCACAACTGTGTGTGAAAAACTGAGTCTTGTATGAAACTCAGCCTTGTGTGACGATGTATGTTGCCTGTGCAGGAGGCACCCATGTGCGTGTGCGAGACTCACCTGTGAGCGTGACTCACCAGGGTGCGTGTGAGCACGCGTGTTTGAGGCTGAGCTGTGTGTGTCACACACAGGCGTTGTGCATACAGCTCCCTCCAAATGGCAGGGCTCACTCACGCAGGAGGCTGACCGGTGTGTGCGCTCCTGGGACAACCAGATGAGACCCAGCTGCGTGTGTGTCTCGACAGCAACAGGCACACCCTGCGTTTCTCTGCGGCTTGGGGAGTTCCTCCGCTCAGGGAGGTTTGAGCCATAGCGTGCACCGCTGTAAGCCACGGTGCATTCACGCGTGTTGCTCTGGAGAGCGTGAGATCTGTGGCAGTGTGTGCGATTCCCCCTGTGCGCATTACAAATCTATCTCCCTGTTCCGGTATGTCGCTAACTCCACTGGGCTTGTGATTCCTCTTGCACGAGTCAGTTGTGTGTCCCACTCTGCTACATGAGAGCACCTGCATGTATGCTGCACATTCGGACACGCAGGCATTCATGTGGCTGCGATCTGTGTGATGCTTCTTGCCCGTTTGTAACTCCCTCAAGTGTGCACATGACCTACTAAAGCACGAGCAAGTCAGGCGTTCCAGCTGTCTGCGGCCCTCTGTGTGTATGCACAGCCATGTGCTTGTGCACCTCACTCCAGCAAGCAGGTGCTGATGTGGGTCCTGCGCTTCAAGGCATGTGCACCAACTTCTGTGCCAGTGGAAAGGACACGAGTGCTTCTGTGAGTCCCTCCAAGGTCTGCACAGCCTGTGGTGTTCTGCTGTGAGCTCAGTCCTTTTCACAGACCCCATCTGAACACTTACTCCTGTACAGCCTGTCCTGTTTCTAAGATTCAGATTCCTTTCTCTTGCATCATTTTTTTCATTTCTCCTTTTGATTTGTTCTTGATTTGCAGCTAGTAGTGAGGAGCAAGTTCAGAACAACTACCACCTTTTATGCCCATAATGTACCATCATGTGTGCACCTCATGGCCTGGGACTGCACAGGCTTTTTATTTATGTGACACTTTATTAGAGTATTTTTCTAGCTCTCTTTTCCTGGATTTTTACAAGTTTGCAATACCCTTTTCTTTACAGTAAGTAGTCAGGTAGCCTGACTGTAGCCTTTCCCCTGAACATTTCAGCAGGTGACTGTCAGTGTAGCTGTCCTTCAGACAGGCTATGAGGCAATCTGAGCTGAGCTCTTCAGGGTTTTTTCTTAGGATTCTTTCAAGAACTTTGGGACTGCTTTCCACAGTTCTATTTTTGATTCTCTAAATTTGTGGTAAATTGCTTAAAATCATCCCCTTTTGGTAAGCATTTAAGCTGATAACTATTGATCTATGATCCATTATGTGTTATTATCACACCAGCTGTGCCTTGCTTGGCAAAAAGCAGCAGACCTGATGTCATGGCACGGATCCAGGTACATCCATCAGCAGTATTCTCGAACAATGCTGTTTATAGATGGCAAGAACTGAAATCTAACAAAAAGCCCCATATTTTTCTTCAGCGTATACAAACCCAGCTTTGCCTGTGTTGGAACACAGATCCAAATGGTTTAGAGCTTTCGTGTACAACAATGAATTTTAGTCTAAATTTTACTTTTCTTATGTTTAATGTTGCCAGCATACTTAAATATTTTTCTTCAGTTTATTCTCTGATATTTTTGTCCTCTACTATTTTTATACTTCTGACTTGTTCTGCTTTCTCTTTATCTCCCTTTCTGATATTTTTGCAGGCTTCTGTCCTTCTTTGTGTGAACTTTCTCTACAAGAAAGCTTCTAGCAGGGTTTTAGTCCTAGGGTTGTCCACTTCCTGAAGCAATTACAAACTTCAGCTTTTCAGCAGGCAAGCCCAAACGTAAACACTAACTTCATTCTTCTTTTGCATTTGCTTTCTAAACCTGTTACTACAACTTCACTTTGGCTTCTGTACAAATGTCCAGTCCGTAAACAGAAGGGCTCCATTCATGTCAGAGGATTCTTTTCAGTCACTGTAGGTACATGTCCCTTGAACAGGTCTTATAAGTAATCCTCATTTCATAGTGCAGACAATTACACGGTTGGTTTCTCTTGAGATGTGTCTGGTCCTTCTCTTCAACTTGCAAAATGGCTTTTGTTCTTGCATAGAGAGCAGCTCTTACCAAAGGTCTAGACATATGTTTGCTTCTGCATCATATATTGTCTTTATCGTGAAGGATGTTAAAGGGTGACGTGTTTACTGTCTATGAGGAAAATTATTCCTGAGCATAGAAAGCTTTTTTATCTAGCACAAGATGTCAGAGCCAGAGTTGTTAGACAGAAGCTGTAGAAACAACCCTGGAAACATGCAGATTTGCAGCTTCGGGGGTACCAAGCATTGGAATGAATTGGTCAGCTTTCGGTCTCAGCCTTGTTTTGCATCATTTGTTACAGCTCAGCTAAAGCATCTTGGCTGGATGCAGGTGTTCTCTGGCCAGGACCCAGCAAGTCAGGCTGAATGATCAAAACAATCCCTCTGCCTGTAAGATCTCTCTGAATTTATTTCCTGAGACATCACAACTGTCATACTCACTCTGTCATCTGTTATAGGAGGGTATTCCACTTAGCAATGAGAAACCAGTTCTAAAATTAGTGTCACATGAACATATTCTGTGTAAGGGTGAGATGAATCTCACCTTGAAAGGATCTTTTTCTCCCTGTCTGCTACCAAAGAGTCTAGGGTGAAGACCTCAGTTTTAGATATCTGACTTTTTAACAAACTTAGTGTCACTGAAATTCTGTCTGTGAATGAGAGAAAGCCAACTTTGTGTAACACTGCAGAGAGCCTCAGTCATGGTTATCCAGTCAGAGAGAATTTATTCCTTGATTTTCCAGACTGTACCTGGCGCTTAAAATGACACCACTAAAACAAGCCCTATACAGATGGGCAGATTCCCTGAAGAGGGACCTGAGAACATCTTGGGAATAACAGGAGAAAGTTCACATCTGACAGCTGTAGGAGCAGCATGGTCAATGTTTCCTTTGTTTAAAGCAACATCTGACAATCTGTCTAGGCCATGGAAAAGAGCTAAATTACTCCTGCTGTCTTCACTGAGAAGACCCTGCAGAGCTCAAAATGAGAAAGGGTTGGCATAGATGCATGGGAGAGTTTTTTAGTCATGATGGACTGGAGATTCACATGAATAATTGATTGGCCATACCTGTTTGCAAGATGCAGCAACACCAGGAGATCTCCTGAGCCCGAGAACCAGAAAAGAAAGAGACTAAAAAGAAACCACATGTAGCACTGTATCTTTAAATGACCTTTGAAGTCTAAATGACCAGCAGAAATTAGTTCTGTTGTTGGAGAGGAAATGTTCTGAGCCTGTACACAAAAGATACTTCCAGTTGTTAAAATGCTTAAAAGCTATATAACTTCTGAGGGAAGGGACCATTCTCAATGCTTTGAACAGCCAAGATGTAAGAGCAGATACAGGAGCTCAGAAAAAAAATTTCATCTAGTCTAGTTCTTTCCGACAGCAACTCAGAGAGAATGCATAGGGTGAAGCGAAAGAGCAGGACAACACATAGCAGTGCTTCCCTTGAGCACTCTCCCATCATCCACCAAACTGGAGTTTAGGGTTTTCCTAAGCCAGATATTCTTGAGTATCACGCTTGGAAATTTAGGCATCCAGCACCTCAGACGTTCCAAGGAGAGAACTCAGAGTTATGAGTCACGTTCATATGATCAAATATGTGATTAAAACACAATTAAAAAAATGCCCATAATGATACATAATGGCTTTACCTTTGATTTCTGTCTTTAGCAGTGTTCCTTGTGGCCCTACTGACCTTGGAACTTGCCTTGTACAATGTCAGTTCTGAAAATAAGACCAGACGTGCAGTGCCCTGCCTGGCTGGGACCAGTGTAAAACTTAATGATGTTCCAGGGCAGGTTTACTCATCTTTGTCGTAACAGTGCCCAGAGCTGATCTACTATTTTGGAGTCAGACATAAACAAACGTAGTTTCTGTCTATAAATGGTCAGTGATATTACACGAACAAACAGCTTGTGGTGATTCACCTGAGACTAAACTGGATTTGCCTGCCAGAATAATTCACCTGGAGAGCTGACTGCTTCCATTCACCTCCTTTCTCGGAAGCAGGCTGAGAATAACAAACGGTTCCGATAACATCAGTCTAATTCCAGTCAACATATTTCCTATCGAGAGGCAGGGCAGGTCCCACCCTATTACATGGCAGGCACATACTTTGTCATATAAATGTGACTCATAACTCTGACTCTTCCCTTCAGAGTTAGGTGTCAACAGCAGCCAGTTGTCACAAAGCCCTTATTTGAAATGGTGATGTTGTGCTTTCTCTCCGGCAGTTGGGTGTTCATGTCTCCTGGGGCTCTGGAAAGCCTCAGTCACAACAGTGTGCTCCAATCAGCTGGCTACAGAATTTCAGGCGAGAGCTTCCCTCAGTCCATCTTGCTGCTACTCCTCTTGGTTCAAACCAAACATGCAGGGCATATCCAGGGCATTTCATGGTGGTCAGGATGCTCACAAAGAAGAGGACAGGCCTGACTCTAGACCACCTCAGTGTTTCCTAAGCATTTCTATTCATTAGAGCAGATACTGTAGCCCTGTCCTCTCTTCTTCCAGCTCCATGAACACTAGGTCACACAATTTTATTTATTGAATGTTTAACTATTTCATGCTAAATGGAAAAGTCATTGACAGGAAGAAAGGCATTATCTATAAATCATATAGTTTTGGTATCAGTAACAAGCAAACTGCGGCCATTTGGGTCTCAACTTCTAAGTGTTATACAGTAACATAAGACAAATAGTTCTGGATCAGACCACATGCCTGACTGGTTTGTATCCTGTTTCCAGCAATATCTTATAGCAGAAATCTAAAGAAAAGGACAGGTGCAGAGAGATATTTCTGCAGAACATCCTCTTAATTTCCAGCAAATGATAGCTCAGGTCTTCCCCATTGAGGTGGTATCTTGTATTTAATAGCTCATTTCCATTATTTAGGGCAGTTATTTTTTGAGCCCATGCAAACTTGTGGCACCCATAAAATTCTGTAGCAAGGGTTTCCAGCGCAGGCACAATATTTTGGAACCTGTCCCTTGCCTGTTTCATGTGAGGTCGTGCTGGCCCACAGTCATAGGCACAACCCGCCCACAGTGACCTTTATACTGCTGTAGTTGCACTGATGCCCAAACCTGAGCCACTGAACTGAAAGTTACTTGCATGCAGAGATGTGGGCATGAACCTACATGAATCACCTACTTTAAGGATCTTAAGGGACTTGTCCAAGATCAGATGGAGAGGCACTGGAAAAGCACAAGCATGTTCCAAGAGGACTCTGATGAAAGGACCTAAACCTTCCTTCAAACCCCCTTCTCTCTGGCTTAGTATCAGTCTTAACGATGTGATCTGGACTTGCCAGATCATCTGCAACAGCTTGCTGGGTCCCAGAGCATCTGATCTTTTCTTTTGATCCCAAGGAGATCTGGGCTTCTGGCCAGCTAAGAAGAGCAATCCAGCTAGGCAGTCCTCCAGCCTAACTCTCTCTGGGTGTGCTAGTTTGGACATTGATATTCCACTGACACTAAGCTTCCCTCTTCAGCATGAATTGCTCATTACTTGAATTCCATCAGGGATTTCTTATGTCACGAAAGAGCAGAGATTCTGCCTGAACACACTGAGCAGGACTGACTGCTTTCTGTGGATAAAGTTGTTGATCTGTGTATGTGTGTGTGCCTGTATCTGCAGGACATAGATGTCTCAGTGTTTTCCTCTCAATGGTGCCTCTGTTCTGCAACCATCTGTGTATAAAGCTGCTATTCTCTCGTGAACAATGACTCATACAGGAAAGTCTCTAAGAATTAGGCAAGAACTATGTTCATCCTGAGTAGTATTGAAGATGAGGATTCAAGTCTTCGAAACTCAGCATTATTTTTCCCTTGACAGCTTTAATCTTTAAAATCTGCTGTTGCTGACACATGTTTACAAACAACAGGTTGGCAGTAAACTGTCTCTGCAAACGAGTGCTGCAAGTCCACCACTTGCTTCTGACAAAGACCCAGCACAGCACTGCTCGCTGCGGCAAACCTTTTCCTCACTCCATTTCCCAGTGAGGATGCTCCCTGTGACTCTTCCACCTCCCACGTTCTTCTCAGCCCCGACAGGTGACTCTCTCCAGCCTTTTCCCTTATATTTCTAGGCTACTCTGCATCATTGCCAACCACAGTGAGTGAGGGGGAAAAAGTAAGTTCACTGTTCCTGGCACCCTGCAAGCTACACCTGGACCTGCCCAAACGTCTGGGAAGTTGGCCGTAGGGACTATCTGGGGCAGCGATCCATACTGGTATCAAAAAATCGCTATGACCTTCACCTATCTAACAAGGTTTGGGTACTCAGGAAACAGCTGAAAGAAAGGAAATACCCAGAAGATTTTATCAGAAAGTCTCCTGTGGCCAGAATGAGAGCAGAAAGAAGAGCTTCTGAAAATCAGGTGAGCTCCTGTGGCTAGCGGGTAAGGTTCTGCTTTGTGGCACCTTGTCCAACACTGTGGAAAGAAAAGGTTACGGGGTTCTCATGTTCTCCACCACCCCAGGGAGGTAACAGTTTCTGGGAATGCAGATTAAGACAATCAAGAAAGTTAAAAAAAAAATGGTGACAGATCTTAATAATGTAATAGTAAGAAAACTCCAGATATGTAGATCATACCCAACAAATATGCACACAATAAATCCAATTTTTCAATTGGATTAGAATTTTAATTAGAAATTTTGTTATCAGTTTTTAAAATTTCTCCTGGATGTTAGGTGGTAAGAAACGGTCAGAGGTGATAATACATGAAAGGAAACATGCTCCTGTGAGTGTGAATGAAGCTGGGCACCTGGAGTTGGACCAAATGTTAAAATCAGCAGACAAAATCAGAATCACAGAGCAGTTGAAGTTGGAAGGGAACGCTGGAGGTGATGTGGTCCAAACCCCCTGCACAAGCAGGGTCATGTTCAGACAGCTTTTGAATATCTCCAAGGACTGAGATTACAAATCTATGATCTAAAAATATCATAGGAAAAAGAGGTTGGCACTTTATCCCTGGAATCATCACTTTGAGGACTCACAGACTGAAGGGGGTGATTTCATGGCTCACTTGGATGGTGCCTGAGACAGAGGCCTCGTTCCCATGCTATCCCTTCCCAACCACCACCCTTCCTGCTAGCTGCATGGTCCTGACCTTCCTGTGGCTGGTACCAGTTCTGTGTTCCTCAGCCTTTTCAGTGAATTGATCAGTCTTCAAACAGCAGAATGCATCTTTCCTCCTGCTGGGTTAGTGACTTCAGCTGCATCAGTGAAAAATGTAGATTGGAAGGTATATGTGAGGTCTTTAGTCCAATCTCCTACTCAAAGCAGGGCTAACTTCAAAGCTAGATGAAGTTGCTCAGACCCTTGTCCACATGTATCCTGGAAATCTCCGAGGATGGAAATTCCACAGCCTCTCTAGGCAGCACGTGCTCTGGCTGACCGATACTAGGGACTTTTGTTGGGTCCTCTCCAGTATGTCAACATCTCCCATATAATGGAGGGGGGGTTCCCAAAACTGAACACAGTATTGCAGATGCAGCCTCAGCAGTTCCAGGCAGAGAGGAATAACCACATCCCTGCTCCATCTGCCAGCTACTTACTGGCTACTTACTAGTGCAATCTCATGACAAGTTAGCATTATTACTGCAAGGGAGCACTGCTGACACAGGTCCAACTTGTTCTCCACCAGAATCCCAAGGCCTTTTCTGCAGAGCTGCACCCTAGCAGTCAATCCGCAGTCTGCACTGATACATGGAGTTGTTTTGTCCAAGGTTGAAAATATAAAGAGGATTTATTATTTCATAGAATTAAAATAAATGTATTAGGGGAATTAGACCAACTATCATGTGATTAAAAAAGGTCAAACCCTGAGTTCTCTTGTTCTTAGTCTGGCTGCTAATATAAATAAGGAGCAATGGTGGCACATGGAAGCCTAGTTTCATACCTGAGAAATCTCAGTTTTCTGTAAAAAAGTTTTTAGAGCTGCACAAGGTCTGATGTCAGTCACAGACATAAGCAAAAGGGGCTGTAATTCTCAGCACAATTTATCCTTTTCCTAGCAAAAGGCCCTGCGGGCTTGAAAGAGAATCTCGTAGGCCACTGGAATGAATCCCACTTCCATCCATTCCCCCAGGACCTCAAAGGAAGAGCAGGCACCATGCCTAGAAGGGATGAGCTTTGTGTGTGCATGGTGTGTTTTTAAATCAGCATTTTAATACTCCTTCTGACTTCACAGATAGGCAAACTGGTAAGAGTTATTCTTAGTATAGATTGAGGTATGACACAGCTTCAGCTCTCTTAATAAGCTTATTTGTTACTGTTCTAAAAGAATCTGTCCTTTTTTATTTCTGAAGTATACCTCATGCTACCTCTGGTTCAACTAAATGAAAAATAGTATATTTCTTTTCTTAAAGAAATAAATAAAGTTTATTTTGAAAACCTAGCAGTTACCCTGTTTCAATTTCCTTCCAGCTTTCTGGGCTTTTCTGGGTGATATTTTTTTTTTTTGTGCCCTCAGTCCCTCTCCTATTTTCTGGAAACTGTTTGCTTCTCTTCAGCGTGCTAATACTCACCTGCACACCTTAGAAATTGAGTGGCAAGAACTAAGTAGAGAGATACAGAAATACAAAAATCTCTGAGCTGAGTCTAGAGTTGCCCACTGGAACTTCTTGGCACAGACCTGCCTTCAGGTTCATGCCAGTCTCTGGAGGCTCAGGGCCGCTCTCCTGTCTTCTCAGTCTCTTTGTGGAGATGCTTAGCTGAACAGTGAGCAATGTTGGAGGAGCAGATGACATGGATGTTTGCTGTCAATTTCACATTTATAGCTAAGCAAAAGGCGTGGCCTGTTTTGTTTTTCATCAGCCTAAGAGCAATTCAAGCCTTTGGCCTGAGCATTGTCCAAACCACCAGCTTGGACAGTGCTCTCTGCCCCTGTGCGGAGGTGGCAAGTCGTGTAGATTTGGACTGAGTCTTTAAACTTCACTTTTTCTCTTCTGCCTCTCTCCCAGAGCTGTCTTGAACAAGCAAGGTGACACGTTCTGTGGTTACAAAAGGAAGGCAGTGATGCTAATGTATGGCTTAAACACCTAACAGGCTGCTTTACTGAAATACTCCTGCAGAAAGACAGATGAGCACACCAGATGATCCTTCCTACTGCTGGCCAGCACGCCAAGAAAAAGCCAGTGCTGGCCCATGGCTAACGCACATGCATCTGATCTTTCCCTCTACCTTCCTGCTATACTGGGATAACCAAAGGAGTCAGGGGGCTCTATAGGTCTCGTGACAACTACAAAGCACATCTAGAAGCTTCTGGGAGTGCAAAGAAACTTTCAGACAAAGGGTTTTCTTTCAGCTTTATAAATATGTTTGCAGCCATCATCACATCAAAGAAAAAACAGCCTGAAAAACCACTCCTGCAGAACGAAACTCCCATGTGGGAGCTGTGTCTCATTCTTTCCATTTTTCTTCCTTTATGTACAAATAAGAATGTGGAGAACAGGTTTGTACTTAACAAAAGGATAAACCCTCCTAATCTACTCATTTGTCTGCTAGCATTGTGCTTATCACAGCACTGTTTGTTGGCTGGGGCAGACGTGGTCCTAATGTGCACAGCTGTGCAATGAAAACCATATCACGTCATGTGAAAGCGTGGGCAGGACCTGCCAGTTTGGGGGGGCTGGACCCGATGACAGTTCAGGTCAGACTGCTGTGTTTGTGACTGGCCTTCCACATCCCTCTCTGACAACCGAAAACGCTGTGCTAAAGAACGTGCAAGCCAGAGCCAATGGCAGCGGGTAGCCATGGAGCAAGGGAAAAGAAACAGTAAGGTGATTTTGGTCAGCTGGACAGGCAGATATGGCAGAGCACTGTCTGATGGGGCATTAGCAGACAAAACATCAGAGAGCCATGAGTGGCACAAAGGACTCTGAGTGTGACCAGGAGGATGACCAGTCAGGAGGCACACGGCTTACAGCCAGCAGTGATGACAGGGTGTAAAACACAGGAGAAGGCTGATGGAAACCCAAACGGAACACACCATGCGAGAACAAGATGGACACACAAGAGGAGAAAGGAACGACATGGAAGGACGGAGCATCAAGGGGAGGTGAGCAGCAGGCTGCTGAGCACGGAGCGTAAACGGGAGGAGGCAGGAGCCTTGGCAGGGGTGACCAGCGGACGCGTGGTGATGGCACTCGTGCCTGAAGACAAAAAGGCGACCGAGGAGAACAGTCAGAGCCACCGGCTGTCACCTGGACACGACCGCCTGGCAAAGCCCAGCTCCTACAGACAGCAAACATCCAGGCATTTTCAAATGAAAAATCTGCAGCTGTTAACGTGCTCCAGAACACTTTCGCTACCCAGAAACGCTCCCCTTCTTTTCGCGGTGACGAGCAGCTCTGCAAAGACCTGAGCAGGGCAACGCAGCCAGCGCCTCCCCTCCCGCCGCACCGAGACCCCCCCCCACCAGGGAGGGCTCCGAGGCACCGGCACTCCGAGCCGTGCTTGGGGGCAGGAGCCCGAGCCCGGCGTCTCAGAGGAGAAACCACAGGGCTCGGCCGCGACCCCGCTCAGGAGAAACGCTGCTGGCCCGGGCCGGCGGCCCTGCACTCCGGGGCCCGGGCCAACCC
>Ga0065711_1049108_pt1 | contig 11472 bp, 11 predicted proteins | sample Hoacrofraction12_FD_59098 | JGI IMG/M metagenome (GOLD analysis project Ga0065711, IMG submission 59098) | Hoatzin crop microbial communities from Cojedes, Venezuela - Epithelial fraction 12 v2 (version 2) | ecosystem: Host-associated > Birds > Digestive system > Esophagus > Crop | place... | reverse complement strand
GGGGGGGGGGGGGGGGGAAGCACGGTAATGCCCTGCTGCTCTTTGTGGGGAACATCCCACGGGGCAAGGCTATTCCTGGGTGCAGCTGGTGCCCTGTGTCTACAGATACGGATGAGGAGGAGGAATTGGAAAATTTCCTTTTCCTTCTGCGTGGCTATTTTTTACTGTGTTTTTATAGGCGTTTCAGGTAACGTGCTTGAGCTCCCGCGCAAATTTAGCCACCACAGCTGTCCAAGCCCTTCGCAGCTGAGCGGGTTTTTCATGGGTTACTGAACAGCAGATTGATCAGCGAGGCTTTTGCAGCCTTCCTGCCCCAAATCCCTCGTGCTCGTGACGCGCTGCCAGTCCTGTGAAACCGCCGTGCCCTCTGCTTAACAAGGGGGGGGGGAAAAGCGTAAACCTCTGGCGGCTGCGGCATGAAGCGGCTGTTGCTTTTGCTTCGCAGACTTATCCTTCGACTCCGTTGTATTTATAGCTGCGTTTTCCCCCCTCTGCTTCCTTGTCGCTCCGTCCGTCGCTGGCTGCCGAGGGCTTGCTCCAGCCTTGCTCGGGGTAATTGCCGGTCAGTGTCCTCCCTCCCTCCCTCGCCCGGCGCGGAGGTGATCCAGCTCTCTGCCGAGCTGGAGGCAGCGTGCTGCTGGGTGTGCGCTAGGCGCTAACTCAGACTTTCTCTTGGATTTCTGTATTTATTCCGTTTGAGCAAGTAATACCAAGTGTGGTTCTAGCTCGATGCCGCTGAATTGCAGGGTGTCGTGGCAGAAGTGGCTCTGATTTGGCACTGAAAAATGAACTGTAAAATAGGCAAGTTTGTTGCTTTTATGCCTGTAAAGTCAGTTCTGTAGGTTTGCTGTTGTAGAATAGAAGAAGATTCCCTTACTCCTCTTTTTTTCTCCTTTGAAGCAGACAAGAATATGGCAAAGTGTGAACCCCTCTCCAGGAGGATGGAGCTTGGAAGGGCCCATATTATTTGACTTAAAACAGTATGCATTTTCAACAAGGCAGCAGTTTTCCAGCAGCAATACCATCTCAAGCTAACGTAAGCAGAGATGGCTCTTCCGCTGGAGGCAGTGGTGAGGTCCACCTGCACGAGGACCACCTTAGGGAAGTTTTTGAGTTGTTCTTCTCTCGTGGCGTCTGGGGCCAGTGGTGGTGAGCCACAAGCCAGCACCACAACACGCGGAAGAGGAAGCACGCTGTGTCTGCAAGACATCACCACCATGTATAAAACAGCAGAGCCGCTGCTGTATTAAGTGTTAAAATAAATGTCGTTGGCAGGAAAATGCCACAGTGGTACCCGACTACCCTTTGCAACCTTTACACTGACCAGCCCAAGTTTACCTATGATTTTGGCAGCAATGGTAGGTGCAATTTTTGGCTATCTAGCTGTATCTTCCTGCTAGTCCTTTGTGCAGCTCCTTCCCTTATCTCTAGCTGTGTTTACCTTCCCCTTTCATAACCGATGGCGACTGCGCTACCAGGGCTGCCTGCTGTCGGCTGCACTGGCCGCCCTCCCGAAAACACGGCCTTGAGCAGCGAGCATCACATGGCCTGGCTGAGGGTGAAGGGGTTGGTACCGCTGGCAGACAGCTCAGCCTTACTTCCAACACATCGCAGGGGGATGTCTTGGTAAAGACTATCCTTTGGTTGCCAAAAACCTCCCAAAGTTTCTGTTTTTAGTTGCTTCTGAGTTCTCTGGTGCAAAGTAGCACTGCAGAAAAGGAAACCATGGCTGAAAGGACAAGATAAAGGTTCGGGGATTGAACAGTCCTCAGTCAGCAGCTCGTGGATTTAATAGATATTTGGACAATCTCCATGCAGAGCTGTTGGCAGTAAAAATTCTGGAAACTTTGCCTGTAGGTGAAGGTTGTGCTGCACAAGCAAAAGCCACCTCTAAGCATGTGGTGTTTCCCATTTCCTTTTTGAACTGAGACTGCTTGGACATGGCTGTGGTTTGACTTGCTTCTCCTCCTGTTTTTGACTTCTTTTGTGCATGTGTGTAGAGTTTTTTTGAGGAGCTGTGTGCAAGGATGATGGCGGCCCTCTATATTGCACATCTGCACGCCCAAACTTGGCAAAAAGAAAGTGAAAGTAAGAAGATGGGCTGATTCCTGCATATTGATTGTCTGTAAATGCAGAGGAAATTGCCTTCTAAAAGCTGCCTCTGTCTTTGACCTGACCTTCAAAGCTTGCTCTTGGAACCCGACCATGACCCCCTTCCTTGTCCCCTCTCCAGTCCTACTGAACCTAAAGCTTTCTGCTGACTTTGCTTGGCTTTTAAAATGTCTTGACACACCTTGGGCGCTTCCAGCTGTTGCAAATGCGTTTTGATCTAGCCTTTGCTATCGCATCATGAGGGCTGAATGGTGTCATCTCCCACCTACAAGGCTAAGGACTTCAGTTTCCTTGGATCATCTGTGATATTTCCCCCAAAGTCATTCTAACACTGTCTTCTCGCTCCAAGATGTGCTGAAGCCTCTTGCCAGGCAGTTTGAAAATCAGTGCCTTTTAAGATATGTCAAGTTTCAGGCAAAGCCTGCTTGAAAACTGCAGCCTTGCCTTTTATTTCAAGGGGTGTTATGAGTTCTTGCAAATAGAGGAGGCTCCTGTACCATTGCTTTAAACGAAAAAAGGGTTTATGTTTTTGATTTCTATTCCTCGGAGGTACTTAAAGCTCTGCGGGAAAATACCTTGCTAACGTCCTGATGTGTTGGATGTGGAATTATTTTTAACTCGCAAGAGCAGTTGTTTAAAAGGAGTTTGTGTGTGCGTTAGGAGCGTAGCAGCACAAGTGCTCAGCGTTTTTTTTCCTATCTTCAGCTGAGCCTATCTGATTATGCTGTACGGGCGCATGCTGCACTGACAGTTTACAATTCCTCTTCCATATGCATCTTATCTTCCTAAAGATAGTGTCTGGAGACGTCGGCTCTGTGGGGAGAGATTGATGAATTTATATCAGAATAATCTTTCTGTCTAGCAGCTCTTCAACACCGCACGCTGTTCAGAATATCTCTTAAAAATAGAAAGCACTGGAGGAATATCCGCTTTGGCACAGCGGTGGTGTTTGTTTTCAGTGCCTAGGTCCGGCTTGGTTTGGCTGTACCCTGCTATTTGTAGGAGAAAGTCCAAGCTGTCCATGCAAGACTCCCTGTGCCCCATTTTTTAAAGTACTTATTGGTATATTCTGGGGGGTGGTTTGGAGTCTACAGCCAGATCAGCACCAAATGTGGGTACTCTCTTAGTACACAAGTGTGTTTTTCGCTAGGAATGTTAAGTATGATGTCTGAAAACTTCAGTTCTTTGGGAACAGAGATTTGCCAGATGACTCTACTGTCATTCTGGGGTTTGGGGGAAGAAATTTTTATATTCCTGCTTATGAGATCTTCCCAGGGTCATTATAACCTAAAGACATGATCAAACGTTGTCAGTAAACTTTGCACATGTATTTATCTGCTGCAGGGCAATTTCATGTTATCGGGGAGCAAGGGTCGTACAACAGCTTGAATCCACCGTCCAAGGAAAGCACAGAGATTGTTGCTTCCATTTTAGAGATTGTTGCTCCCATTTTTATTATTCCCAGCACCTGGCTCAAGTTTCACCTCCCAGGTCTGCTCCTCAGAACTGGGGTACTCCTGGAAACGCTGCCAAATCCCGAAGTTTGTTCCCATTGAGTTGGCATGCAGCATTCTGCCTCCTGCTCCCTGGGGGTGCCCGCGTTGCCACCTTCACCGTTTCTCTGCCGATTTTGGGGGGGTTATCTCCTGTTCAAGCCGGAGAAGATCTGTGGCAGAGAGGAGGAAAGCATGGCATCACAGTGGCTGGCAGGGCATCAGGGCGAACCGATGGGGAACATCTTCGTGAGCATCCACGCGATCCTGTTTCGTGCCCTGCAGGTGGTTTCTTAAGAGCTGCTTTATCGGCCTTGGAGCTTGTTAGGAAACATGCGAGTCGGGTATAAAGCTGCACCAGGCATAATTTTGCGCCGCTGTGTGCAGCCCATCAAACACGATCTCCTCCTGTCACCCCTTTCTAACGTAGGATTGCACTTCAGCTCCAGTATTTGGAGGGCTCTGGGTCTGGACAAGCAGACTTTCTCGTTCCCACAGATGATCTGCATCTCTAAGGCTGTTTTGTGTTGAAGCCTCTGACCTAAATAAGGTTAAGGATCTGGACTACACAATTAGCACCCAGTGCCAGAAAAAAGGAAGCTGAGCTCGGGCCACCGTTCCCGGCTTTGCCAGGGCCAGTCTGCGCGCGGGGCTCTGCAGTCCTCTTGCATCCTTATGCTTTAAAGGCCATTCTTATGTCCAGACGTCTCCGAGCCTGGCACGCAGGGCTCCTCTGTGACTGGGAAGCTTTCAAATCTCCTTCCTGCGTGTCATTGTGCAGCTGGAAGCTGGGATTGCTTCCAGCTCGCTGAAGACACTCCGACATTGTTCCCTCCTAATCCCCTCCTCCTCGCAGAGTGTGGTTTTTCGGGAGCCTAGCATGTTCCCTTGCTGGCTTTCCATGCGGGAAGGCGAGCGGCGGTTCATGGGAATAACGTAACCCCGAATGAGCGATGAGCCAAGGCGGAGGGCGGCGATGTGGCGTGACCGTGGTACGAGCGCTCGGCTCCGCCGTCGCTAGCGAGGATGCTTGGCTGGCCGGGCTGGCTCATGGCCGCGCTCCCTTTATCAGCTTGCTGGCCCGCCGTCCAGAAGCACAAATGTCCGGCGCGGTGGGGCTCCGGGGCTTCGGCAGGAGGAAGCGATGCCTCCCTCTCGACCCCGCTTGCAGTCGCTTGCAGGGCGATTTGCTGCTGGTTTGCTGTTTCCTTCTATGTGCGAGTAGCCAGGGGAAATAAAAGCAGGTTAATGGGACAGGGAGGAAGGTGCCTTCTACTAAACCAGCCTTTTTTCTTCCCAAACCCAGGTACAAGGAGAGAGAGAAGAAGGTAGTGAATATATAGATACATTCAACTGTCTCTACAAGGACATCTTTCAGTGCAGGGATTTGACCTTGGGGGTCTGGATTGCATCTTTTTTCAGATGGCAGCCTTCAAGGTGCTGCTCCAGGTGACTTTGCGCGGCTCTGGAGGCATTCACAGGCCTAAGGAGGCAAAGCAAATAAAGGACGAAAAGAAAATCTATTCCAGCTAAGTTATTTCACCTTTTCCTGCCTTCTAGCAGGTCAGGAGCTCAGGTGAAGTGAGGACTTCTCCTGGTACGCCTGGCTGTGCTGCTTTTTGCTTCGCTGCCCCTTCTAGTGTTGTTAGCTGTGGATGTTTGGAGTGCGAAAGGAGTTGATTTGAGGAGCAGGAAGCTGGGGTAGGATTAAAGCTGTGGTCTGAGGCGCGCAGAGGTGTGCCAGAGGAGCTCATATGCACGGTTTGACAGCTCGGTTTTTCTTCAGGGTGTCTCCTCCTAATTACAGGAACCTGTACACAGCTTTACCCACGAGCACCAGCCAGCTTGACTGCAATCTCTAAATCGATGGTGTATAGACGTAGGAGTCCCTAACCTTTGAGTATCACCTGCTCTGAACGTTCAAAAATCATGAAGATAGTCTTTAAAAAAATAACAGGATTAACTCAGAGCTACACTTAGAAATTTTGCAGACTGTTGCAGTCCATAATCTCAAATCTTTTGCATTCATCCCACACAGCTGTGGAAGAGGCTGCGTTCTGCCCAGGAGAAGCTAAATAGGGAGGTGGGTAGGATGCTTCAGAGCCAGGTCCCACGTCCACCGGCCCTTGATACGCAAGATCGGCCGCTGTCTGCCGTGAGCTTTGGGGCACGTTCTGGTACGGTTCGAAGGGCCCGACATTCAGAGACGTGTTGCCGCACCTCCTCCGGCTAACCCACATCCCTTTCGGCTCTCGCATCCTGTAGACATGATGGGTGTTTCCCTTCTTGAAAGAGCTTTTTGGAGCGTTATTGTGTTTCGAGATGGGGGTGGGGGAGAGAGGAAAGCAAAAGCCCGACACCCTGGCTCTGCTGGCTTAGGAAATGAGATGGTTTCTGTGTCACGTGAGAGATCTCTTCAGCACGGAGCTGGCAGTGAGGTGGTTCGTGGCAGTGTTGACTAATTTGTGATAGCAGTGTTTTACTGCCGGGGGGTTTCGATCCCAACAAAGTGTTGGCTCACCCTGTGGTGTTACCAAACTCCCTTTGCACGCCATCTTTGCATCTGCGCAGGCACGCGTCAGCCCTGCTTACTCATCAGCAGAGGTTGTCCCCCCGGCGCTGGCTTTCCTGCTGTGTATTAGGGCAACGTGCGTTTATTTGGGTGTTTTACGATTGAGCAGAAATCCCACTGTCGTTACTGTGTGCGTGCATGGATAGCGGTTTCTTACAAGGCTATGAAAAAGCTGAGCTGTCTTTGTCTTTCACAAATTAGCAGCTGGTACCCAGTGACTTGGGTTTCTTTGCCTAGGCAGAAGTTGTGCTGTTTGCTGCTAACGGCCTGCGTGTGCCTGCTCCTCCTGCGTGGTCTGCCTGGCTTCGGCTGGTGGGAGGGCCGGAGGTTGTGTAGGGATCCTGGAGGTTTCGTAGGGATCCTCACTCTGCTCTTTGGGGCTATGGGAAGAGAGGACCCTGCCACCCAGCCCAGGGCCCTCCTTTTGCAGCGAAGGGACAAGCATCTCTGCTGAGGATCTGCTCCAGTGATTGTTCAGCCTCTTCTTCTGTCCATCCCGACTATTAAATTCTGCTTCAGCCCTAACAATAAAGTTTTTGCCTGAACTATTCATGCTTTTCTCTGAAGAGGAGAAGGAAAATTTGAAATTCTCCTTTCTGCTCCTTTCTTCTACCCTGCTTTTCTAGGAAAGCTGTCCTTAGCATTTTTCTGTGTGGTTGTGTCATGAGGTGTTACGTATGTTGCCATCTCCTCCCCGAGCTCTCCTGAAAGAGGAAGGCATGACTGCTGCCTCTTCTTGTTCGTAGCCTTTCCTCCCCGAGTGTACCGCCTTCCTCATCCTCCCGTGTCACTACGTGGTCATTTGCACGTGTGGCACTGTCCCAGGCTTGCCTGCATTGCCTCGCTGAGCATCCTATGGACTTGATAATAAGTTGGCGTTGCCCTACGGTGTCAAGCAGAGACCCATTGTAGCCCTTCGCCCCGTTAGGACTCACTTTTCCTTTCCTCGAGCTCCTTCCCCCAAGGATGGTGCTGCTTCGTGGTGACCTCCCTGAGAGTGAGATACCAAACTGCAGTTCTAAGCTGAGCTTTCTTCTTCAGGGAAGTGCTGGTGAATGCTGCCATACCTGCTTTCTCTTCATCATCTCTGACATGGCTGGTCTTTTCCTGAGTATTGAGGTTTGAGCCGTTGAGGAGGGGATGGTTTGCTTTGTCATCTTATGCATATATGCCATAGTAGAGTTACCATTTGAATAACATTGGATTGCTTAAACTAGTGAAAGATTGGTGAGCATCCAAGGGGCAGCAGGTTGGTCTGTTGTAGGACAAGGCTGCTGCCATGTTCTGGAAGGCCGAGGTGCCTGCTTGGCACCACACTGGGAGAGCAGCCAGCCCGGCCGGGGGGCATAGGCACCTTCTGAGAGGCTGCTCCACACACTCCCCTTCATCAGGGGAAGATGTGGAGGCTTTCCTTCTCGCTGGATGTCCTGGCCACTTGGACTGCGAACCGAAATCCGTCCCATCGGAGGAATTAATGTGCTGCAGTGCCTAGGAGCTTCGGTGCCCTTAGGTGTGCTGCACAGCTGCACAGAATTCCCCCTGCCATCCACCTTGGCTCCGCGGAGGTGGATGGTGGGGAGGAATTGGTCGTTAGCTCAGAAAGGAGAATGGGTTTGGAGGCAGAGGCTGTGAGTTTAGTCACGGAGGAATAAACAAGAAAACAAATGAAATCACCTTTTTGATGCTTGCAAGCTGTGAAGATATGCAAGAGTTATGCCCAATTAGAAGTCCAATAAACTCTATTAACCTTTCTTACACTGCTAGGACTTGCGTAATGTCGGGAGCTTTTTCCCCCCCTCTTACGCTAGTACAGAGGCCGTGTGGTGGATGCTATTTTTCTCTTTTCTCTATAAAGCAGAAAAAGACATGTGTTTTTTTTTTGCCTAACCAAGGGAGATAAGAGAACTTCCTCTTATTAAATCCTGTGGCAATGCAATCCCAACCACATAATATCTGACTGAATTTAAGCTTGCAGAGACATCTGCCTTTGGCAATTTTTATTTTTATTAGCGAGAGAGAGAAAGACAGCGTTTCTCCTCTTTCAGCGTGAATCCTAGTAACCCCGAAGACGTCTGGCTGGATCCCTGCCCGCACAGGGTTACTCCAGTTCGGGGAGTTCACGCTGCCTGCAGCTCGCAGCAGGCTGCATCCACTCGCAGGCAAAGCACCTTAAATCTTTGCCCTACTCACGCTGCGCAGCACAAATAAGAAGATGATGAGAATCATGTGTTTAACAAAATCTCCTTTTCATGGCTCTAAAAAGATTTAATTTTTTTTTTGTTTTAAGTCCCCAACAAGCTCACAGCCTTTTCAAATTAGAAGGATTTGGGGCTTTGCTTTTAAGTTTACCTGTGTCCGCTCTAAAGAAAAACCTTTGGTGACAAAGCTGACACAGCACAGTCATGTTTATTGTCCCCTGTTATGCATCTGGTGAAGCAGATACGACAAGTCCTCCTTGCTTTAGACCTTAAACTTTGCTTTAGAGCTTAGTGGATACCAGCAGGCTGGTTAAAGAAAATTCCTCCATAGACGCAGCCCTCTGCAATTTATGTAATGGTCATTTCTATAACTTTCTGTAGGAACTGGTTACGTAGCTGTGTGCTGGCTGTGTGCCGTGACAGTTGTGGCAGTTTTCAGGTATCGTGTTTAATGGGAGCTGTCTAAAGAAATTAATGTCCGTTTCCATCCCCCCAGCCTGTGTGATTCCTTAGGTGCTCTGCTTTTGGTTTGCATTTTTATTTATGTTTTTTTTTTTTTAAATAGCATATGGCCTTTTAAGACTAAAGCTGTAGCCGTTTAGTGTTTGGGGATTTATTTGACGGGCTTTGAGACAGAGGCAGCCTAAAACTGCTGCTCTTTGACCAAGTCTTGCTGAGACGAAGACCATGGCGCTTCCCATTGCTGTCCTATGCTTCTAAACTAGCACTGGTCATCCATCAGGTTTTTCTCCTGCCTCCACCATCATAGCATTATCCTCCACAAACCAGTGTTAGCGAATTGTTATCAAAGTTATAGCTAGGGACTATTTGGCCAAGTAAATAAAAAGGAGAGCGGGCTACTATAAAAATCCAAATTGCAAAGGATAAATGCAGAAGTACTGAATAATGCATTAGTGCTTCTCTTAAATCTGAAGCAGGAGCCATGTACACTGTATAATTAGCACTTACATAGTGCATATGCTTTCATGCACTGTAAAATGTCTAAATGAGGCATTAAAAAGTGAGGTGGTCTAAGAGAACAAAGTTATGGCCGCTGCGGCTCTGTCCCATCTCCCCTTTCTTAGGTCATGTTGGATGAGTGTCTTCACTTCTCTGTAGCTTCAGGCGTTTTCTCATTGCCACTTAAGAAGCACGTGTTCCTGAGATCCTCCCACTAGCTGCTTGTTACTTTTTCTCGGCACCCGGAGCTGATGCAGGTTAATCTGGGAGCTTCTTGTCTGCCAAGTAAATTGGCATTGCTTAAACGGCTGCTGAATGTGGTTTGCTGAATGGGAGTGACTGCTCAAACCACTTCATCTGCAGTTGCAAGAGAAAGCCAGACTCTGCCCTGGCTGTAGGTCTTGGGGGCAGTGCCTCTTGCCACCTTTGGAAAGCATCTGGAGGTCTTCAGGGGACAGCCTGCGAAGTCCCCAGCTTTAAAATACACAGGCAGGAGAGCTGCTGCATGGTGGGGATGTGGCGTGGGGAGAGGTCCACCGAGTGGTCGCTGGTGGTGTCTGCTCAGCGCAGCTGCCCGCCGGGGCAGACAGAGCTCTGCCACGCAGCCGTCCCAGCAGGGTGAACATGGCCGACATGGTGGCCGTGGTGCGGGCGCTGGGAGCGGGGTGCCTGGGCAGCGCTGCCATGTTTCAGCGTGGTGCTGCTCCGCCTGACGAGGTCCAGCCACGCCACGTGATTCCTTATCAGTTCTGCACACTGGGCAGATTTCTTTTTTTAATTATGCTGACAAATGCAGTGGTTGTATTTGTCATAAATAAGTGGAAAAATCACAAATTGCTCCTCTGTATAGTGCTCAGCTGCAGGGAAACATTTACTATGTCTCCTGTTGTACACAGGCTTTTTTTTCAGTCATTAACTGGAAGATGGTTAATCCACCTTTGTAACAGCACCAATTATTGCTCGTGACGTAAGCTTCTGTGTATGTACCCATACAACACTCTTGATTTGAAACTGGTCATTCCAAAATTCAAAACTTTTAGTGGTATCTTCTGTGAGATAAACTTCATATTTCTCCTCTTCTGCAGAAGAAATAGGTCATTTTAATGAGATTCCGTAACTGATGAGGTTCATTCTGATCTCAAAGTCATGAAATACTAGAACAAAAAAGTTACTGTGATAAGTGAACATAAAATAACTCAACTGTGCTATTTTCTAAGTACATATTAGAAGGGAAAATTCTATCAGAAGGGGAAAGCCTTCTGCTGTGCTTGCTTTGAGGGAGTTGTTAATAAGCCCACGCCAGAAAATGCCATGCTGGTTAGGAGCTCAGCAGAAGCTCAAATAAAGGATTAGTTGCCCCCCGCCTCCCCCATTCCTGAGGTGTGACTGACGTGACTGTGGTTTCAAGGTGGCTGAGACACCCCTTCTCTAGTGTCATTTGGTCACAAGTTGAACAACGGCATGTAATCTGCCATGAAGAGCAGCTTCAATCTTGACAGCAGCTTACAGCTCAGAAAGCTTGGGAACCACCAAGTGAGACAATTATATGGACAGTGGTGGCATCCTGTTATGCAAGATGAGAGTGGAGGGAGAAAGCAGAGAAGCTGTTTGGCTTCTTTACTGTGTGACTTGCTCCATCCTCTGAAAAACCTGGCACAAGCCAGTGCTGACAGGAAAAAGAATCACAGAATAGCAGGGGTTGGAAGGGACCCCTGTGGGTCATCTAGTCCAACCCTCCTGCTGAAGCAGAGTCACCTACAGCAGGCTGCACAGGACCTTGTCCAGGCGGGTCTTGAATATCTCCAGAGAACGAGACTCCACAGCCTCCCTGGGCAGCCTGTTCCAGTGCTCCGTCACCCTCAGAGTGAAGAAATTCTTCCTCATGTTCAGACAGAACTCCCTCTGCTTCAGTTTGTGCCCATTGCCCCTTGTCCTGTCGCTGGGCACCACTGAAAAGTCTGGCCCCATCCTCCTGACACCCACCCTTGAGATATTTGTAAGTATATGTTAGGTCCCCTCTCAGGCTTCTCTTCTTCAGGCTGAACAAGCCCAGCTCCCTCAGCCTCTCCTCATAGGAGAGATGCTCCAGTCCCCTCACCATCCTCGTAGCCCTGCGCTGGACTCTCTCCAGTAGCTC
>Ga0065711_1049107_pt1 | contig 11473 bp, 12 predicted proteins | sample Hoacrofraction12_FD_59098 | JGI IMG/M metagenome (GOLD analysis project Ga0065711, IMG submission 59098) | Hoatzin crop microbial communities from Cojedes, Venezuela - Epithelial fraction 12 v2 (version 2) | ecosystem: Host-associated > Birds > Digestive system > Esophagus > Crop | place... | reverse complement strand
CCCCCGCCCCACCGGTTTCCGCTTTCCCGTTTCTCCCGGGCTGCTTTCAGCCCCGAGCGGTCCGGTGACCCGGCCGCAGCACCGCGGGCGCAGCCAGCCCCAGCACAAACCTCTGCCGAAACCAGAGGCGCCCATACCCGCGCCCCAGCTCCCCCCGCATTTCTGACCGCGTGTCCTGCTCGGTGTCAGTGGGGAAAGCTTTCCACGAGCCACGGTTTCAAACAGAGGAAGAAATCACGACTAACGGCAGTAATCAGACACAGAACCTGACCAGGCGTCGCCAGCGGCCCACCCTGCGGAGAGCGCAGCCCCTCACGGCACAGACCAAGGGCAAGCTCCAGCAAACAGCGCTGCACTAGAGAACCAAACCATATAAACAGCCAGATCTCGCTGCCCCCCGCCTTGCTAGCTGTCACGCGACCTCAGACGGGAGCGCCGCAAGAGAGAAAGCCCTAGTGCCTCCAAAACACTCACAGCATCTTACGTCAAAGCATCTTCATCAATGATTTATGGAGGGGCTAAAGCTCGGCACGTTCCTTTTAATGATGCTGAGGAAGCAAAGGTCTCCAGAAGAGAAGCTGAGGAGAGGGAAAACAACCAAGGGCAGTAACATCTAAAAAACGCTGCAGCAACATGCCAGAGCTTATCTTTCAAAGCTCCAAGACTTCACCCCAGTTCCACCCAGCTGAAGTCACAAACAAGTTATAAAAGTGCAATCGCATCCGAGCGGCTCCAGGCCCCGCAGTCTGCGGAGAAGGTCTTCCCAGTTCTGCTGCACTCGCATCCTTAACAGCCATTTTAGGACAGGCAGCCCAGAGCTCCCTGGCAAGGTCTCTCGCAGGCTGCATGTGCCAAAGCAGTGCAAGGATTCCTCGAGGATGAGCTCCCAACCACCGCTGCCTTCGCCCGCATTCCTGGGCCTGACAGAGTCCACTCGGGCTCCTCTCGCAAGGCACACGGCTCGAACAGACCGACGAGATGCACCGTTCGTCAATTATTTATTTTATCCTTGCAAAAGGCACCCGTCTGGTCTCTCAGCAGAACAAGTCATGCAAACATAACACCTACACCAGAAATTAAAACAACGGCTTTCACACCCCCAGTGCAAAACTCCGATCATCTGGCACCGGGACAAGTGACCCACTTCCAGAACAAGCCTCCAAACTTACAGGGTCACTCCTCACCCTGGTCTTCAGCATCTGACCTCATTTCCCACCAGCAACCTCACCCAAGTTAGAGCCCTCAGCAGAGGCATTTTACAGCATCTTCTGCTTGTGCCCCTCCTATTCCCCATGAGCCACGCCAGCACACGCTGCCAAGAAATGGATGGTAACAACATGCCTTAAACATGAGAGGCACGAGGTCACCAGCTCCTCAGCCTGACCCAGGCGCAGCTCCCATAGGGGAAGCCAAAACACTGGAAAATTTAGCAACAGGAAAGCAAAACAGATCCAGTGTCATTCCACCGCATTCCAAACACATGACACCAAAGCCAACTGCTGCCTCCTGCAGTACTCACGTCGCTGGGGCTGAGGTTCCCAAGACCGTTGTCCTGCTCAGAATCCCGGCTGGACTCGTGGCTCTGGGAGGAGCGGGGGTGGGAAGGATGGATCCAGATCTCCAGCCGCGTGGCATCATCTCCAACTTGGCGCAGCGTGGACTTCTTGCCCTTGCACCGGCGGCTGGGGCTCAGCTCCAGCACCTGATGTTTCCTCTGCTCCATCTGCTCAGCCTGGGCAGGCAGGACAGTTTCAGATCATCCAGCGATCACGGGTCAGGAAAAGTACACAATTTCATTTATATGGAGAAATTTGCCCTTCCCCCTGCTTCGGAACCACAGTAGCTCATAGACAGGTCCAGAATTTGGTTTCTGACACCGTAACACAGTGCAGGTGAGCAGTTTTCAACTCCAACTGCCCTGGACAAGAAAAGTTGTTTCCAGTCCTAGCAGCATGTGACAGCCAACACGCTGTATCTTTGACTTGGGGTGACCCTCAGGGGCACAAAGGGACTGCAGCCTCTCTGGGGCACCTCTGGGATGAGGCAATGATTGTGCTGCACGCCAAGGCCATGCTGCAAAGCACAGCAACCTACAGCCCCTGCTGAGCTTGGCTCTTTTACAGTTTGTGACCCAGGAACAGGAGATTCAGCTGCCCAAACAACCCCAAAAGCAGTCCGAGGAGAGGCAGCAAGGCCATCGTCATTCTGAAGGCTGCCTCTCTCATCTGACTCTCAGCATGGAATTTCTTAGAAGTAGGTAAGTGGTGACTCCACGTCCAAAAGCCACCGTCGCCCTCCTCCCTGGACCACAGCTCTCCAGCACAGGACAGCTAGCACCCCGCAGCTCAGCTCCAAGACTCACCTTGCGTTTTGTCTCCTCAAACAGACTCATGAGGCTCTCCTTGGCTGTGAGGATGGGGTTGCTAGCAGCCAGACTGCGCATGTAATAGTAGACAGCATCCAGCTTTCTCCTCTGCGAAAACACAACCAGACTCAGAGCTGCCACTCATTCTGGGGCATTCAGACCCAAGCTCCCACATACCTCGCCTTCCCTCTCCCTCAGCACATGTGCCCTCTCGCCCAGTACTGCCTGGGACAGACAGACACGCTGACAAAACACCATAACAAGCAGAATCTTGAACTCTCCATCCACATTCACAGCTACCTACAACCACCAGCACAAAGCACGAGCCCTCTGCCAGGCTGAAGGAGTGCAGGTCACACCGCAGCCTGCAGACGTGCTTGCTCTAGCCCTGAGGCTGCTACAGAAGCCATCAACCCAGGGGCTTGTACAAAACAGCCTCTCAGACATCATGGTAAAGGACAACAGTATAAATACTGAATTCCTGACAGTTCAGGAAATAATCCTTTTCAACATCACCATGAATAAGGAAATGACTCCACACAAGTTTAACAAAGAGCAGAGATTCTGAAAGACCGAAGGGTGAGGCAGGATGCCCCCTCATCTCAGCCTGCTGCTGGGCAAATCCCCTCACGCTCGAGCAACTTCCCAGCGTCTTCCCTACCACAGGCTGGCCGCAGGGAACACCGTGAGAGGGCGCTCCCCAAGTCTTTACGCTCCCAAGACATGCAGCCATTCAGGGTTTTGCCCATGTGCTGCTGACCACCACAGAGGCCAGGACACTTTGCTGCTCCGAACCCCGCACCCGGGAGTCAGAAAGGTCATTGCCAGCCACAAAGCAAATGCTCTTCTGAACCCTGCGGTTTTGAACTGCTCTGCTTTAAACCAACATCTTTCAGCACTGCAAATGGGCAGATGCCTACCAGCCCCTGTGTCCCAGCCTGACGTTTCCCTTACATGCTGTCAAATCTTCCTCGAAGCAAGTTTCCCTGCATGGCTGGAGCAGCCATGTTTCCAAACTGACACCTAAGAAAGTTGCTTGCGGATGTTGCTTAGATCAGTGCCCACAGGTCCAGTGCAGACACGGCAAACAGCAACAGCATTCACACAACAGGACAGTCTTGAGCACAAATATCTCATCCAAAACTTTAAACACAACCCACTGTTAAAACATCTGCGCTCTCAACAGCCCACAGAACAGTTCCCATAATGCTGATAGCCTCGGGGAGTAGCGTGTATCTAACAAAGCTGCCTGAAGCCACAGCAGCTGGAATCCACACAGCACACCCTGCCATCAGCTTTTTTTCTTTTTTTAAAAAACACCATCTGGGAACACTGCCCTAAACAATACCTTTTTCCACCATATGGAATCTCACAGCCATCCCAGAGGCTCTCCCTGTGCTTGCTACATCCTTGCATGACAAGCATCTTACCGTGTAGATGGCCAGAAGCGCCAGCTGGTTGTATGGGCGGCCGTTTTTGGGAGCAATTTGCTGAGCCTTCAGGTACCAGCTGAGGAAGGGAAGAACCAGAGAGAAAGAGTTACTGAAAGGCCACCAGGTTGCCTTTCTTGCTGCTAAGGGTGCAGAATTCCGCTCGCAGCGCAGGGCTGGCAGCCCCGCAGGGAACAGACCCTTTGCACAAGTGCCCTCTGCCTGCAAGAGCACGCACAGGCAGCGAGCCCGCGCCGGCCTGGAGAGCCGTCAGGGCACCGGACAAGACACAGGGGCAGATACCGCTGCAGAAGGAAACGTTCTTGGCTCAGCCTGCAGATGAGCATTTAGCCAGACCCAGCAAGCGCTGTCCCCATGCAGGCTCAGGCACAGAGAACAGGCTACTTGGGGAACATTCCTCTCTTGGTCCCCTTTTAAGCTCCATGGCAGCTAGGATCAAACCTTCCTGTTTTTTTAGCTCGTTTCCAGTATTTTCAAGATACTTAATCATCCCAAGAGAAGAGGGATCCATTCAGCAGTAGTCCACTCATGTCTCCATTCTCCTCTCTATCTTCCCTCAATTGTATTATCCACTTTTCAGCTTATATCATGCCACACTGATCCATCAACACTGTTCAGACACATCATGAAGCCATTATGTTCCCCTCAGAGATACCAACATACACCACGACATCCACAGACTCCAGAAGACACAGCTTTCCCTGCCCTGTTCTCCAGATCTGCATAGATTTCAGGGCCCACTTGCACCCCAACCAGTCTTTGCTCCAGAAAAAACATCAGAGAAAGGACTGTATCCCAGGCAAAACAAGAGTGACAGGAAGCAACAAGCGCCAGTAACTCCTCACGCAGTCAGAACACCGAGACGCATACGGGAACCTCTCCTAGCTGAAAAGCTACCAGCAAACACAACAGCCTTCTGCCAGCCTCAACAGCATACGTAAACCCCCCCGGCTGCAGGATCAGCACAGGACGACTTGCACACTACTAGATGGCTGGAGGAAGACTGGATCTGCCAGCTTGCTCTCTGGGACAGCAAAACAGCCTAGGCTACATCTTTCAGGTTCACAGGACTGCGAGACAATAAGGAGGCATGGAAAGACTTCTTTGACTAGAAGCAAGTTAAAGCGTGAAATGAGATACATCCCTCGCAGACAGAGAAAGAGCTGCGCTCAGCACTACCATGAAGAACACAATACCTGCGTGCCTTTCCGTAGTTTGCGGTGTCATTTGCTTGTTCTCTGTATCGGCAAATGTCCCCTTGACAAATCATACACCTCTGAGCACTGATCAGCGCGTACTTCACCTGGAAAGAAGCATTCAGTACATCATGCGGGCCCTGCGCAGCCCTAGCTCACCTGCAGACCCAGTGAGCACACAGGGACTGTAGAGAGCTCAGAGGAGGTCACTGACACACTGAAGGTCTCACAAAAGGGCAGCAGAATGATATAACAAGGCTCCATGGCACTGGTTCAGCATTTGTAGGGGCAAGCCAATCCCCTAAACACCTCCTCTCTTGCAGCAACATCCCATCTCTCTCCAGAAGGGAGTTGTTCAGTCCACGACCAAGCTGAGGAGGACAGCTGTTAGACACACACATCTCTGGGAATGGAGCTGGACTGCCGTAGCCTTTCCCAGCTGTCCCTCACACCTGCACTCACAGCTCAGGGCAACACGCTGTCAAGTGGCAGGGAGGCAGAGCAACTGCTAGCTTTCCTTGTTCACTGTTCTGGATTCCACGGACAGAAATAAGAGATGTTCAATATCTAAGGCAAAGCCAATGTACTTCTAGACACTTCTTTCCCTCTACTAGCCCTGGTCACAGAGCTAGTACCAAAATAATGTTGTTCTTTACAAAGGAAGCCAAGAAATGTTAATGCACCAGAGCTGGTTCAACAAGTTCTCTAACAGCTGAGAACGATTCCCTGCAAACATACCAACATCTGTTCCGAGTACAGCTGCCTACCTCTTGGCAAGGGCAGCACACTGAGTTCAGCGTGCTGCCTACAATTAAGAGGACAAGCAGATCCCAGGAGGAAGCCAACCTACCATTTTCCGCAGAGGCTTGCTGCGGATGGCCATCCCGTCCATATAGTCCTCGAGCTTGAACTGGTATGACACCTGCAGCTTCTGGAGTAGGCCATCAAAAAAAGAAGTGCCCTGCAAAATGCACACATACTCGGATGTTACAAGCTCGCTGACGACAAGCACGAAATCACCACACCATCCCTGCCATGCGCAAGAAAGATCCCTCTCCCTGAGGTCTGGGCTGTTTCTCTTTAGAAACCAACAAAGAGGTCGGAGGATCTCCAATCTCAGAGGTTTTCAAGCCTGAGCTAGACAAAACGAAGACTAGCCTGATCTACTGTTTGAGAAGTCCTGCTTGGAGCAGGAGGTTGGATTAAAGCCTTCCAGCAGTCCCTTCCCACCAATCTAATTCTGTAAAACACATCCTCTCGGATCTGCCAGCCTACCTTCTACAAAGAGCAAACTGAGCTGCCATGGAACAGAAGGAGTTTTAAGCAAATTTGATAAAGATGGCACAAACACCTCCAGGAATACTTCTGGTTATTTCCCATTCAGGATGTTCATTTCATGTGAGCTTAAATAAATTCCTAATTAATATAAAACACATCAAAACAAGCCCAGTTTGAATCATAACAGACGTCCACCTACTACACTAAATCATAACCTATCTGAGCATTCTCCTTGCACAAGCACGGCCCAAGGCAAACAGAGCTGTGAGTAGGACCAAGAGGGCTAGCTGTCCAGCCATACCATCCCATTCTGGACATCAGCCTACCCCACCCAAAGGTTTAGTGGAGTCCAGGGACATTTCTTTCTTCTTACCTCATCTAGAAGCTGGAGCAGTTTGTTCCGAATTTCTTGAGCATTTTCCCCTTGAGGGTCCTTGAGAAGCTGCCGGAATTTCTCAATCACCTGGTAAAATGCATTCTTCCACAGCAGCTGGTCCACGTTCTGGGTATCGGAGAACTCAATATCCATCAGGATGCACCGTTCATACAGCTGCAGCATCTCTGCCCTACAGCGAAACACAATCAGCGGTCAACACAACAGCAACTGCCCAGCCCAGGCCTGAGCTGCCAGGAACACGTGCTGAGCCACCTGCGGCTTTTCACCCAGCGAGCACGAGATGTCAGCAGCTCAGCCAGCTCGCACGCTACAGCAAACGGATGCTTCCACTCACGGCCCAGGGGGAGACAGAAGCTGTTGCAATCAAACACCCTTCCTGCTCCAGGAGGGCAAATCTGAAAGAACCATCTCCCTTTTACGTACGCATGAGGAAGCATCAGGGCCTGCCAAAGAGCAAGGAGCACTGCTAAAGTTCTGCCACTGGGAACAGCAAGGCACAGGTGTCTCCTCATACTGACGCAGAGAAAGCGTGTGCTGCCAGGCTCTGCTCCTTCCGAGCACGAAGTCTGGCTACTAAGGGACAGGAACAAACACACAAAGAACCAGAGGGCAAGAGAGGTCTTGCCTTTACAATGATCCCCACCTCCCTTTCATCCAACACAGCAGAAACAGAGACCTTGATTCCTCAGAAATTGAACAAGAGATGGGAACATCGAGAAATAAAGACTCAGAGTCCCAGAAATCACATTCCCCTTGCCAGCTACCTACATCCCTGCCCGGACATTAAAGCAGACTTCCTCCCCCGGATTTAATAACATAGTTGCAGGCTAGAAACAGCTCTTCAGTATGTGGGGCAAGTTTACATTACACGGGATCCTCAGCTGTTACTGCCTTGGCAGCCTTATCCCTCGTAAGGCTTTGAGCCCTACAGAAAACAGTAGAGCAGTGTAGCTGGTAAAGCCTGGAGCGAAGCCAGATGGCAATGCCTGCAGGAGCCTGACAGAGTCAGAGCAGGGTGCTGGCAGGTTCCTGCGCAAGGCACAGAGCACGGTTCAGCTGCCCTACCCCACGCGGTCCCCAAACTCCGCACGCGCACACTTGGACAGCACAAACGCTGACCAAGCGAACGAGATGTTTCCGCAGACGGACGTCTGATAGGCAGCACTTGCACCCAAGAGCCCCCACACAGCTCCGCAGGCAGGCTGGCAGCACGCAGCCAGACCCAGGCAGGAGACAGACCGGGACGGACGGACATTGCCGGCAGGGACGGGGCCAACCACGCCCGCGCTCCCAGGGCAGGGTGGGCTTCACACGGGCCACAGCAGCACTGCGCAGCCTTGCTTCTCCCTCCACACAACAGCTCTGGGTGACCCTGACACCTTGAGGAAGACCTGAAACCTCAAGCGCTGCTCCAAGCACAGACACATCCCACCCTGTGGTCTATAGCACAAGTTCCCAAAACACAGAACGAGCCCTGAAACAAGCTCACCTGCCAGATTTGCTGCCAGTCAGCTCTGAAAATAAGTCTCCAGAGAAGCCCCAGAGACGTGGAGGTCACAAGTAAATGAGAAAGATGCCAAGCAGAAACTTGCTACAGCCATCTTAACTACCCTCCAGAGCACCAGTGTCAGTTCTCTTTCGCTATCTGGCATCACCAGGCTTCTCCCACTGGACTGCTGCATGTCACAGGGCTGAGTGGTGTCAAGAGCAAAGCGACCTGGCGCTCGCAAGGCGCTGTCACCGCTAGACAGCATCAGGGACCCACGCAACGCTTCGCAAGCACAAGCCGACAGTCACCACCCCTGAAGCCTGCAATGCAAATCAGACAGCAGATAACAGGGGACAGGTAATAAAGCAGAAGTCCGCCAGCAAATACCGAAACCATGTAAGAGCCCCAGCACTGAGAGAGACCAGCTCCAGCAAGAGCAAGAATCCATGAGCTGCAGCGAGTGCTTGTGCTGCTCCCCCGCGTCCCTGCAACGCGGGCAAGGCGTTCCACAACCACAAGAAGCCACAGCTTAGCTCCCAGCCCAGATAAATGGTATCTTCACCCACAGTTTCCTTCCGATACCCACACACCACCGGCACAGGAGAAACAGCCCCAGCATATTAAAAGCTAGTGAGCCACTGCTCCATCTCCCAGTCTGTGAAACACCAACTTCTCCAGTCTACCCAGTCCCAAAGGAGCACCATTGTCTGGATAACAGTTCTGGTAGCAGTTCACCCTGGAAACGACTCGGTCACACGCCCCTCTACAGCACAGCCACAAACCTCAGCTGGGCCATCTTCTCCAGCCCCTCTGGGCTGATGCGGTCTCTGGAAAGCAGATTGCTGAGCTGCTGCTCCTGGTTCCCAGCCTCACGGAGGAGTTTGCTGAGCTCCTGCTGCTGCATGTTCCGCATCTGTTGCTCCATCTCGGGACTCAGAGGAGTTGGGGGGAGCGGGCCGCACACGTACTGCCCCGCCTGGCCAGGGTACCCAGGGTAATAGGCTCCTGGGTACACACCGTTGCTTGGACCCATGGGATACTGCAGGGAGTACCCACCGTAAGGATACTGCGGGCCTTGGCCAGAGGCCCGAGGGTAATAGTACGGGTTGTCGGAGTTCTGGAATTTATAGTAGGATGTCTGGGCCTGGCGGGCTTCCCCCCAAGAGGTGGGGCTCACTTCATCGTCCGTGTCTAGGAAGTGAAGCTGAGCCGTCTGGCTCTTCAGGGCGGGTTTTTGGTCCGGGTTGTTCGGGTCCCACAGCCTGCGAGCAGTGCCGCCTCGGCCCCTGCTTCGGGGGCCTTTACTGCCAGCACCGCCGAGCAGGAGCCTGGGCCCAGGGTGACTGGGTTCAGGGGAGCCCGCGGTGCTGGCAGAGAGGTCCGTGTTGGCAGGCAGGAACAGAATCCCACGGCCCCTCCCTTGGGGCTCTCTGCTCTGGCTCCTCGCCTCCGAAGCCTCTGAGTCATTGCAACTAACAAACGCCTTCAGGGGCTTTTTTTTATCTGTATCTGCCAGACTGATATCCCTGTTCATAGTCTTGCTGTCAAATGTGACTCGAAAAGGCCCCTTGACTTCCCTGCCGTTGCTGCTCCACTCGCTCTCACTCCTAGAAGCCTGACTCTGCTCTGAACGCTTTTTCTTGTCCAAGTTCCTGCTGGAGACATATGCTTCTGCCTCATCGACTCTGTCATCATCCAAGGAGTCAGTGGAGGATGCAGAGAGCTGCTTCCTAGGACGTGTTCTTTCTCTGGCACGCTCCTGTTGCCTCTCCGCCCTGTCCATGAGCGGGGCTCCATCTATGCTGTTGTTGCTTCCAGCTGAGCTTGTGCTGCAGGTGCGGTACCGGCTCTGCCGCTTGTCGGAGCGGGAATACCGTTTGGTAGAGCCCAGCTTTCCCCGCATCACCTCGTCGCTTGTTCTCCTTATCCTGTCGCTCCGCTCTACTCGTCTTCCCTTTTCTCCCCTTGAGGCTTTCGCTCCTTCCCCTGCCTGGCTCCCCTCTCTCTCCTCCTTGCTTGATTTGGTTTTCCTGTTATTGTCTTTCCCAGTACCTTTCTCAGTCTCTTCATCTCTCTCGACCTTCAGCTGCTCCATCTTACTGGTGACTTCCTCAGTAGCTGACCGCAGGGACGGTTCTTTAGCAGCTGAGTGCAGGCGTTTCCCAGGCTGGTAGATCTGCTGGTCCGGCTTCTTGGTTCTCCTGGTCGTCTTGGGAACCCACTCATCCGGAGCGGGCTGCTTAGACAAGTTCTCCTGGCTCTGAAGACCACCTTTAGTCTCTGTCTCTTCATTTTCCTGTGAAGGCCCATTCTGCCTGGGGCCATCACATTTGCCGAAATCCTCCATGACTGGAGCGCCTCCTCCCGAAGGGACCTTGTCGCTGGCGCTCTCCTCCTCAGCTCTGCCCCTCTCCTTCTCTGAGGCCTCATGCTTTGGTAGCAGGAGTTTGCCCCTCAGTCGGGAGAGGCCAGGCTTGTAAATCTCCAGGTCTGGGCGCCTGTTGTCTTTGCGATGCCTCGGCTCCTTCACTTCCTTGATGTTTTCTGGGTAAAAATGGAGAGAATTAAGTTATTCCCACCACAAACCAGCCAGGGAAAAAATCATTACAAATATTCAAGGAGAAATACTAAGTAAAGGCAAAGAGCCTAACGCCCTCAGGGCAGGTCCAAGAGAACAGATCTGAAATTCTCTGTCAAGGTGCACAGGAAATCACCGAGCAAACGAGGAAATGAGAAAGTATAACAACACCGGCCAAATCCTTGGCCTAATTCACTTACAAAACATCTCCTGCAATAGTTCTGCCTCAAAGAGCCAGCAAGCCGCGAAAGCGACCGATAAAGCACAACACAAGTCGCGAATGTTCACATGCGAGTGCCAGACAAAAGTTTCCGTGCCACAGGTTTCAGCAGCCGCTGCCTGGCTGCCGCTGGCACGGGAGCCGCTGCCTGCCGGTGCTGCCTTCTCCGCCCTGCCCTGCCAGCGAATCGCTTTGAGACGAAGCCGCGTTGCCCCCCCTCGCTCGCCACCCCGTAACGTTTCTCCCCTCTAACCGCTCCGTAACGGTAGCAACACAAAAACCCGTTGGAGAACGCAGCCCGGACGATGAGCAATTAAACTTCTGACCAAAGCCACGCCGCGTTTCCTCAACTTTTTCCCCCCGTCAGCACCGCGCACCAGCCCGCACAACCGACCCGCAGCCACCGCCACACGGGCTCGGCCCCGCCGGCGGCAGAGAGGCCCCGGGGGTCAGGGACCGACCCGACCCCCGGGCTAAGCCCCGCCGGCGGCCGCTGCTC
>Ga0065711_1012889_pt1 | contig 11473 bp, 11 predicted proteins | sample Hoacrofraction12_FD_59098 | JGI IMG/M metagenome (GOLD analysis project Ga0065711, IMG submission 59098) | Hoatzin crop microbial communities from Cojedes, Venezuela - Epithelial fraction 12 v2 (version 2) | ecosystem: Host-associated > Birds > Digestive system > Esophagus > Crop | place... | reverse complement strand
CGGGTCTTGAATATCTCCAGAGAAGGAGAATCCACAACCTCCCTGGGCAGCCTGTTCCAGTGCTCCGTCACCCTCAGAGTGAAGAAGTTCTTCCTCATGTTCAGATGGAACTTCCTCTGCTTCAGTTTGTTCCCGTTGCCCCTTGTCCTGTCGCTGGGCACCATGGAAAAGAGTTTGGCCCCATCCTCTTGACACCCACCCTTCAGATATTTATAAGCATTTCTAAGGTTCCCTCTCAGCCTTCTCTTCTTCAGGCTCAGTCTTCAGCTCCCTCAGTCTTTCCTCATAGGAGAGATGCTCCAGTCCCCTCATCATCCTCATAGCCCTCACTGATGGGCTTGTTGGGTTGTTTCAACTGATGGCAATCTGCGTGGTTAAGTTTATATCCCAAGGATGCCTCTCCCTGTTCATCCGTCAAAGATGGCACATGCACTTGCTTTGCATTTTGCTTCCTTGGCTTCTAGTGGTGTCCCAGGGCCTGTCCAAAGCCAGCTCAGATCTTAACGCAAGCCACCTGCCATGCTTTCCCTGAAGGTAGGTGGAGCTGAGAAACAGCTGGAAGGCAGCAGGTAAAAATGTCGACAATGTTTGCATAGCGCATGGCTGTTTGATTTAGGAGAGGTTCCTGGGCTGCAGAGCCCAGCTGGACTGGTGCAACTCCTGCACAGAGCTGAAGCAAACTGCTGATGGTTTTGCTTTTCAGCAAAATTTTCACAAATTTTGCAGGCTGGCCACTGGTCATCAGAGCAAGCTGGCAATTTGCAGGTGTCAGCACACGTGCTTCAAAAGACAAAAACACCCGTCTGGTTTTCCTGTGATCTTTGCAAGAGACCTGGCTTGTCTTGGTGCATCCCCCGGCAAACTCCAGGACAGAGACTGGGATGCCCTGCCAGGTCCCAGCTGGAGCGAATAGTGGCTGCGTGGGAGTTCAGAAAAGCTGCGCCAAGTTTGTTGCCTCTCCTCTTTGCTAACCCATCCGCTGCTGTTTAAAATAACCTGGCTCGTTTCCTAGCTTTTCACAGGAATTTCCTACACTGAGATGCCCTGGAGCTCATGAGTTCTGGGAATCACCTTCTTTAGGTGCCCCTTCCATTGATTTATCGTCACTCCCAGCAGTGATAACGCTAGCAGCTGTAATACAACCAGAAGGGTGGAGATCAGCTGTGGATTGTCACCTCCGTGCTCCAGATGGACCAGAGCAGAAGGGCTTTATCCCCTCAAGAAATTCAGATACTGGAGAAGAGAGAATGAGAGGAGAAAGGCAAACGGGAGCTGCTCCCAGCTGCTTCTCCATATCCGAACTTCTCATTTCCCTTCCTGTTTTAAGCATGTAATTCTACTTTTCCCCCTTGGATTTAGTGTATTTACTTGTACTAGGGCACAAAACCCAAATCTGAATGTCGTTGACCTAATTCTCTTAAGCAGAAGCTGCCAACTCAACGTGTTAAGGAAATCTGTTATAAACACTTTTATGGATAACATTATTTTCCAAACTGATGTATGTACCAGCACAGAGATGTTCCAGTTCATTGTTATGTACATATTTGTACAAGTTTCAAAACCCACATATTTATTCCCCACAAAGCCATTGTCAAGTTACTCATTCTTTGGCAGACACACAGTTCTCAGCATTAGTATGATTATTCTGATGATTCATACTGTGGTTGCTTGTACAAGGTCCAGGCACGGGCTAATCCTTTCACACAAAGACAGTGAAAGGATCGTCCCTGCCTGAAAGAGCTTACAGTCTTGGAAATGTCCCTCTTCTGTTAAAAAAAACAACTGCGGGCAGAGGGAAATCTACCTTTCAAGTGTCTGTAAAAGAAATGTCAGGGCCAGCGTCCATCCCAAGCAGATAAGGCTTGATGCATCAAGGAGGATGCATGAGGAGCCAGGAGAGGAACGAAGAACATCGAACTGGTTCTTCTTCCTTGTCCACTTCATGGGTCCGTGACCCATTTGGGCAGCCGACCTCTCCAACAGGTCTCAGCAGCCTCCCCTTCGAGGACAGGACTTTGCTGATCCTGCTTGATGTCCTCTGCAAACATCCTCAGAGATCTCTTTCTCTGCTCGACAGCAAGCAGGTGGACCCCCAACAGACCATCAATGCATCAGATGCAGCTTTAAAAGGCCCAAAAAATTAAGGATTTCAGGGATCTAGGCCAACTGGTAACAAACAGAAAGCCCAACAGAGATCCTGGGTGGAAATTCCAGCTTAATACAAATCAAAACCCACTCCCCAAAGGGAGAAACCCAGCTAACCTCCCTGAAAGAGCACAGTGGTGGCCAAGCCCTCTCCAGGGGGTGTGGAGCAGCAGCTACAATGGAGCTGCTGGTTGTGGGAATCCCAGGACCGCTGTCACCCAAGGCTATGGAGACTTTCATCATCTTGGCTTTTTACATCCTTCTCAAGGGAAGGATGAAATTCAAACCAGCCTCAACTAGCTGTTATTAGCAGCATGGACTGCTCAGAGCCTTGTCGGGGCTGCCTCCTCTGGTCCTCTCCAAAACCTTGATCTCACTTACACCTCTCATGGGCCGCTCCCCCACCCAGTGGTTTCCTCAGCATGGCTTTGATCGTGGGGTCAGAGGAGGACTGACAAACTGCAAGAGCGACTGTTTCCACTTGGTGCAGGCACAGGGGGCTTCGATGAAGAGTCAGATGCCTGCCCAGCAAAGCTGTGACACTAAACAGGTCAGATGTGTGTTCCTAGCAATCCAGGATGCCACCTCTGGCATGACCATCTGAAAAAAAGGCAGCAAATCCCCACAGGCAGGCAGCGATCAACAAATGGCTGGGGCTGTGACAAGTTCTTCCTGAGGCCTCTTCCGAGATCAGATGAATTTGGCAGTTTAAATCAAATCTGTATTGAAGCGGGGAAAAAAGTCCAACTAGGAGTAGTTTGTACAGCAGGACTGAAAAATGCCCTCTTAAAGCAAGTCATGCAGTTGGTGGAATTAAAAAGTCCCAGGAGCAGCACAAATAATAACAAACAGGCTTTTCACATACATGGTGACTTCCAGCCAGAATACTTCACAGACTTTCAGGCTGATTCTTTGTCCCATGATGCGCCAGCCAAAGTGGCCAAGATAGAAAAAAAGGAGTAAAAGAATGGGGGAACCAGATCAGTGCGTTCATCAGACTGAAGGACCAGCTGTGGTTGGTCTAGCAGTAGAAAAAAGTTGTGGACGCCAGCTAACAACTATTCCTTTTGGTTAAGTGGTAAGGATCTGTGTTGTGGCATTGAAGGTTTGGCCTCAAACCCCATCAGCCACCCTTGATTCTGGTTTGGGGAAGCCCTCCAGGTGAGCTTTTGAACAAAGTAACCTCTTCTACTGCTCTTCACCCTTCCCTCGTGAAAAGCTTGTGGGAGCAGAGCGGTGACTGTCCACCCGTCCATCCAGTTCTGCACCTGCAGAAGGAAGGGTTATCACCTCCAGCATCAAAGATGTGCCGTACAGAAAGAGTCTGAACTCCACCTCTGTCAGCAACATTCAGGATATCTTCTGAAGCACCTACGTGAGACAGCCCAAAGAATGGGATTTGTGGGAATCAAAGGCACGGAAGGTGCAGATCTTCCAGCTCTCCCCCATTTCCAGTAAGCATTGATTTTATAAAATTTATTACACGTCACAAAACCTGGGCTCCCAAGCAGCCCTCACTAGTGCATCCAGCACTATTAATTCCTCTGGTCTGGCAAAGGGAAAATTCAAAGCAGCAGCAGCGATAACTCAGACACAGGTTATTACTGAGGATCCCTCAGGATGCTTCAGAGCAGCAGAAGCAAAATGTAAGCTGGGTTCCATGAGAGGTTCACCCAAATACACAAAGCATTCAAAAGAATCTGTGTCCAGCTTTGATGGAGCCTTGGGCAAGGACTGGCTTTATTCTCAAGGTGAGTGAATTAGTGCAAATTTAACACTGTTTGCTCCATGCCTCAAGCTTCTGGTCAGATCGATGGTCTATTTGGGAAGGATACAGATTCAGCAAAATCCTTGGAGGATGCAAAACCAGCAAAGCTGGTTTCCATGAACACAACGCAGATTTTGTGCAAATGGCTTCCTTATATACCACGCTGTCATTTTTCATCATTAAATTCTCCCCCACGAAGACTTGTAGGAAGTGCTGTATTTGTCTCAAATTTTCTCTTTGATTGCTGGGATCAGGAAGCAGCTTGAAATGAAGCGAGCAAGGAAAGGGTGGTGGAGGAGATGAAACCTTTTATTAGACCAACAGAAACTAGAAAACTGGGAAAAAACTGAAAAAAATACCCAAGCAAGCTGAAACAGAAGCTTACAGACCTGAGAAAGCCTCACATGCCCTAAAGCATGGATGTTTTTATCCTTCTATATCAGCTGAACTAATAATAGGTATTTCCTCTCGTTACAAACATTGACTCACACCTCAGGACAATCACATCCATGGCAATTTTGCCACCGTAATGGAACAAAGACACAGAGGTGAGGAGTGGCCTGAAGACAAACTGGAAAGCAACAGCGCACTCGGAAACACCTGGAATAAAACCAAGGAGACTCTGCAGGCCTGCGGTCCAGACCTGGAGAGGTTATTTAGGCTCAGTCTTATTTGATCCTCTGCTTTTAAAAAACGAACACAGACATCCTTGCAAGTGTTTCAATGCTGCGAGAAACAGTCGCACTGCCACTAAATCTGTGGTGCTCTCCACTTCCGACATTTGGTGGATACAGGGTATTAGAAAATAACATCATGCAAAGATACCAATCAAACATTTATGACCAATTGAAAAGGCTCAAACAGAGATTCAGGTTTGGTTTTATTTACCTTCCACAAATTATTCAGTGCCCAGAGATTGTATTGGCGAGGAAGAAAATGCCACCACCTTGGACAGACTGTAGACACCCTGATCTGACATCGATGTGACAAACGGGATCAGTGAGATGGTTTGGGGTGAACTACGCTTTAAAACAGCAGCGCACGGAGGCCAAAAAGCTGTGAAAACGTTTACTGGTCTCGACACAGTGGGTTCACGAGGCAGAGACGGTCACGCAGGCACAAGTTGCGGGGCTCCCTGGAGGTGCTCTGGGCACTGGGCCTCCTCTGGAAAGCATTATTTGGCTCTTAGTCACCGCACAGATAATATTACAGGTGGTGTGCACTGGCAGCCATCCCGAGTCCACCCTGCACCTTGCTGGTTGCCAGAAAACTAATGAGCAAATACTTCCGCTTTCAGGCTGTTCCCTCCCCTCTCCTTACACCTCCAAGCCGTGCCCGGAGCAAACCGGAGCCTCCGGGGCAGCAGCTGGGCTGGGAGCTTGGAAAAATCCTGACCCAACGAAGAAAAAACAAGAGGACCAGAACGTGGCAAGGAGCCGTCCTGCGTGCGGGGCAGGAGCCAAGCACCGAGCAGGTTCTCCCACACTGCTGAGCCGTCACCTCCTGGGTAGGATGAGCATTTCATCGGAGCACAAGCCCCTGGGGAAGCAGGTCACTGGTAACCTGCACACGGTGAGTAAGGTACGGCTCGGGCAGCACAGTTTCCTCCTGTGGGATCAGAGCATCCCCTTTGGGCTACATCAGTGGGCTTTTTTTCCCTCCCATCTGCTATTTTGAAGACACCAGGGCTTGCCAAATGTATGACCAAGAAGAGGACTACAAGTAAAAAGCTGTGGCTGACTCCAACCTGTTTGCACCAGTTTGCTTGCAGAAGGGCCACGTCCCTCGCAGGCACACAGGATCCGGCACAGCAAACAACCAGAGCGGCTCTTTTTCTCCTTTGACATGAGGTGGAATTAATTTGATGTGAACTTCAATTTGTCAGATCCCTAAATAAAAACCCGCTGTGAGTTTTGGGGGGTTGCAATAGTTCTTAGAGCCTCTAATGATGCAAAAGCCGCCCTGTGTTGTAGATGTGCAGAATCATCAGCTGGGAGCAGTAGTTTTTCCAGCTTTGAGGAAAACTTATGGCAATCTCAAGACAAGTAGCATATTACTAGGCAGGAGTCAGTGACGAGTTTTTCTTTTCCTCCTCTCTGCCCTCAGTCTGTTGCTTACCAGCTTGCTTTCTCTGGTGTAGCCCTACAGCCTCTCCCCCAGATCTCTCCGTCTTTAACGAATCCAACCTCCTTATGCTGTGCCTTTCAGGTGCAGGTTGCAAAATGCTTCCCCGAGGAGGTAACTATTTTTCAGGTTAATAAACTGGGGCACAGATAGGTGGAATGACTTCCTCAGTGTCACCTTGCTGGCTAATTGCAGAGCTGGGAGTTAGCTGGTGCCAGTAGTCCCAGTTCACTGGGAACCAGTTTGGTGCCAGGCTAAAACCATTAATCAAGATCTGAGAACACAAGGTTAGTTGCGCTCCTGTATCAACGAAGAACCTGTTATCCATTNNTATTAGTGACAAACAGCATGAAATATCTGACCTGCCAGCTGAAAAAGGAGCAAAGGCTCAAAAGCACGAGACCCTCCTGCAAAACGATCCCTGCCTGGGAAAGATTTCCCCTGGGAAAGCTGTCATCACTTGCACTAATGACAAGTTTCATAACTGAGAGGCTTTATCAAAGAAACAGCTCTGGGCTACATTCTTCAGTGGGTGGAAACCACCAAATAGTCTCAGACAAATTTTTACATTTCCTTGGCTCTAGTGCAAATGATTTCCCTCGAGATGAAACCACCAACACTGGGGCAAAGCAATATTCCAGGTGGCTCTTTGGCTTGAATCTGCTGGTTTTCCCTGGCTTGCCTAGGCTGTGAGCAAATTTCTGCGAAATCTGATAGCTTGCTGCTCTTTAGAGGGAAGGTCTCCCCCTGCTCTGGGTTGTCTGCTCCTACTCCCTTCTTTTTGCTTGTTAAATCCCCTGTGAGCCTCAGCTCAGTAAGATGAAGGAGAAGCAGAGCTGGCACGAGGTGAGCAACAGAAAGACGTAGGCAGGTACAAGGATGGAAAGGGGAGAGGGGAGCAGGAGCTGCCCCTTCGCTCGGCGTGAGCTGTGAGATCAGCTCACGTCACCCCGTGGGTCAGTACCTGTGGGACCCAGCTGAGCACTTAAGTACACGTTTCGCTTGACGCATGTGACCAGCAGCGCTGAAGCAGATTCTGGCGTGACTGGATCCAAGAAAGCGCAGGTGAGCTCCTGGAAAAAAGGGTTGTTTGCTGACTGACGCCTTCCCAATGGCAGGTGCGGCCCTGGCCAGGCATGTGACTTGCGTTACAGCAGTGACGGTGGGAGGGAAAATAACTGCCTCCTTTCTGCCCTCTCCTTGTCCTCTACTTTGTACTATAAAAAACAACTGAGTGCAAAGGGAGGCTGTTAAAACTCTTCAGCACTGAACCATCTTCCTTCTTTAATCCACGTCAGTTGCATGAATTATTTCCTTTACTTCCTAGCTAAACCTATCATACATTTTTAACGTGCTCTGATAAACAGCTTCGGTGCCCCACCTCTGGCATGCTGAATTTTTGTGTCTTAGCTCAGTATTTACAACTAAACCCCCAGGCGAGTGGAAGCCAGTTTCACCCATTTCTAAAGTTTCAAAGAGCTTTAGTTCCTCCGTTGAAGAGAAAACACCAGCTCGGGTGAGAGGGGTGGAGTTGCAGAGCTTTGAGCTCGGTCCTTCTCCCTCTGCACACGGGGAAGGTGACAGCTCAGGTCACTCTCACTGGAAGGAGAAGAGCCAACAGGGACAATTCTTGTGTGGGACTCAGGAGATCGATGTCAAATCCTGCAGTCACTGACAGCTTCCCTGGGCAGGGTACTTCTTGTCCCTCTTCCCCACCAGCAAAATGACACTTTCCTACGTCCCAAAGATGAGGTGAGGACTCAGCCATTTAGGAATGTCCAAGTCTCTGCTGTTCTGGTTATGAGGGCCGTATAAACGTCCTGCTTCTGCTTTTAGCAATAGATGGGGTGAGTGTTCCCACCTGTCCCCCAAGGGATGAGGGCTCCTACCGCTCTTCACACCATCATTCCGATTTCCAGCCAGAATCGCATTTTGTTTTTTCCTTGACACTTCCATGTTGATGGCCTCAGACAGGTAACACACGTGGCTTTTTGTCCCCTTGTGATACTTGCAGCTGTCACCAATCGTGGAGTTAAACGTCGGCGGGGAGATGTACACGACAACGCTGAGCACCTTAAAGAAACACCCTGGCTCCAAGCTGGCAGAGATGTTCACCGGCCAGCCCAAACTCCGGACCGACTCCGAAGGGAGGTTCTTCATCGACAGGCCTGGCACCTATTTCAAATACATCTTGGAGTACCTGCGCAGCAACCAAGTGCCCACCCAGTGCATCCAGGACGTCTACAAGGAGGCGTTGTTCTACAACATCGAACCTCTGATCAAGCAGCTAGAGGACTCCCCGCAGATCTTCGGGGAGCTCGTGGCGAGGAAGCAGTTTCTGGCTCGTGTGCCCAACTACAGCGAGAACATCGAACTGATGATCCGCATCGCGAGGGCGGAAGCGGTCGCATCCCGCCGGTCCAGCGTCATCGTGTGCGTGGTCAGAACGGAGGAGGATATGGGCAGATGTCAGGATGCCTTGAACAGCTTGGACATGGATAAAAAGTCCGTGGTGAAGTTTGGCCCCTGGAAGGCAGCGCCAAGTATTTCTGATCTGCTGGACTGCATTCAAATGGACGTTGAAGCCAAAGGGTACAAAATATCCTTTCAGCCCCACGTCGCTGAAAAAGGTTTTCGCTTCAAATCGTACGACTTCTTCTACAAGTTCCTGTTCACCTGGTGGTAGCAAAGTGCCGCCATCGACAGGCAACGGAAGAAAGCAATTATTTAAAACAAATTAACTTGGGCCGAGGAGACTAAGCCGTGCATTACCAGAGGAACAGGAAGAAATGCGTGGGTCAGGGAAAGGATCTCCTTTAGTTGTCTGCAAAATTAGAGAGCACTTAAGAGCCACTGTTTTGTTGGTCTTTAGGGGATAACTGTGATTTAAAAGGTATCAGGAGATGGAGGAATTTTACTCTTTCAGTGTTGCAGACTATTAGATAAGCTCAAAGAGCCAGATCTGAGGGTTGAGCCAAACTCACTCAACCTAAGAGAAATGAATAATCCCAAATACATCTCGTGGACACGTGGAGTTGGTCTCTCCGTGCGAACGGGAACAGGTCACACACACACAATTCCTGATGGAAACACCAACAGCTGCATTAACACACGCTCAAAGTAAATTTGGATCCTTAATGAGAAGGCAAAAGCTTTTCCTTCTCACTGCTTTCCATGCTACGACCTAGGTTAAAAAGAAGGATTTCAGCGTCCCATGCTCTCTTCTTGTTCCTCCAGTAGGCAGCCTACTCTCTAGCCAATGTATTTATTACCGTTATTTATTATTTATTCTGAAGGAAAGACAGAGAACCTCAGCTATGGTCCAAGATCAACAAAAACATAAAAATACCATCACTGATCTGAGGAGTTTATAATCAAAGGACATGCACTCCTCTCTCATTAATATTTTTCTAGTGATGTTCATTATTATTATTATGAGGATATTATTTCTAAATATATAAGCTTCTGGAAGAATAGGAAAAATCCACCATGATTTGCTGGGAAGGAAGCACTACTGAAGCGATAGCCTGGGACCTCAGTGCAAATTCTCTTCTACATAACACGAGTTGGGTCCCCAATCATGTTTTTAAAATCTTAGTATTCAAAAGTTTATTTTTATACTGGAGATGGTTGTTAGCTTGGTTTTAATCACTCTGCAAATTGCAATGTTTAATTTGATTATAATCATATTTTCTTTATTTCTCAGAACATGGATTTTTTCCAGTTAAGGACAATAATCTCTGGGATGTTAAATAAATAATTTTTAAAACCTCTTTGAATGATACAGAAACGTTTTATTTACTGACATCCTTCCCCCCCATAAATCCTAAATACCTGAAGTTTTATTTTTATGCTAATGGATTTGAATCAATCCTAAATAAGCTTAGTTTCAGATGTGCTCATCCTAGCACAGATTTCCCCCCAAGTGCAAGTTGGGAGTGACGCCACCAACCTCAGGGCGGTTCTGCTGCAGGTGTGAGGGGACTCTTTGAGATCTCTCAAATTTATAACCTCGGTAAGAACAGACACAGTCACTGTCTGAGAAGACAAAAAGGTTTAGAAAATTTGGTCAATGATCTTACCTTTGATCGCAACTGAGCAGTTGGTGGTGCTTAACCTAGAGGAAGAGATATTGAGCAGGCCTCCAGATAGAAGAAAGCCTGCTTTAAAGAGATCTGTTACACTTGGTACATATGAAGGGTGGAGGAATTGTCTTAAGTCGCAACAATGGAGATTAAAATTAGATATTAGAAGAAAAAAATCTGATTATAGAGTAGTTAAAGACTCAAACCAACCAACCTTCTAAGACTACAGGCCTGCTGTCATGAGAAAGTTTAATAGTTTTATCAAGGATGGTCTCGTAGAACAGCCCAGGCTGGAAGGGACCTCGAAGGATCACCTGGCCCAGCTGCTGGTGGGAAAGCGAGCCTGGATGGGACTACTGAGCACCTTGTTCCATCATGTCTTGAAAACCCCCAGCGATGTGGATTCCACCATGTCCCCGGGGAGGTTGTTCCAGCAAATGATGGTTCTCACTGTAAAAAATTTCTTTCTTATGTTGAGAAGCAGCCTCTCCCAGTGCAACCTGCACCCATTGCCCTTTGTCTTCTCCACACAGCTGCTTGTGAAACAAGAGCCACCATCCTCTTCGTGGACGCCCTGTAAGCACAGGGAACACTGCGATGAGGTCCCCCAAGTGAGAAGAGACCCAACTCCTTCAATCTTCTTCAAGGTTCTCCAGACTTTTGATCACCTCCCTGGCCCTCCTTCGGACCCTTCAGCCCCTTCCCAAATCACCTTGTCCCTCGGATGATGCGACCAAACCATGGTCACCCTTGGCTGCCTCTAGCCACGCAGCACCACAGACCTACCCACTGCCCGTGCCTGCTGCCACCTAACCAGACACAGCTCTGCCAGGGGGCTCCTCGGTGCCGGGGCCGCCTTCCCCTCACCTTGAAGGAGAGATGTTTGCAGGCCGTGCTAAGCTTTTGTGCGTGCCTAATGCGAGCTTGCCTGGAAACGTCAAGACATGCTGTTTATATTTTTGTCTCTATATGGTCTAGCGTCAAATATTATATATAATATAAATATTATATATGCTGACGACACAAAACTGGGAGGAGTGGTAGATACACCAGAAGGCTGTGCTGCCATTTATCGTGACCTGGACAGGCTGGAAAGTTGGGCAGAGAGGAACCTGATGAGGTTCAACAAGGCCAAGTGCAGGGTCCTGCACCTGGGGAGGAACAACCCCAGGCACCAGTACAAGCTCGGGGTGGACCTGCTGGAGAGCAGCTCTGTGGAGATGGACCTGGGTGTCCTGGCGGACGACAGGTTAACCATGAGCCAGCAGTGTGCCCTGGCTGCCAAGAAAGCCAATGGGATCCTGGGGTGCATTAAGAGGAGTGTGGCCAGCAGGTCGAGGGAGGTTCTCCT
>Ga0065711_1049103_pt1 | contig 11474 bp, 9 predicted proteins | sample Hoacrofraction12_FD_59098 | JGI IMG/M metagenome (GOLD analysis project Ga0065711, IMG submission 59098) | Hoatzin crop microbial communities from Cojedes, Venezuela - Epithelial fraction 12 v2 (version 2) | ecosystem: Host-associated > Birds > Digestive system > Esophagus > Crop | place... | reverse complement strand
CAGGACAGACCTGGAGCTGTTGGAGCGGGGCCAGAGGAGGCCCCAGCAATGATCCGAGGGCTGGAACCCCTCTGCTGTGAGGAAAGGCTGGGAGAGCTGGGGCTGTTCAGCCTGGGGAAGAGAAGGCTTCGGGGAGACCTTACAGAAGCCTTCAGTACCTGAAGGGGCCTACAAGAGAGCTGGAGAGGGACTTTTTACAAGGATGTGGAGTGGTAGGACAAGAGGTAATGGCTTCACACTGAAAGAAGGTAGATGTAGATTTAGATTAGATATACGAAAGAAATTCTGTACCGTGAGGGTGGTGAGGCCCTGGCCCAGGTTGCCCAGAGAAGCTGTGGCTGCCCCCTCCCTGGCAGTGTTCAAGGCCAGGCTGGATGGAGCTCTGAGCAACCTGGTCTGGTGGAAGGGGTCCCTGCTCATGGCAGGGTGTTGGAATGAGATGATCTATAAGGTCCCTTCCAACCCAAACCGTTCTGTGATTCTATGATACCTGGAGTAAATCAGCCCTGTTCAGAGCGCTGGCAGAGACCTTCACAAGAACTTCTCCTTCTCCTGGGTGTGGTTGCATCACTTCTTTCACATAGAGATTTTCTGGGCCTCCCGGGCAATCAAAATAGACTGCCAACATTTTCCCTGAGGGAAAAAAAAAAATACCCAGCATGAATGCAGTAACCACAGCTCTGCAAATTCCACTCTGCAGACAGACAATGCAAACTGTGGCACAGTGAGAAGGTAGGAGAGGGGAGGGCTGCCAGAGAAAGCTGAGGAGTCATAATAATGCAATGAAATAGATTAACTTTGGGACACAATATATCGTTGCAAAAGCCATTTGAGAAACCACACAGGTTACCTTGCATCGAGACGTAGGCCTTAACCCTGCACGCAGCCACGCGTGGCTCCAGCAGCACTGACCGCACACCCACCTTAACTGTAAAAGGTAGCGTGCAAATGGAAATAAAATCCTTTGCTCTCGACTTCCTTCATGATTAGGGCCTCAGTGCTCAGCAGGACAATAGTAGACACAAATGGGATTTTAAAACTCTCAGCAGAAAGAGCCTTTATTGGACGCATCTAAGATTATGTGAAGTGCTGCCTTATGATTCAGCCCGTAGATGGCAACTTGAAGACAGACAAAGGCACAATGGTGACTTAGTGCGAATGAAAGCTGGCAGATGGGTTTGAAAACCCCTGCTTATCTCCCTTGCCTCAGCAGGTGATTCCTGTGTGCCTGGTGCGCTCTGGCTGAGGGTCCCGCTGCCGCAAGAGTCTTTCAGGTGACTCCTCAGTCACTCTTCCTGGGCTCCTCGCTTTTGGCACCAGCAGTTGTCGAGATGGGCTGAGATGTCAAGCCTCCTCCCGCCTGGCAAAAGCAAATCCGGAGCAGTCTTCCCTCTGCCAGCTGGGTGCTGGGTGGAAGGAAATGAGAAGAAGAGAGAATCACCATGGGAACGACTGTCTCATGTCCCGAGAGCTGGTGCTGTGCTGAACACACACTGCTGCCCAAAGATGTGCGCAGGGTGGGCTGCAAGCCAGAGCCTCTTCAAGTCAACAGCACTGTCTGACGGAGCACCATGCCCTGGGTAAGAACCGCTGGCGGTATGATAGCTGCACGGGAAGAGCCAAGCGCCTACTTGCTTATTTGCTGTAGGACTGCAGATGTGGAATGATAAACACCCTGAAACCCCAGGGATGTAACTCCCCACGGGGTGGTGCTCTATGGCTATTTTACGGTGAACAAACACTGCCGATTATTTGTATAAAATGTAACGTAAGGCTTTTCTTTCTGAGGCTGGCTGGATGCTGTTTTCAGCTGGACCATTTCATCCAGTCCCACAAAATTTGTCTCTATTAGCACAAAATTTTAATGGGAAGCCCACCAGATCCCACCCCGTAACAGATGCTTCTGCTCTCTTACTTGTGTCCAAATTTAGTCAATTAAAAATAAGATGCAAAAGAAGCTTTTGTCCTTCTTGCAACACTAAACTGCATTTTTACAAATGCTTGTCTATGTAACAAAAAAATGCAGTGCGGGTCTGAATACCTACATTGCTTTCAAAAGCACAGAAAACCGCAGGAACTGAAAACCAAGTTTCCAACCCAGTGCAACAACTTTCAACTGTCAGATCTGCCAGCAGTGGCCCAAACCAACAATTTAAAGAGGTTATGTAGTTCCCCAGCACAGTTTGTGACTCACCTTTTTGCTGTGAAGCAGGGAGGACGCTCCCCGCACCAGGGACGAACCCAGCCTGTCCTCGGGAGCAGAGGCTGATCCCAGTTCCTCCTCTCCCAGCTCTGCCCTTGCAACCGGTCATTCCCCAGCGAGTCGAGGGGTGGAACAGGATGAGGCTGTGTTGTACTGCTGAGGGAAAGACATGAGCAGAGTCAGAAGTATTAGTACATCTCACCATTATTTCTACCCACGGACCTGGTTCGTTGCACGGATTGAGGCAGAAATCTTCTCTCCCCTTCGGCACTGAGGTGGAGATCCGCCGCTCCCCCCAGCACGCAGGGAGGTTTGGTCGAATGCCCTCGCTGTGCCGATTTGCTGGCCCTGTGCGTTTGCGTGTTCTCGGGCAGAGCACTGGACTGATGGTTTGATTTCTGAACTCTGATTTACAGAAATCGCAGTAAGGGCGTGTGAGAGTCCTTATGCCACGTATCGTCCTGAGGAGGCTTTGGTGTGCTCTGCTCCTGTAAGGCAGCAGCGTTCAGAGTTTACTGGTTCACATCCATCAGCCCAGCGCGTTTCTACCTGATGTTTTAGCCGCCTGATCACAACCCTTCGTTGTGCTTTACCATTTCCCCCAGAGGGAGAAGGATCAGATCATGCCTCTGTCCGTGACCCAGTCACCAGCTCTTGAGTGTCTGAGTTGTCAGGGAATAAAACTGACTTCAGAGTATTTAAAAATGATAAATCGTGTGCCTGTCCATGTGTGGGATTTTTCTGCAGATTTTTTTCCCAATCAATTTTGAGACTTTTGCATTCAGGCTTTTAAACTCTTCTTTCAAACTAAACTAATTTAGAATCAAACATAGCTAAAAATTATTTTGTTCTCACGTGACTCAAATTGCTAATCACTTATTTCTTTATGCAAGATGAAAAGATCATGGACCCTGGTCCTCTTGAGACTGCTCTTTTTTGATGTCTTATAGTACCCATTCAAGCCTGGTAGTGACTTTGTCCCACCTCCCCAGCCCTCACAGAACTTTGCAATCCACTACAGTTTAAAATAACTTTCTATAGCAGTCAACAACAATGCAAATTGACACATTAAAAATGTGTTTTATTTGTTATATTCAAAGACGTACAGGGCGACCTGAAAATCCGCTAATGTAGCAACTCCCTTCGTCCCTTGGGTCTGTGATGCTACGCACAGCTCTAATGCTATTAGAGAACATACTTTGCTTAGGGAGATTAATATTTTTTATCTGAAACAGGCTAAAAGAACATTAGAAAGATTAAGCAGACCATCTTAAACCAAATCTTGAAGACATGACTTTTAATTCAGTTAAGAAACTTAGACGATAGACGCATAGGGTAGCGCTTTTATGAGCAGCGAGCCCTCAAGTGTTCTTGAAAAAAACAGAAGGAAACTCAGCAGCTGGGAATGTTGTAAAGCAGCCGTTTCTTGCTTAAATTGGATAATGCTTCAAAATTCTACATTTCCTCCTGAGCAGTCCTTCTGAGGTTGATGAAGTTCAAGTTTTCTGCTGATTCAGCTACCTTTCTCTCCAAAGTAGTCCGCTGTAATAATGCAAGGAAATAAATTTTAAAAATTTTAAAAATCAAGAATTATAAAAATCATATACAGAATTGCTGTAACGGAGATGCTTTTTTCCAAGTTCAAATCCACCTCAGACTATACTGTACTGAAAAGAAGACAGCAGTATTTCTAGCTGAAAATTAAAAATACTGATACCTATATTCATGAGGTATTATCTGTTCTAAAAAATTAACACCGAGCACTTTAAATTTAAATCACTTTCAGAAATCTGTTGTAACATTCGAAGAAAAGCTACTTTGTTTTCTTTTTGCAAAGGAAAATCCAGCACAGCTAGAATAAACTCCAGAGAATGCACATTGTCAAAACTGCTGCAAATCTGGCCCTGGAACACAGACTTTACTCAGGAACAGTGGCCGATCACGGGCAATGTGACTATTTGCAAGACCAAATAGCTTGTGTGCAAATTGTTACAGGATTTTGCAAGTGTTGGCATTTTTTGTAATCTCCCAACTTTACACTTTCTGCCTTCCTCCCGTGGCAGCAAAGAAGCTGGCATCAGCTGTGATACAGCTCCTAAATTTATTACTGAGCCAGCTCGACTGGCTTGGGGATAAATAACATAACGGCACCTTTTGGTTCTGCTCCAGCTCCATTTGTATTACTGCACAAAAAGACTACGACAGAGTTAGTCTGAAGTCAGCTTAAAATGTAAGTCCCAATTCTTAGATTTAGTAAGTCTCACTAATTGCTGCCCTGGGTGGAAACAGTCCCGTGAAAGCACTCCTTGCCTGGCAGGACCGTTCTGGTTTGGTAGTATTTCATACCTGTTTTGACCCAGTGATTAAGAACTCCTGTTGATGCTCTCAGTAGACTTAACCCAGTGGACGTCCTTGAGGTTACTGCTGGAAGCTGTTCGACCTCACCTTATGCCAAATGTTACCAGGATGGGAAATCTCTCTGCTCCTCAGTTCATAGCCCAGCACGTAAATGTCCCCCAGCATTTGTATCATTTGAAATGAATGTGCTGGCCACACATGTCAGTGACAAAGACCTATAATACCCGATCTTTAACAGAACCATCACAGATGCTAAATACAACAGGGATGAGGCAGCATCGTGTCTGGAGCACAAGAAAAGCAAGGCAGTGCAGTGCTGATACAATGGTTTTGTGCTCAACCTGCTAGGAGACACTAACAAGAACAATAGAAAGCAGAGCATAACATAAAGCAGCCTGGGGTTGCTCTGATATTTGAGGCTGAAATGAACATAGGAAAGATCCAAAAAACACGGGCAATCCACTTCCCTCTTCTCCTGGCCTGTCTGCAGCCAGATGTGTTTGGGTTAAACAACGTGTAGGGGCTGTGAAGTGTGAAGAAGCGGAGAGGCTGCAGTGGAGGCGAGTCTCTGCCAGCCTGGCACCGAGTGCAGACCCACCAGCCAAGAACCAGGCTTCTGAGGGGCCAGCGGGCAAGTTTGTTTTAAAACCTCCATTATAGCCTCAAAAATCCTGTTCTTGATCATGCTTTTTGAATTGTAAAAGCCTTTTGAGAAAGGTCTGATGAAAAACTTCTTACTGAGCCTCTTATAGCTCATTCCAGCCTAAACAGCTTATGCCCTAAAACACAAATTGATTCCACTTACTTTTAGGCAACTAAGTGAGGAATGAAAGCTAGGAGCATAGTTGGCCTACAATTTCATTCCTATTCAGTGAAATGAGATGGACATATACATTTGAAATGTCCTTGAAACGACTTAGAAATTCCTTACAACTACCCCTACGGTGAAAATTAAGGCTATTCTGGGAACCGGCTCTTGCGCATTTTATCCGTTTGGATGACACGATAAAATGATTGTATCCTTGATATGGAGTCAGCCATATGTAAGATGTGTAACTCTGCTATTTATCTCCGTGTTATTTATCTCCCAGACCAAGGACAATGAAGCATGGTTAATCCTTGCCAGCACCTCCACACAAAGGGAAAACACGTGAGATGCAATCAGGATTCCGCAGCTGGTCTGTGACGGGCTGGGTTTTGCAATACTCACGAATGGGGAACAAAGAATTAGATGTTAACACCAAGTCTTTAAAACCCTGAGCCCAAGAGAGAGGAACTTAACAGGAGTCACACAAAGGCAGCTTGAGCGGGAGAGGGGAAGGAACGGGCACTTTTGTTAGAGAAGAGCTGCTTTGTTACTGTGAGACAAGGAGACTAGCTTCATGATGTCTCAGGATTCCCATGCAGCAAAAGAGACTCCAGCTTCCTCCTAGAGACTAGGCAGAGAGAGAAAGTGTGAAACCCTCAGAGAGCTCACGTGTCTTTGAAGAAGCGGACTGTGAAGCAGAGTATCAAAGCTGATGCTCTGCAGAAGTGTGCTTAAGACCTCAGCATTAGGTGCATGAGGTCAACAAAATGTGACTGACAGGTCCTGTCTGGTTGAAGGGTAACTAACAGGAAACGTGTGTCAGAACGGCCAAGGAAAGAGAGTTCAGCAACCTGTTCACACCCGTGGAGGCTCTGGAGCGCAGTGGGCTGTGATGTCTGGAGAGGGTTTAGCTGTGGAGCCACAGCCACGTCTGTGTTCAGTTTCCCAGATTTTCAGGATTTGGTACTTTGTCAGGTTGATTTCTGAAGCTGTTTGCAAGGGGAGAGCTAATCCGTGAGACGCTGGCACGCAGGCATTTCTCTTACCTAGTTTCTCCACAGCTTCCACGCACACAGTGGGATACATGCCCACTCTGTAAGTAGCAACCAGGATAAAAGTCTTTGTCTTCACAACTATCAGGCCTCCATCTGGCTAGATAAGATGGAAAATTGGTATAAGGTTACAAGGTTCTAAAAAAATACACAGGTATACAGACTGCCTTACAATTTGGGCCAATTACGAGCATTTTCTTTGCCAATATACCTGTTTTCTTGGAGAAAAAAAGGCAAATACTGTCATAAAGGCTAAGCCAGGACACAGAGAAACAGTGACAGTGCATGTTCTGAAAGCTGCTGACTATTAAAGCAAGTCAGTCAAACGCTTTATTATATTGCCTATTGTCACTTCCATTGATAAATGTATTATTGCACCGCATTTTGAAGAAGTGTTATCCTAGTGCTGTGTCACATGCAAAAGCATTGATAAATGCAAATAAAATAACTAGTACGTACATGGAAGCATGCCCAGTGTTTTACAGAACCCTGTCTCGCAGACTCTGCCTCACTCATTTGTAGTAAGAAATGGAAAAAGACATTGCAAAGCACGGCATTTCTCTGAAACAGGATCCGAACCTGAGAGCTGCTCAGCCTCTTCTGCAAGTTGCTTAGCTCATTTCACGATGGATTTACTGGGGAGGGGAAGACCACGATCACACCCAGCTGGATGTATTTACTTCAGATTATGTGACTCGGCAGTAGTAACAGAATTGTGCCATCTCGAGCATGGCTGCGTGCAGCAGTGTCCGCAGTTTCTGTTTCTGAATTCCACAGGTAAATTATGGAGGCTGGAGCTCCACAAGGTGAGCAAACTGTCAAACAAGGTCCTGCTCACCCATGTCTCTTCTCTCCCCCAACCCAGTTACCAGCTCCTGCTACCTTATTCTGGTTATGGGCTTGCCAGGCCCTTCTATTACCTGGTTAATTAATTAATGAGGCAAAAAAACAACCCAGAAAAAAAATTTAATAATTTTTTTCCCAGCTTAGGGAGATGAAATGATTCAAAGGAGAACATAACAAGCCCTGCAGCTGGTGTTAGGGACACGAATAGCATTATCTGTTAAATCTGTATTGCACAGCTGACACTTTTTTGTATTCTGCACCTGCTGGGAAGCTGATATGGAAAGAAAAAGAGAAAGAGAGAAAAAAAGAGAGAGAGAGAAGGAAGGAAAGAAGGAAAAGGGAGGAAGGGAGGAAGGAAGGAAGGAAGGAGCATGTGAAGGCTTTCTGCTTGCATTACGGTGTTCATGTAACCAGGCAGCAAGGGAAGGAAGTAGGAAGTCTCCAGATGTCTCAGGACAGCCACAGCGCTTGTGAACGTACATTTTGAAGATAGATGGAATGCTCATCCGCACGGACACATTTATAGTACTTCCCCTTGAAGCAGAGTCCTTCCCTTCTAACTTGCAGTAAGTTCTTGTAGAAAGCGTAGATAAGGTTTACAGCATTCTCTGGTGGCACCTGTGTAAATACAACACAGCGTTATGGGCCAAAAATGCACCTCTTTGCAGTGATGAACTGCTCTCCACCCTCCCACTGTCTGATAGTTCACTTGAAACTATGATGTAAAAAAACCCAACCAACCAACCAAAAAAATCTGCTTGGCTTTGAAACTAGACCTGGTTTCTGTAGAGTCCTCTGTATTTTCAAAGGCTCGTTTGAAACAATCTGCTTACTCTGTGATAACTATCTGTGTAGTCCCATTACTCAGCAACACTTCTCTAGGTAGACAATGCACCCCGCGGTGAGTGGGCCCTTCTGTTAAAGGCAACACAGGGTAGGACGCAGCCTTCCCCGGGCTTGCGCAGAGCTCACCCAAGGATGCCCATTTCAAATATTCTTGATCTTCCACAGGGAAGTGCAACTTTTAGCAGTTCATCACAGTGATGATCACACAAGTCACAAATCCATTCATGTCAGTGAGCTCTTGGGCTCAGTGTATGCGTGCTGGGACACAGATTTATATTCAACTGGCTAGATGAGATGATCCAATGATCCCTTCTGGCCTGAAATTCTTCCAGGTCACTGGAGCTGGTGACAGTTTACACTGGCTAAGGACTTTGCTCTGGACCTCAGCACATAACCTGCCTTGTGGAACAGCCAGCAGACTGGCATCTCCAAAAGCTGTGGTTTAAATTAAAGATCATTTGCATACAAACGACAATGCCACTATTACCTAGTGGACTGATGACTCTCTCTGCTGAGAATCCGCTCCAGGGACAGGGCTATCTTAACAAGAGCTTCGTCTTCTGAACACGTTGCTCTGAGCGTGCCACGGGTGGCAGTATGTACCCCTGGAAAAACTGCCTGGACGTGCTTGTGAGCTGGTATCATGGGGCCTAGGAGAGGAAGCGGTGCCTTCCAGTGACATAAGGGTGACTGTGGTGTGGGGAGCCTTTCTGAGCTCCTAGAGAGCTCGCGGACTGCTACAGGGAGGGCACATCAGTTTTGTCATATAATATGATGTGAGCAGAAGTGCTGTTATTGTGCTGTTTATCAGCTGATGGGCAATGAAAACAGATAAGCTACATCTATACCAGAAAATTTAAGGTGCCAGGGAGCAGTTTTGAGTACTGTCAGAACAGCCCAGGTGGCCTGGGCCAGCAAGCACCTTCCCAAACAACTCCCAGGCACAGTTTGCAAAATTAGAACGGCCCAGGATGGCTCCCCATAGGCAACCCGGTACGGCCCCTCTGGGTTGGGGTTATTGTCTGGGCACGGCACATTCCACGCCAGCAGGTCTCGGTGCTTTACCGGTGGAATCACTGGGCACAAACTGGTTCAAAAGCACTCCTTGAAAATGCCAGTTAAACGGCACCGTTCTTCCAAAGATGACAGATGTGAAATCAGCAATCGACCAGGTCAGCAGTGAGGCTGTACCCCCGTCACTCGGCCTCCGCGGCTGAAAGCAGCGAGTGGACTGAGTGGAGCAGAGCGCTGCTCCCAGCCACGGTTGATACTTTGTGCTCCGGATTCCTGGAGTTTCTACCTCTGCTGTCCCTTCCCAGGACGCTCTTTGATCTCTTACATTAAAGGCGAAGGTTGATGCTCAGACTTTTGCGTCCTTTATGCCGATGATGGCCGCGTTTTCCACGTGCTTTGTTCTGATGAGACTGTCATCCAGCAAAGCCTGCAGCTGGTTCATTTTCCTCCTGTTTTGTAAACAGAAATAGATGTATAAGTGTTCGATCCCCTTCCCTTTTACATTGGAAACCAGATTTTCCTCCGTGTGGAGTTTAGGAGTGTCCAGGGTTTGGATAAAACCGAACCAATCCTCTTTTAGTGAATTTTCCTTTCAGCTAAGTTCTTCTAAGTAACTGCATTTTTCTGAAGTTGCCTGCATATTTTTCAGACGGCGTCCGCCCCAGAGCTGCTAACACCTGATGTTTACAGTTTCACTGAGCTGACGGTGGGAACGGAGCGCAGAAAAGGCCCGTGTTTATAATTATTTCTATAGCAGCTAAGGGAGTTTCAGTAGAAGTAACGCTAGGCCTCAGATAAGCAAAATAACAAAATAAAAACCCTAAAAACAAGAGAGCAGGAGAACAGATCAGCAGGAAGGCAGCCACCTTTATCAGTAAGGCTGTAAAAGTCCCGTTACATTTTTATAGGGTAAGTATTTGTGGGTTCTTTTTTTCCCTGCCATTTAATTTTCCTCTCACTGAGGAAATAATCCAGGGTGAAAACACAAAGAAATCAGATAAAACTTGCTACAACCAACAGATCAGAACAGAAATCGTTGTGGGGGTAGGGGGACGGGGTGCTGGCTTCTGGTCCAGGCTTGACCCAAAACAAAAACGATTTTCTTTTTAAATGGTCAGCACTAACCCGGCTGCTGTTAGGCCTGCAGGTCGGTGCGACAGGCCTGGGGTGCTGCCTGGCAGCAAACCTCGCGTTCCTCTCGTGTGGTGGTACCTCGTGTGGTCTGCGGAAGCGGCAACGGGAGAAGCCAGACGCCGGTTAAACCGCCAGAGCACTGCCCGCAGGCATCGTGCTCCCGTCAGCCCTGGCCAGCTCCTGGGTGCCGGTAAGAACGGCAGCCCGGCAGCTCTGCCGGTGCCATCGGGCTCAGCTCATCGCTCCTTAGCAGAAGAGCGGGATTTTCTCCTCGCTGGCGTACAGCCCTGCCACACACCAGATGTGTGCTCCAGTGTGGCGGCTGGACTTGGTGATCTTCGAGGTCTTTTCCAACCTATGATTCTACGATTTTCAAGTCAGCATTACATGAGGTCTGGGAACAGAATGCGGTCAGCTCGGGGGTCGCTAAACCACGAACCGTGAGGGAACGCGCGCCATCCCGCTCTCAGGGGCGGCTGCCCCGCCGCCCAGCCCCGCACGGAGCCCGGCAGAAGGCCGCGGGGCTCGGCACGGCGGGGCTGGACGCCGCGGCCGCTGCCGACAGCCTTCCCCGGGCTGCCCTCAGCTTCCTGCCCCCAGCCGGGGGCTTCGTGAGCCGCAGCAGCCCCGCTGCCCGCAGGAGCAACCCCCGGGCGGCCACAGCCGGCCCCACTGAGGCACCGCCTCCACCCGCGCCCCAGGGAGCCCCTCTGCGCCTGCGCGTCCCCCGCTGCGCTGCCCGAACTACGACTCCCGGCATGCCTCGCTCCGGGAGACCTGCGCGGGCACGCTGGGAGCTGTAGTCTCCCGTCCTCTACCTTAAGCATGGAGGAAGACGCGGGGCTCGGCTCGGCGCTGCCGCTCACCTGCCTTGGAGGCCGACTGTCCTCGCTCCTGATTGGTTCACTCACCCAGGGGCTCCCTTTCTGATTGGTGGGAAGGTCTACCCGAGACCAGGAAGCCCGGCCGCCCAAGGTCGGGTTGCCATGGCAGCGATGGACGCTGGGCGCGGAGAGATCCGGCCGTGCCTCCGCCGCGCCTCGCCCCGGCTCTGCCCGGCACGGCCGCGGGTGGGTGCTGGACCTGCGGCGGGGAGGCGGGTCGCTGTCCCCACGGGAGGCCGCTGCTTTTCCCCAGAGGCTGGGGGTGATGGGGAAGGGACTATTTTCTCTGGCGGAAGGACACGGAAGGGCGACAAAGCCGCGACGGCTCC
>Ga0065711_1049102_pt1 | contig 11474 bp, 11 predicted proteins | sample Hoacrofraction12_FD_59098 | JGI IMG/M metagenome (GOLD analysis project Ga0065711, IMG submission 59098) | Hoatzin crop microbial communities from Cojedes, Venezuela - Epithelial fraction 12 v2 (version 2) | ecosystem: Host-associated > Birds > Digestive system > Esophagus > Crop | place... | reverse complement strand
TTTTTTTTTTTTTTTTTTTTTTTTACTGTCTTTAGGTTTCAGGTTAGCTAGATTGTATTTGTTATATGCTAGCCAAAAGAAGTTCAAGCCTACCCTTTAATGGGCTTTTTGAACTCTTACAGATTCTAATTTTTGTTTTCTTCGTGTGTGGCTTTTTGACTTGTGTTTAATGTCTTAGAAAATAAAAAAACACAATAAAAAAGAATGGGGCAGAGGGGAAGAAAACAATCTTTGGCTGTTCCTCTGTGAAATCCCGTCAGCTTCATGCTGTTGCTCCCCATGAGTACTACCAGCTAACTCCACCACTTATTGTTTATTGCAGGGAAGACTGAGGGGGAACAGAGTTAATTGTCCAGGAGTCTGGATGAGATTTTGGGGGTGGAAGAAGGATTGCAGAACTCGGGAGATAAAGATTCCATTTTTTTCTACTTTGGTTTGTCCTACTGTGCTGGAACTCCTCCTGCGTCCTATGCTAGACCGATGTCTTCCTCAGGACTGCTGAGGGGGTCTATCTCTTCTCTCACCCATCTCTTCACTTGTCTGGAACATTAGTATGAGGTTGCAAAATGTGGAAGGGGTTACCTGTGGCCTGGGTCAGAAAATGAAGACCATGAGCTGGAGTGGCAACTTCATTCCTAGCAGGAGAAGGGATGAGAGAAGGCTTTTGGGACTTCATGACAAAGATGGTTATGCTCCCTTGAGTAGTTTGGGTGAAGTTCAAGTGTTGAGTGAAACGAGCACAAAGCGAGCAGGGAACATGCGTGAGAAGCTGTGTATACCAGTGTGTGTTTACGGGCAGAACTCCTCAGTGGCCCGTGGTTGCATAGGATGGGATGGGGGGCCCCTGCTCTCGTGGGAAGCTGAGTCCTCGAGTGGAGAAATCAGGGCATGCCAGGAGCTGTGGTTTTTAAGCAGGCAGCAAAGTATAGTGTAGATTGGGAACAAAGCAAAGGCTAAGAGATCAAGAATAAAATAAAGTATCAATTCCCTGAAAATCTTGAGGAAAGGTCTATGTTCAGGGACAGCCCAGGAATATCTACTTAATTCTTGTGGTTTAACCCCAGCTGGCAACCGAGCACCACTCAGGCAGGTGCTCCCTCGCCCCCCTCGCTGGAATGGGGGGGATAGTTGGATGAGTAAAAATAAGAAAACCCATGGGTTGAGATAAAGATGGTTTAATAGGTAAAGCAAGATCCATGTGTGCAAGTAAAGCAAACCAAGGAATTCATTCGCGTAATCCCCATCAGCAGGCAGGTGTTCAGCCACCTCCAGCAAAGCAGGGCTCCGTCATGCATAATGGTTACTCGGGAAGCCAAACGCCAACACTCCGAATGTCCCCCCCCTTCCTCCTTCATCCCCCAGCTTTACGCGCTGAGCACGACGTCATACGGTACAGAACATCCCTTTGGTCAGCTGGGGTCAGCTGTCCTGGCTGTGCCCCCTCCCAGCTGCTCCTGCACCCCCAGTCTGCTTGCTGGTGGGGTGGGCTGAGAGTGGGAAAGACCTTGGCTCTGTGCAGGTACTGCTCAGCGATGACTGAAACATCCCGGTGTCATCAATGCTGTTTCCAGCTCAAATCCCAAGCAGAGCCCTATACTAGCTCCTAGGAGGAAAATCAACTCTATCCCAGACAAACCCAGCACATTATCCCATACATAATAAGGCGTGACATGAAAACAAAGAAAGGTAGAGGGCTGAAGCAAGTAATTTTCTTGTATTCAGGTACTAAATATTGGCCCTTGATCTCAGGCAAGAGTGTTATGGCCAAAGTAAATTCATCTTCATGAGATTAAAGAAATTACCCATTTGTTCTCATGGTGCAGATTGCATCGCTTCCCTCTATCACAACGTAGAGGTGTTCCTTTCACAAGTCCTGCTTGAGTGCGTTTAGCAGAGGACCTGCCCTGACCTGGAGAAATTTCTGCCAGTGCTAGTTACCAGTTTCTCTAGGTCAGGGTGGCTTATCCTTCTGCTCCCTAGAAAGGAGCCTTATCCTTTCTTTGCCCCTTTAATGCTAGTACCCACATCTAATTGCAAGGACCTGTGCAATGGAGGCTATTGTTAAATGTTAAGGACTTACATGAGGAGATCTGTTGGTAGTTTGCTTTGAGCTCTGGGCAGCTTTAAAGTATTTGCTATGGGGAGAGAAGTGTGCATGTCAAGGGAGTCTAACTGCATGACAATTTCTGGTACTTTTGCCCTTTGAGTGGCAGTTGCATTGATTTTTCAATTAAAAAAACCCAACAAAATGGACTTCAGAAACAGATACCTCTCCACACAAACCACATAGTGATGCCATGACTATTTAAAGAAAGAGACAACTGAGAGGATGAAGTATGAGAATGTTCATGTCTCGCCTCAGATACATGCACCATCCTTTTGATCGGTGCTTGTAATGAAGGTAAGGAAGCTTTATCACAAGGACCATCTCGCTTTCTCAAATCAATACACTGTCTGTCCCCTGTACTGGAGCAGCGTTGTGGCTGCTGACACCGTGACTCTGTGGACAGTGATGCCAGCTCGGTCAGGCTATACCCAGGGCTGTTTCTTTCCACCTTCTGACTGTTTTTTCCTCTGTGCCTGCACAGCTGTTCCTGCAACTTCGCAGTAAATTACATTTGGGAACTGGATTTTACTTCTGGGTTGTTTTTCAGCTGAATCAGTTTGCCGTCCAGCCACGCAGATCGTTGTGCTGGCACAATACAGGAGTGGTGCACTGGTGGGAAAGAGCAGCTGCTGCAGAGCCCGCCGAGGCAGGGCTGCTGCGGAGAGCCTGTGCGAGGCCTGAGAAGCTGCAATCGGCATGAGGGAAAATGGGTAATTTAATCATGACCAAATGTTTATTACCCTTCTGGTGCCTGTAAAATCTGAAAACTGTCTATGTCAGGACATGTCACTGTCTCTCTAATTGGTGGGATTAGCATCAAGCTTTGGTTGCCATCTTCCGTTTATCACACTCTTTTATGGAGGCTTTGCATTTATTATTTGCATCACTTGCTGATGAAAGTGAAAGAAACAGCATTTCTGGTGTGATGTAACTGTCCAGAGGTTTAGGTTACTTTTGCAGCATCCCTACTTACCACTTGTGTGAAAAGGCAGCTGGCTGGGGCTTCTCCTTTCCAGAAGTTGTATATTCCTTCCTTAAAACGAGTGCCAGGGTTCTGGAGTGCACCTCAGCAACCAAACACAAGCTTCCGCGCATAGGGGATAAGAGAAGTCAGATTGTTTTTGCAGGGGATGTTCGGGTGTGGCAGAGAGCAGGAACAAAGAATATTTTCTTACATCAAGAAATTGTTGTAGGATTGGTGTCATTGGTTGGATTTCAAGTTTCTTGTCCATAGGTGTCAACAAATTGAGGGAACAGGACCAAGAAATAAACCTTACAAAATCAGTGCCTTTCAACACTTTGTGTGTGAAGTGTACTGCAAGCTCTACACAGGGTAGAGCAGTTGCCTTGAGAACTGGGTGGCAAGGTGACTAATGCATAGAACAGAAGATTTGGGGTTGAAGAAGCTAGCTGCTTTTGGGATGAGATATATGGGGAAAAGCTGTTATCCCAAAAGAGATTTTTTTCTGATTTTCCTTCAGTCCTGGGAATTGGTTCCTGAATTTCTTGGGGAAGCTGTGGGAGTTTTTTGGGGGAGACAGGAGGAAGCTCTGAACTCTGGGCAATGCATAGTAAGATTTACCCTAGCCAGCATTTTAAAGTTTCTGTCCACTGTAACTTCACATCCTGTTCTGCAAGGAATATGGGTAGCTAAGGTCTTTATTATGTGATCTGAATTTGTTTATTCTGTAATGACAACAGTTAACTACGCGGGAGAAATAAGACCCAGATAATGAGTAGAGAACACTGAGTAAATGGGCGATCTGCTTAGTCATGCAGACTCTGTAAGAAAATGGTTTTTCCTGACGTTCCCTTAAAAAAAAAAAAGTTTAGAGGTGCCTTTTTCTTCCTCCTGGACTCACCATAGCACTCAGGAAAAACAAGAGAGGAGATCTTATATTTCAACTAAATCAATACTTCTGGTCAGTGAAATGCTTATTGTAACAGAATGACTTACAGAGTTGCTAGCCTCTGCTGCTAGTGTGGAACGTTTTTGTGAATATATATATATAGTTTTATTGTGGTGAGAAGGTACATCCTCTAGAAAGCCTTTAACTTTTGTCATTTGCCTCCTTCATTCCAGACAGAGAGGGAGCTATGAATGAAATTGAATGAAATTTTACAGCATTGCCAGTAAATCTGCTCTGGAAGTGCCACATAACTAGTTTTCACTGTCAAAGAATGCTATTAATTGTACTCAAGAACTCCCATTGAACGAAGAGTTATAGTTACTATTCAAATTTCTGAGTTCAGCCCAAAATAAAGATTGATGAAGAATTCCTACAATTAGGCAAATAGGTAACTTTGGTAAAATGACTTGGCAGCCTTGATTCGAGATTAATAATTCAATAATCCAACCAATAATTCAAGGGGGGGGGGAGGAATAGAAACGGGACAAGAAATTCCATTCCTGTTACGTTTTAGGAGAGATCAGCAGCTGAGTGTAGGGATGTTGACCTACTCGCAATGTGTGATCCCCTTCGCTTGGGCGGATAACCTGTCAGCAGGACGCTAGAGGAGCTGCCTTGCCTGCAGTTCCTTCCGTACTTGCTCGCTGGGTACAGCTGCCAGTCAAGCAGCATCTGCAAATGCTAAATGAGCTTTGATAGAAAAAGTGTTCACTTGAGAAAGCAGTTGACTGAAACTTGCACTTAACTTTGAGAGAAAGAATCCCCCAAAGGTTAGGGTTTTTTGAAGATTACATCTGAACGCTCTTTATCATTCTGCTTCTGAATCTTGGAAACATAACATTTGAATTCTGCATGGGTGTGAATATCGGTACGGTATTATCTGTTCAGTAAGAACAAGTACTCCAAAAGACGTTTCTAGCATTTATGAAAGCTAAGTGAATTTGTACATGTGGGACACTGACATTTTTGCTCTATAAGAGTTGTGTCTAGTAGCCAGCAGCTACTTCTGTAGGTGACTGTCGTGGTGCTTGTTCACCATACAGTGTTTTTTAATGATTTGCTAACATGTCCCTTTTCAGTTGCACCTTCCTGTCAGCATTGGATATGCCTGTGCCTGTTCGTAGTGGTAGTTAATGTCCTGTTTAACATGCGCTGGGACTGGACAGTTGGGTATGTTTACCAAAAGGGTATGGTGACCCGCAGGGTATATTACCTTTCTGTTAATATTTGCATATCTCCTTAGACAAACCTGCGTTGTGCTGCTTTTAAAGCTCCTTTGAAAGTGAGCTAAGTATGTAGAATCGTATACTCACAATTTTATAAGCTGAAAATGTAATATGTGTATGAGAAGACTCATAGCTCGGTTTCTTTTGCACAGTAATGTTTGCCATCTCTAATTGGGGTGGTTTTTGTGTGTGTGTGCACAGCGTGTTGGATCGTGTACTGTCCGGTGAGAGGCAGTAAGCTGCATTCTTTTCCCTTGCAGGCCTGTCCAAACCGTTGGGAGGTTTTGAGTCAGCGAAGTGCAACCACAGTGGCAATTCCATTTCTAAGGACAAACCCACAGGAGGCTATTTCATCCAGTTGCTTTCCATGTGAGCTGCCTATAGTGTCACTCCTAAGTGTTATCAAAAGAAATGTATTTGTGCAGGATCGGTGTGAGTGTTTTATTGTGACCTGTTTTGTGGGAAAGGCAAAGATCAACAGGTTTTGGTGACTTAGTTCTCAAAACCAGCAGAAAAGTGAACTTTGTAAGTGGCACTTAATGTAAGTTTTTCCAGCACTGTGCAAGTAGAATGTTCTGTTGGAGGGAATGACTCTGAAAAAACTCCATGTTTCTGACTGTTTTTAATCCTTTCATGGATTTTTAATGTACAGTGGAATCCAGTAAAAATTAGTTTAACGTCTGATTGCTTGACAGACTGGAGCAACTTGGGTCTAACATATGCTAATTGTCATCTTCATATTGTGCGAGTTCAAAACTGTGTATTTCCATTTCCTCCTGCTTCAGGATTTCTTGGGTTTCTTCTTTCTTTTTTCGCTTGTGTTCAAGTTTCTTTGGTAAACTGTAGGTGGCATAAATAATGCTTTCTCAAAGCGTGAAACAAAGCCATGTTGAATTCTTCTTTTTTCTAAAAATTGCGTAAACCAGAACCTCAGGGTTTAAGTCCAGTTCTGGAGAGGAAGAAAGACAAGGCATCAAAAGCAAACTCCCAGACCTCTGCAACTCATCGTAGTGAAATGCAGAAACATGACCAAAGGAAGAGTTAAGTTGTGTTTACTTTGCGCTCTGTTGGTGACAGTGTGCAATGTGACTGGCGTCTGTCTCGCAGGGGATGGTGGGTTGCCCTGGACCGCTGCTGATGGGAAAGCTTGTTTCCTGAGCAGAGACACAGTCGTCAGAGGCAGTGAATCATTCCCTGGTAATGACACGTGCTTGACACGTGCTTCTCTGGGAGGCAAAGAAAGAAGAGTGTGTGAATGGGACAATTCTGAGAAAACAGACTAGATCATCTAGGCCTTTCAGCGTTGGGAAAACATGCAATTTTCCTCATTCTGAAAGATGAAAACATTGTTTATGAGCTGTATCAGTGTCTTTCTGTGGGATGCTCTTCAAAGAGGTAAGCCATAATGTTGGCATATCGCAATGACCAAAGCCATAGCTCATCTTCACGGAATGGCAGTGACTGATCCTTGCTTGAGAGGGGATTAGCTCTTTGCCTTTTCACTCCTCTCTGTCCCACTGCTTTTGTTTATTTAATTTATTCTTGATTTATTACATAACTTCTTCTCTGGCACCTATGTATAACAAAAGCTTAAACGCCTAGAAGGATCTTTTCAGTTATCTGGATCTTCCTTGCTTGTGGGAATTGGCTCATGTCTTGACATAGTTTAGGTACTCACAAAGAGAAGGCTTGGCATGCCTCTCCCATGAGCTGACTTTGAAAATCTGTCTTCTGGAATTTGAGAATGGTTATCATTAATGCAGGGTAGGCAAATTTTTCCCAAATTAATTTGCTGCATAAAATGTATTGAATATAATTTGGAATCCTGACATGCTATGCCCTGCTGTTGAGTCTTCCCCATCATTTGAAATATTTTCTCGGGATTTCATTCCTCTTGCAGATACTGGTTGTTTTACTACAGCTATAGCACCATGGGCAAAACCTGTAAAAGCACGCTTGAAAGTGGCTTTTATGTTGAAATGCTGTTTGCTTTAAAAGCAGAAACAGTGATCAGCAGAAGGGAATTTTCTTTTTCTCAATGTTTTCTTTAGCAGTGAATGCAAGTGACATTTATACAAAATTTGCCAGAGCTGAAAGCATAAGTGGAGATTCTGTGAAGTAAGAGACAAAGTTTTTGTTCATTTGTGGTGGTGTTAATCCAGATGAATATCAGTAATGACTGGAAGCAAAACCGATCACATGCTGCTTACCTCAGACAGCCTAAACAAACCGCTCTTCTAGATAGGGTGTTTCACTGGTGAGAACGTTTTGAGTATTCAAAGGAAAGAGTTGATTTATAGGAAGCCAACTTCTACTTTAATCTGGTTAAATAGAATTACTTTTAAAAGCAATGCCACATTGTTTAGGCAAATAATTACGTCTGTTCCTATATACGAACACAAAAGTAGTTTGCCCACTTCTGCTGGCTGTGTCCAGAGGTGAAGAGCTGGCCAGTGCCTTATGAAGCCTGTGTGGAAGTGAGCACTGACATTTTACAGAGTATTCAGTTTTTTTCTTTAAAGGCTACACGATGTTGACCCTTTCGGCAGTGGGGTGTACCCGCATCCCTTGCGAGGCGCAGGAGAGGAAGGGCCCAGTGGCAGGAGGTTCCCGCAGCGGTCGGTGGGTGAGGCCGGTGCGTGCCGCTGCCACCAGCCCAGGTTGTGTAACGATCTGTGGGTGCTGCCCTGGACTCGCGCTAGCTCTTTTTGTTCGGGATCTCAGTGGGAGCTAGGCCTTATGTAATGTTCATTGTCACATTCTCCGTTCCGGCACTGTCATGTCAGCAGAGGGGAAGGATTAGCTCTCCCTTTTCTTTCTTTGTGCGTTGGTTTTAGGAGGTTTTTTTGCTTTCTCCCACCCCTTCTTGCAGCAGCTTTTGTTGTTTTTGTTGTCAGAGAACAACCAGTTTCAGGCTGTTTTTAGTATTGTGGTGCCTTTTAGGAAGGAGATGGTTAACCTAGAGACAATAAAAGAGCAGGTCCAGCAACTCTCCCAAAACTGATATATGGAAGTGTTTTTTAAAGCACATGGTTATTTTTTCTCTCGATTTCTGCCCCCCACAAATTGTGGTGGGCTCCTTAGTACTCGCTTCAAATGTGGGTGAAGACCGTGCATTGTGCCTATGTTTACGTGAGGTGGGGAGAAGCACGCTTGCCTACCTTGGAAGAGTGGTCCAGGGCAAGCAGATCCGCTCCAATTTATGATTTTACAGGCTGCTGCTTTTCCCTTTCTTCAGTTTAATATTCCTGTAGTAAACACATCGCTTAGAGAGGGGATCAATGCCACTTAGTTTCATTGTGATTTGCACGAGAGGAAATGATGGAGGAGGATTGTTTTCACCCTTCCCAGCCAGCAGTGTGTGGCCACCAGTTATCTGTGAGTCGCAGCTGAAAAACTGTGTTGCTTGAGTCTTAACAGTCTCAGACTGCAAAGGAAGAAGGGATTTCAGTCATGAAGTAAGCAGTGAAGGATGGCTTTAAGTGCAATTTGTGGGGTTTATAGCCGGGGGAAAGAAGTTCCTGTTGATTTATTTGGCAGACACGTTTGCTTTGTTAAAAACACATAGGGGATCTGCTAGAGTACTCTTGGTCAGTAACACTGTTGGCTCTTTTATTTGAGAAAATATTTATCCTTTTAAGTGATTCCCACTCTGCTTCTGTTTTTACATAACAATGTAAAATAGAGGTGTTAATATGTTACATAGCATAAATTAGAGAAGTTCTAATGTTTATTGGAATCAAACTGTCCAAACCCACTGATCTCAGGTTTGTTTCTTATTAGATTTTTAAATTGAACAGAAAAGTATTTGTTATTTTGCAGTTACATTGCAAGTTTTTACTTGCAAACTGTTACAAGATTTTTCTGTTGTATGGAGAAGCTTAAGCTCATGACTTTTTTAGTGATCAGTCTGTATACTTTATAAAAATTTTCCATTAGTTATGAAGGCTACCTATAAGGTACCAAAATTGCGCTATCAGTGATATAGCAAAAAAGTTAGATATCTCCTGAGGAGCCAGCAGTTACCTTTGTATGCATCCAGTTTGAAGTCTTTGTGTGCGAACGGAGTACATGAGACAAAGGAATCTTATGGCCCCAATCAACCAAGCATTTTGTAGTTTTGCTGCCAAACAAAAAAGAAAAAAGATAAAGGAAATTATTACTACCATAAAACACAACTGTATAGCAGAAATTGGAGAGCGTTATGCAGCACTGACTTTGAAATACCTTGAATTTATTAAACTGTCTGTGCAAATCCTCTTGTGATTTGCCAGCATGCTCAATCCTGCTTCTATGGCCAGGCACACAGGACCAGTGTGAAGTCTTGGTTACAAAACAGGCTTTAAGGGACAAATCTTGATGAGTCCCAGATATTGGGCTTGGCTGGAGGTTGGGGAGGTGATGGAATCCTCTTTAGTATTCAGCACCGTAGTAGCATTAGTGTTAAACCTGCGCTTTCTGAAGGGATTTGTGTGGGATGGGTGTGTACTCAGCAATGAGCGTATCCTGTGCCTAAATCACTTGTGTCGTAGCAGGCAAAGAGCTTCTGTAAAGCCACGGTGTCTTCTGTGTCTTCCTGGAGGTACCGGGGAATCCTGCTCCTGCTTGCTCAGGTGGAAAAGGACTCCAGTCTTCCCTGTCCTGCATCCTGGCTTTTCACTTGTTTATATTTGTAATAGTTACATAATTATAGAATAGTGTAGTTTTTATAGTACTGGTGAGTGCAGTGATGAAAGCGGTGATGTCGTACAGAAATGGGCATAGTCACCAGAGAGGGAGGCAGTCATCACCGCGTGGCCTTTACTTACGATCTGAAATATTCTACCTTAAAAAAGCAAAGCCCAAAAGCCTTCTGAACCATTTTTATCTTTGCTGAAAGACAGGACATAATACATGAGAGAGGCTGTCTTGGATGTTAATTTGATGTGCAGTTGATTGCAGGGTTTAACTTCCTGGGTAGGATAAACATGACGGCTCTTTTTTTCTCGCTGAGTAAGCAAGAGGAATTTTTTCCAAGTGTTTTCACCCAATACTCCACCCCATTTTCTCAGCGGCCTCACCATGTGTGGAACTGGGCACTGTACTGTACGGAGTTCTGGTGTGAGCTGTGGTGCAGCAGGTTTGGTCTGGGTTTCTCGGTGCTGGTAACGCTCCTCATGGCTCACGGCTCGGGGTGCAGCTTCGCTGTTCGCAGCAGGGCAGGAGGCTCGCGGGTCGATCTGATGTGGGACAGCCGGGAAGTCCCGACAATGGTAACTTTGATTAGTTGAAGATAATCTGTTTATCTCTCACAAAGTGCCCTTCCTACAGCGATTAAACGTTGAGCATGGTGCGCCTGTGTGTGCGAAGGCAAGAGATGGGGCAGGTTGGAATAATTCAGCCATGAAACAGTAGCGGCAGCTACAATCTGGCCTGTTGTGTAATTCCCCTTGGTGGAAGGCTCCGAACTGGGTCAGATCGGTGTGGGAAACGAGGGCAGTCTCACGGCTGTGCGGTGCCTACCTGCCTGTCGTGCCACGTCCTTGCGGCGTGCTGGTGCCGCTGGACAGGGTGGGAGCCATCCCGCGACCTGGGGCTGGTGCCGCAGTGGAGGGTGGCTGCCGAGCTGCAGAACCGAGGAGGAGGAGGGTGGGAGGCAGGAAGACAGACAGCAGCGTGACAATAGGCACAGAGGAGTTCACCATCTTTGTTTCACCCAGCTCCTGTAAAATTTAATTGAAGTCTTTTTGAAAGCTTCTCTTTAACTCTCCTGCATATAGCTGGGGCTGCTGAACGCATGTCGAGAGTTAGCTTATAAGCAACACGTGCTTACTGCGAAACAAAAATAAAGCTTAGATTAAAGCCCTTTTGTACTTCAGTCTGAGAGATAGCTGCTCTCCACTGGGTTTGATTTTATTTATAGAAATACAAGGACCCAGATCCTTTCCTTTAAACAATTTTCAGAAAGAGTTTTGCATTGTGTGTTTTTTTTTTCAAGGTTCTGCAACAAACAGTGATACGCGAGAGATGATACACAGGAGGGTGCAGATGGGAGGAACAGGAGCATGTGTCATTCTTTGACCTGGAACGTTTAGTGGCGTGACAGCACTTCTGCTTTTCCTGTTTGTAGATGAGAACTCATTCCTGCCATTTTAGTAGTGTTTGTATTTCTTCTTTTTGTTGCAGGTTTTTTTTTTTTGGGGGGGGGGGGGGGGGGGGGGGGGGGGTTTTTGTGTTTTGGTTTTGGTTTTT
>Ga0065711_1049101_pt1 | contig 11474 bp, 6 predicted proteins | sample Hoacrofraction12_FD_59098 | JGI IMG/M metagenome (GOLD analysis project Ga0065711, IMG submission 59098) | Hoatzin crop microbial communities from Cojedes, Venezuela - Epithelial fraction 12 v2 (version 2) | ecosystem: Host-associated > Birds > Digestive system > Esophagus > Crop | place... | reverse complement strand
TCACTACCACTCTCCGCACTCGGCCATTTACCCAGTTCTTTATCCAGCAAAGAGTACACCCATCCAAACCATGGGCAGCTGGTTTCTTCAGGAGGATGCTGTGGGGAACAGTGTCAAAGGCCTTACTAAACTCCAGGTAGATAACATCCACAGCCTTTTCCTCTTCAACGAGGTGGGTCACCTGGTCATAGAAGCAGATCAGGTTGGTCAAGCAGGACCTGCCTTTCATGAACGCATGCTGGCTGGGCCTGATGCCCTGGTTGTCCTCCACATGCCCAGTGAGTGCACTCAGGATGAGTCGCTCCATAATCTTGCTTGGCACTGAGAAAGGCCTATAGTTGCCAGGATCCTCCTTCCAGCCCTTCTTGTAGATGGATGTTACACTGGCAAGCCTCCAGTCATCTGGGACCTCCCCCGTTATCCAGGAGTTGTGATAGATGATGGAGAGTGGCTTGGACAGCTCCTCTGCCAGTTCCCTCAGCACTCTTGGGTGGATCCCCTCTGACCCGTAGACTGTCCAGGTGGCATAGCAGGTCATTAACTGCTTTCTCCTGGACTATGGGAGATTTCACCTGCTCTCCTTCCCTATTTTCCAGCACTGGGGGCTGACTACCCTGGAAATAACCAGACTGACTGTTAAAGACTAAGGCAAAGAAGCCATTAAGTACCTCAGCCTTTTCCTCATCCTTTGTTGACAATATTCCCCTTTGCATCCAATAAAGTATGGAGATTCTCCTTGGCCCTCTTTTTGTTGCTGATGTATTTGTAAAGACATTTTTTGTTGTCCCTTACAACAGTGGCCATCCTGAGTTCTAGCTGGGCTTTTGCCTTTCTAATTTCCTCTCTGCATGACCTGAATGCCTTAAAGAAAATACATAAATAGCCCTGGGAAACAGAGACCCCAACCAGAGATATCTCTGAGACTGTTTTTAACATGAAAACACAGTGCTTCCTCTTTTCGTCCTGCCTAATATATTTTTCTACTGCCTAAATCAATTGGTAGGCCACTTACTGAACAATGTTTAAGTTTCACCTATCTAATTTTAAAGTGTGTCTTCTTTGCGTTTGGTTTTGGGTTTTTTTGTCTCTCTTTTGATATGGTTTTGTGTTGAAGCTGTGGAGGCTACAGCTGGTTTTGCTTTAGAGTGTATTCACTGGTAGCATCACACCTTGATGTATCTGAGGCTAAATAAGCATTCTGCATTCCGTTAACTATCTCCGCACTGCACTTCAAATTTTTGTCAGCTAAGTGCTCTGATTTGAGTATGCATCAAAATGCCTGTGCAACATCTTTGAGTTGCATGTTACTGTGAATTAAAGGTTAGAAAGTGGAGTTTTTTAAAGAAAGTATAGGAACCCCCAGTGAAGAAGAGATGGTTAAATATTGCTTTTCTTTTTTGCTAAATTATTTTTGTTCAAAAAAAGCTATATCGAAAAGTAGAGGTGTTTGGATCATTGCAATGAAATTCTCTAGAACCCAAAAGCTCAAAAACTATTCCTAATCTCTAATGTGAAAACTAACTACATTCAATAGAAATGGTGTCTCAGAGGCCAGGGCCTGACCTGCACTGAGCATTTTTTTACTTTTTCAAACTTAACTTTTCTTTGTTATTACTGATGATCATAATTACTGTATGATGGTAGCACCCAAATGCCCCAGTGAGGATAGTGCTGTGTGCTGCACAAATACAGATAGACAGCTCTATCCCAGAAAAGCTTATGAGTTGAAAGGCACAAAGAGGTGGAGGGCTGAGAATGCAGATATAACTTCCAAGCAAATGACAACAGTGATGATGGGCAGAGTTTTGGTAGCTGAATTCTTTCTTGTTCATTTGTCTTTTCTAATAAGAGTACAGGTCACAAAGAGGCAATATCAGGACTATCAGAGTTAATAAAAAGAGAACAAAATATGAAAAGGAAGGAATAAACACAGCTTGCTGTCTGTCTGGTTCTGTTCTACCGGCAGGAGTAGGTAGGCACAATATTAGAGGAAGTTTTAAGAGATTTAAAGAATTCTTAAGTTACTTTTCACATGTGAGCTGGTTCTTTCTTGAATACTATGGAGGAAGTGTGGGAACAAGTTACCCTGAACCTCTGAACCTCTATGCCAATTTTTCCTTAAGTAAATGACTTAGTAAAACAATGCATAAAAAAATGTGTCTAACCAAACCCTCAAGCTCTAAATGTGAAATTCCCATACAGCCAAATAATACACTTCTCTTCAGGCAGTCTTATGTTCCAACCCAGTCTATAACTAAAACCAAAAATAAAAGAAAAATCAGAATATATGTAATTGATAATATGCTTGAGAAGGCAGAAACTATTACCTTAAAAATACTAAACAAGGGGAAAATCTTCTAGAGTTAATTTATAAACCTGTGGATGCCAGGAGAGATTGCCATCTCTTCTGTATTACCATCCGGAGACTACTATAACTCCTTTAAAGAATTCCCTTCTGTTAAATTGCAAATGTGGACTGAAATTTGTAAAACAAGTGCATCAGAAGTGGGAGGACACGGTGCACTACAACCCACCTGGCATTCAGAACAGAAAGCTGGTTAGAGCTAGCTAGCAGAAGAAGGTTAAAGGCTATTTCCTTTCAGCACATAGCTGCCTCAGTCTATTCAAGTAACATTAATGATCTTGTCTTTGGTAAAGGTCTATAATCCTCTAAATGGAGTTTATAAGTTTTCAAGAGCTATCCATGCCTACACTTTTAATAAGATAGTGGCCAGAGTATCCTGTTTTCCCAGTGCTTAGAGTGCCTATTTAGGATGCAGTGCACAAGAGCTCAAGCCCCTCTGGTGTCTGAAGGGATTCAAACCCAACATCCCTTCTTCTCTAACGAAAATATTGTAAAATATCATAAAATTTGTTACACTATTGTGATCTGGAGGTGATCTCAATGCTCAGTGCTAAACCTTCTTTACCATGCAGAAAATACAAACATACATACAAAGTCACTGTTCAGTGGGACTGAAACTAACACACCTGGTACAAAGTTTCAGGAGTCATTTCAATAGACATACCATTAAAAAATGGTTGACAGAGTTTTTGTAAAATTTTCTACATCTTTCTTACAACTTACTACAAATGATGAGCACACTGCTTTATTATAGTAAATAACAATAATAGCATATTAACTATCTTGACTAAGGTTCTAACTTTAATTTTTAATAAAAAACTTGCAGTGTATTAAAGTATGTCAGTGTCTGAAGTGTAAGCAGTTGCTCAGTCAGTGTTGCAGAGTTGGAGCACACTGAATTCCTAAGCAATTTATGAAAAATAAACTTCAAAAATATCGCATTTAAACCTGATGTAACATGTATTTGTACATTTTTTGGATTTGGTACAGTCACCTTTTAGAGCAGGGCGGCAATAAACTGAGTAGCAGATAACCTCTATTAACCCCCACCTTCCCACTAGGAGGAAGGGAAGAAGAGGAAAAGGGAGAGAGACCTACAAACTGAATATGTGTTTTACTATGAACACTAAAAATACGAATAATATTAATAATAAGAAAAATAAAATGAAATATACAAAACCAATACTGAGTTTCCCAGAGTTGGGTGCCAGGGTGCTGGTGTCCCACCAGCAGCTGTCAGTCAGCACCAGGAAGTCCCAGACAGGTCTGGGTAATAGACAGGAACTGGACAAGAATGCACGGGTAGGAATCTGGATCTGGATCGCAGGTAGAACAATGAGCAGGGTCCTCTTCAGAAGCCAGCCATGGACGAAGAGCACAACACCCTCGTGATCCCCTAGCTTTAAACTGAATATGACGTGCATGGTCTGGAATACCTAGTTGGTTACTATCAGATCACCTGTTCTGTCCCTCTCTCCCTGCAAGTGCGAACCTTTACAACTCCTCACTTGCAGGACCTAAGACATTTATCAGTGACCTTGGCTGCTACAGTAATAAGTATAAACAGGGGCCTTTTGCTGCATTCCATTCTTACCGTTAGCTCAGTGTAACTATAAATATTAAATGTTGTCAGCTTTGGAGACTACATTGTCTGTAAAATATGCAGCCATCTTCAGAAAAATGCATTTATTTAGAAGAACTTCGCTGTAAGGAAGATTCATCAGAAGATTCTAATGGTTCCATTTTAACCAAAACCAAGTAAGGTACTTGAATAACAGTGGTAGAAGAATGAATTAGCAGTTCCACCCTATTCTAGAATTGTTTTTAAAAGGGATCTACTTATAGAACAAATAAACAAAGGAAGAATTCTATCTTATTTTGTACACATTTCTGTGGAAAGATATAGCATGTTCCAACACTTCTGAAATGTTCATTATCATAAGTCTGTATGTAGGGTATCTCCTTATAATCTTCCTCTTTCCATAGATACCACAGACAGCTAACCATGGGCAAGACAACCTTTAAAAATTTTGTTACATACACAGGGAACAAGTGCTAGAGACAATAAAGAAGTTAAGGGACTTGGATATATATAAGATTAAGTGCTGGAGAGTCTGAAAGTTGGACATCCAGCTTAGGAAGTGAAATCCATAAACATGAATTAAGAGCCTAAAGGTGGTGTTCATTGATGCAAATGTTGCAAAAGCTGTAAGGGCTTTCTGCTCCCTCCTCTCTCCGAGTTATTTATTCTTAGCCCACACAGTAGTATGCTGTTTTCTCAATCTGTTCTGATGTAGATGTGTGCAAAGAATATTGTAAATGGGTTCACAGGATTTAAAAAAAATGAGTTGAATAACAGCAACAACAGTAAAGAGGATTTTTATTTTTAACCTAACCCAGGTCACTTCAGTGATCCCGTTTATAATGTAACCTCACAATCCTTAGCTCATCTGACAAGACAATGAACTAGGGTGTCAGGATGCATGGCATTTTTACTTTCTGAGCTGACAGAGAAAATATGTTCCTGAACCCACACCTGAGAGTAGGATTTAAAGGAGGCAGATCTATGAAGGTGTGGTCCCGTAGTCATCTGTGTTATGTCATTTCATAATAATTTCATACCATATCTATTGCTGGAACACATAGCTCTGCAGATTAGCTTGGAGCATAGAACTGTATTTCTGTCTAGGTAATCAGAGCAGAGGATGTGAATTTTATGCTGACTTCATACTTTTAACCAAGGTTTATGCTTGCTGTAAGTTGGTAGATGACACCTGAAGCAGCATAAAAACAGAGTGGTATAGACAGGTGATATTTTATCTAGCATAAGGCCAACAAAGAAAAAACTTATTCCTTCGAAGGGGTATAAACCTGCTTGGTGAAATAGTCATGAGTCTGTAATCTTTTGATCCAGTAATATGTACTGTAAATCCATATTTATTATTGCATCAAAACAGAGCATGAAATTCCTGAAGTCAGCACCTAGCTCAGCCAGTCCGAAGTGTTAAAAAGGGATCTGGTTGACTTTTCAACACACAGAAAGCTAAGTCTTCCCTTTGACTGTGAAGAATTTTCTTACTGTTTTCTTTATAAAATTATCCACTGATAATATGTGTTGGGGAACCACAGACATGTGGTGAGCCCTCCAGATACTCTGGGCCTGACTCTTGATAGACGGTAATGGAGCAGGCATCAAGGTCACAATGAGGAACAATGAGGCCTGCATTAACCGCGATTAGCAAGAAAAACAATATCTTGAGGAGCAGTTTGATGTGCGAGATTGATAGCGTCGCACGAACCAGAGACTGAGAAGTACACGTGAACAGCGCGTGAACAGTGCATGCATCCAATCTCCTTCGAGCTATCGCGTGGCAAGGAACTATATAAACACGGGTTTGTAGCACAATAAACTGGCTTTCTCTGATCATGTTGATCATATGACGAGTACTTAAGCCCGCCACAGCATATATGCTGTTTCTCTGCTTTGCATATTAGCCTAGCTGTAAAATTTATTGATCAGAAACTTGAAACTCTGTGCTTCAGTTTGTCCTGTTACAAAAGTACTTAAACTCTTCAGCTGAATGCTGACCTATTGCCCTAACCAAGATACTACTAAAGATTCTGAGTGATGTCTTTCAGAGTGGGACAACTGGGCGACCAGAAATGACTCATTCAACCAGAGGGAAAGGCAGATGAGATAACGTGCATCCGTAGCCTAAAAATTTAAGAGCTCACAGGGGCCACTTGGGAGTTCTGGTCGTTGCTCCCAAAAGACCTTGTGACTTTCAGTCCAGTGATTTTTAGAAGCCTAGTGTAGTGTCTGGATTCCCATCTTTCTTTTTCTGCATACTGTACCTGTTCTCTCCAGAAAAAAAGAAAATAAAATCCCAAACAATAAACACCCCCTCTCAACCAAGCAAACAAACAAACAAAAAGCACAAAACCCGAACTAAATTAAACTTTAAAAAAAGAAAAAAGTAACACATTTTTATTATTGGAGTGGTCCCTGAAGGACCATTGATTTACCACAATGCAAACTGAAATAAAAAATGATCTGTTCTTAGTGCAGATGAAATTGGTTCCCAAATTTTAGTCAGTGTTTCTCTGGAGAGAGTAAGAGTGGATACAACCCTACCTTCTCCCTTTTCCTGGACAATCCCTTTTCACAAAACTACAGACTAGCACAGTTATTTGAGCTAAAGCCAGAGGTCACTCCTTACAGACCTCATTAGTGCCATTCATAGGTTGGACAGGGATGATCAATAGCAATACATAGTACTTATTTCTCACACAGAAAATACCAAGATAACCTTTGTCTTCTAAAGGTGATTTATGACTGCCTAGAGTCACTATCGCACACAGCCCACCAGGGCATTTCTAAAATGACATGAAAGTTCTTTATTGACAGGAAAATAAAAACTTTGCCTGGTCTCCACTACAGCAGTACATGGGTCTCTCTCAACCTCACAAAATATTTACCTACCCAGCTTTCTGGGGTGAGGAAATACAATTAGCTCAGTTTGCAGCTAGGGAATGCATATTCATCTCTGTTCCTACTAGAGTGAAATCTGTAGTCTGGAGTCAAGTATCTAGGCTCCCTGCTGTGACAGTTAGGTGCTCGAGAATACATTTAAACATTAATTTTGCACCTTGCATGGTAAACAGGATGACATGCAGGAGGAGCTTGGGTCAGACAGGTCATAGATATTTGACTTAAGCATTAGCATGAAACCCAGTAACACGATTTTCCTAATAAATTAATTTTGCATTCAGAACATAACTGGATGAGTAACTATCTTGTTTTAGAATAGAAGTAGTTGGTGTTCTTAACCATTAATTCAGTGATCTGAACACTCATATAGTTTGAAGGAAACCCTGAGTCCATTGGTTTCCTCCAACCAGATATACAGCTTTAATTTCCCAGAAAATAATACAGATCTTCATAACTAGACAAGTTCACCAAAAATGCATTTAAATATTCCCAGGTTTCCGTTAACATATAACAAACATCTCCTACTCACTAAAGGCTCTAAATAGTAGATTATTATACATAGCAGTATTTCATTGTCTTCAACTTAAATGTTAAACTATAACAATCGTAATACCATGATTTGCACTGTTCTCTGAGCAATCATTATGCTGACTAGGCAGACATTAAGGCAACAGAAGAAAATAAAAAACCAGTTCCCAACTTTCTTGATCCCCTTCTGACATGCTTAAGAACTAAACATCTAACTTCTTAGGTTGGGGTAATTTGGGATACACTTAGAATACAGAGACCAAATCATCTTCTAGATGGAATTCAGCCAGGAACCAGTAAAAAGAAAGTAGGCTGTGATAGGGAAATGCATAAAGAGAAACACATATGAACCCCAAGACAGAGAGGGAAGAAACCCCCACCATGAACATCTCAAACCTCCTGGCAAACACGTGAAGCTGTTGACAATTCATGGTAAACACCTTACATATAGTCTTTTTCAGGAAGACTAAAAAGTCAACTCTTTACAAAACAGAACAGACTTTTTTTTTTTTTTAATGTTGACTTAATAGTACTGACACCTTAGAATAAGACATTTGGAGATGTGGAACATAAAGATTTGAATTCCTATCCACAGACACAAATTGACCTCAGGTTTCTTATCTGATCATAAGGCCATAGTAAAAAAAGGAGACGTCCACATATTTGCTTTGAAAAGACAGCTTTACATTTCGTCCATGGGGAAAATTATCTGCTTATCCTTTTCAGAAAGAAAGAGAAGTTCAAAAGCATCTGGCTGAACTTACTTTTGATACAGCCAAGTTACTCTCTACTGTCAAGACCTAGTTATTTATATATGTAGAAGCAGTATTTCTGGAACCTAAGCAACTTCAATAAAAAACTGTAAGAACTTTAGCATGTACATGTAGTCATCCATGTTAAGACTCCTAATATAGTTTGAAATGCTTTGGTATCTTTTCAAAATGCTTTGGTATCTTGACATCAGGAAACATAAGTAGGAAAACATAACATACGTAGCTGTCTACTGTTTCACTGGATGTCTGAGTTTTTATTGATGCTCCCTTCCCAAAATTCCCACCGTTCTGGGCCAGTTTGCCTGGGTGTCTTCAGCCAGGTACAAAGGCACACTGCAAGTGAGATATAAACAGTCTAAAAGTATAAACTCATTATGTGTTGGTTAACACACATAATTACAAATAGGATCTAATAAGCTATGATGCCACACTCTGACATGATACTCCGTGAGCTTTCACTGTCTGGACAGGCATCACTGAGGAGGGAGGGGTCAGTGGCCACATCTTCCGGGAGCCATCCTCAGGCTATGGAGTTGCATCTTCCTCCTGTTGATGGCTTCAATGATTTGACCCCAACCCAATCATTCCTGACTTCCCAACCCAGTGAGAGATCCGAGCCACTGCTAGTTGATGGTAAAAAAAGGGCTAGGGAATAGTGGTCAAAGACTACAAGTTGTATTTGGTAGCTGCACATAACTCTTAAACAGAATAACACCTAACATGCATAAATACAGAACTGCTCATCATATTGGGAGTGGTAATATGTCCAGAGCTCAGAGGCAGCCTGTCGATAAGACATGAATTGCACAACTATCAAAACTATGTAGTCAGATAATAATTCCAGTGTTTGATGTCCAGGCCAAAAGTGAAACAGATAGAGGAAGCACCATGTTTGTGACGAGACACTGCCACTGTGGCTCTCTGTATTGGTGTAACTTCTTGCTCTGTTGAGTATTTTGCTTATGATCTTGGAGAGAAATGCTAGTGCAGCAGTGTCATTGCTCCAAAAGGTGAGAAATCGTCACTCTGTGCGTCCAATATACTTTTTACATCAGATGAGAGGATACAGCAATGAATCTCTCATGGCCTTGCAAAGTTTTTTGTTAACAGATTGTATCAGCTCCCAACTGAAATGCTCTCAAGTTGTGTTTGCTAAAACTTACTGTGAAGAAGTCCTAGCATGTCCAATAAGTAGTTGTCACCCTCATCCCCTGTTGTTTACAAGAGTCGTTGTTTTCTTCTGTTCACAATCCACTTCAAAGACAGACAGATGAGTAGAGATAGGTTGAGGCTCAGGGTGCTCCTCAACCCCCCTGCAAGGAAAGTATAACTGTAGTCTATAAAACTTTTTTTCTCCAGCTAATTTTTGTGATGGTCTATTAATTTTTCCACACACACATACACTTCAGTAAGCCCTTTAGATTCAGTGTATTTCTATCCCCAAAGCTGTCACAGTTAATGGGAAATAATTCATTTAATTCCAGACAGCCACACCGAATGGAAGTAAACTGCCCAACATGCTTGCTACTAAGTTTTTCATCTCAGTGTATTGATTTTAAAGCTTGTACCGATTTCTCCCAAATTAACCTTTTATTTTCATGAGTTATATAAATAAATAATGTGAAGGAAAGCAAATGAAATTGATGGGAGAAAAATCAACAACACTTCTTTGAAATCCTGAGCAAACTACTCTGAGCTTTCTTCAAGGAAAAACATGTCTATGTCTCTCACCTCACTTTGCTGCTAGATGTGTCTGTTTTATTGATTCCAATAATACTAACCTGATCAAAATTTAACAAAGATAAATAGAGAAACCACATACATAATACATAAAAAACCCTTGCACTACTCTGCTAGAAATCTCTTATTTTTATTGAATTCTCTGATATTCCTTAAGATGCTCATTTCAAATGCAAAACAGATAAAGAATTTATGATCAAAACTCTAAACCTTTCCTCCTGTGTGTTCTGATACACTTTTAACGAACTGATTAGAAACACTTTATCCTGAAATAGTTGCTGGAATGTAAACATTCTATTCAGTATTGTGTCCAGGTTGTGTTGCAAATTCTAGCTGTGAAAGAAATGGAGATTACCATCGGAAATGTTCTGTGGCATGCCTGCTAGAAAAAAATTGTCAAATACTCTGGCAAAATTAGTCTAACCTCTTACATTTAACTCAGAGGTGGATCCAAATTTTGTGCCATTTCCTACAGAACTCCAAGGTCCCTTATCTTGCCTTTTCACATAAAAGAGCCACAGTGTCAGCTGTCAGCATCCTTTTTCTCTTTCTTTGAAGTGAGTTTTGTTACTGCAGGGCAGTATGGTGCCTGACCTGAAATGGCCTGTATTGCCCTATGAAAACATGGCTTAGTATAGAAGTGGGTAGGCAGTTTAATAGCTGTCAGTATATCAGCAGAAGATACCGGACTGTTTGAAAGGCAAGCTCCCTCCCACACCATCCAACTTTGGTTTTCTTCACAAAGGTATGGAGAAAAGCTGCAACCTGGGAGAGCAGAGAGAGAAGGTTTGAAAACTTGAAGTACGCAGCGATAATTTGAAGAGAGAGCAAGAGTTCGAGAAGAAAGTGGAAGTAGAAAAAAACTGGGATCCACTTGATTGGCCAAGAGTCTCTCACATTTTATTATTTTTGTTCTTCAAATGACCTCATTTTTTTCCCATTTGTTTGTATCATCTGTCAGTTCTATCTTGGTCTTATAATTATTCTCCCTTAGAGTCTGCAGCACTTTGCAGAATATGGTTGGATACATATTATTTTATTTTTTGGCTAATGTTCCTAAAACTTCTCTGCTTCTGGCTCCACTTCAGGGCTTAAATTCCACATTTCTGTTCTCGTTTCTGGGGGCATTTCCAGACTTGCAATCACATTTCTGTTTACACGGTTATACTCATTACCATAAGTGGGATCATGACTCCTTTTGTTTGAGAATCCCTGGTCTAGGATCTGCTGCAATACAAAGGATAAGTAATAATGAGATGAAAAAAGGGAATGAGGAGAATATCATTGAGAAAAGTAAGGTCATATCAAAAAGAGAGAAGAAAATTACCAAATGCGCAGAATATTCAAGGAACATGAACAAAAAAAGAAAAATTAGATAGAAACTATGCGGAAAAGTTTGCAGATAACACCAAGCTGAGTGGTACAGTTGATACACCAGAAGGACAGGATGCCATCCAGAGGGACCTGGACAAGCTGGAGAGGTGGGTCTGTGTGAACCTCATGAGGTTCAACAAGGCCAAGTGCAAGGTCCTACACCTGGGTTGGGGTAATCCCCGCTATCAATACAGGCTGGGGG
>Ga0065711_1009197_pt1 | contig 11474 bp, 6 predicted proteins | sample Hoacrofraction12_FD_59098 | JGI IMG/M metagenome (GOLD analysis project Ga0065711, IMG submission 59098) | Hoatzin crop microbial communities from Cojedes, Venezuela - Epithelial fraction 12 v2 (version 2) | ecosystem: Host-associated > Birds > Digestive system > Esophagus > Crop | place... | reverse complement strand
GGAGATATTCAAGCCCCGCCTGGACAAGGTCCTGTGCAGCCTGCTGTAGGTGGCCCTGCTTCGGCAGGGGGGTTGGACTAGATGACCCACAGAGGTCCCTTCCAACCCCTACCATTCTGTGATTCTGTGATTCTGTGACTTTGAAAATGGATTTGACTTTAAAAATGTCAGTTTGAATTTTGTGAAAAGGGTTTTTTTCTACCTATGCTCCATTGTATAACTCTACTGACTTTTTTTAAGCACAAGTTTGCTGCTAGTGTTTGAATCTCCTTTCTTGGCAGAGAACAGTCAAAGCCATTGCTGTACAGAAGATATTGTACTTGTGCTTATTTGTGGCAGGCGATGGCTGAAGGTCAGCATGCTGCTCACTGGGCAAGCACATGACACAAAGTTGTGGCACATTCTCACATTAGACCAGATGCACAGTACACGTTGTAGTCTATAAGCAGTCTTTCAATTTTTTTTATGGTGCTGTGCTGTAGAAGTGGGAAGGTGAAATTTGTGTTGCCTCACTGCTAGGCTCCAAAATGATACTTCAGCAGTAGTGGTGTTGCTGTGTGGGACAGACTGGCACCTCTCGTTGAAGACAAGGAGTCAGGAAATTACATCCCTTCAGTAAGGGATCTTATTCAGTGAATAAAATGTAAATCTAGTATAACTCATTCTGTCACCTAGCAAACAATTGAATTGTAGTAGGTTGCCTTGAAAAACGATTTTTGTTATTTCAGTCACCAGCCCTTCTCTGTCCTCTGGTCACTATCAGTTTGTTGAAAATATATGCATCTGCTTAGGTTTTTAGGATTTACTGCTAAGCTATTTCAAAAGACGGAAAAGTGAGCTGTATTTAAAGAAATGATTGTAAGAACTAACAGCTATCTCATTAAGGGTTGTTTGAAAGCTTTCCTAAGTTTGTGACAAGTAACAAAGATGGACGTTTACCCTTAAGCCATAAACTCTTCAGTACACCAGTGAATAATCTACCGGTATCTGCTGTATATGCAAATGAAACTATGCCAATTAAGAAATGCTCTGTGTATTCTTTGTATAATTTTGGTGTGTTCAGTCATCCTCATCTTGTTTCTTAAGCTGCAGGCACCTGAACTTTGGTTAGTATCCATTTCCTATGCTGCCAAGATCACGCAGTACCCATTTTTTGCAATCTAATATATTTTTGTTTTTTTAATTCAGTGAGGTCCCCATTCTTGTGCATTTTATTCCTTCCCAGACATATGAAGATTGAAGACAAGGAATGTGAATTCAACAAGAATTTCCGTCTCATCCTTCAGACTAAACTGGCTAACACTCACTACAAGCCAGAACTGTAGGCTCAGACCACCCTCATTAATTTCACCGTCACCAGGGAAGGGTCAGAAGACCAGCTGTTGGCTGAGGTTGTTAGTGCTGAAAGGCCAGACTTAGAAAAACGTAAGGTAAAGACTATCTTTTGATTTATCTGTTGCCCCTTCTGAGATTTTAAGGCTAGTGTTAGTATGTCTGTTTGAATCTGCTATACAGTAACTGCTAGTAAACCATATATTAGAAAGATTTTAATAGTCAGATTCTGCAAAGTGTAGAAAGTACTTCTACGGATTTGCTCAAATCTGTGCTCCCAGAGGGCTGGGCTTGACATGAAGCTCTGCTAGAAATGAAATTTATTGTGATCTTATTCCCACACTTCTCTCTACTGCTTGGTTTGCTCTGTGCACTGCATTTAATTTACAGTGCAGGGTTAAAGCCCTCTGCAGTGCTTTGTGCTTCAGTGATCTCGAGCCAATAAGTGTAAATAAAATTTCATGCCAGTCCATAAGAGAATATGATGGCACTGTTAGGACCTGGGGCATTTAGTTAATAAATCATAATTTACTCCTGCAAAGATGTAGTTCTGTGGCTGTTGCCGTCATACCAATGTATAGTGACTTAGGAAGAGAAACACTTTTATAGCTGGTTGTAGAAACAACTTTGAGCAAACTGTGATCTATGTGCTAAAAAAAGAAAAAATACTTAGGGGTGTGAAGTGAATAATAAGAATACTTCCTATTTCTCTGGTGTGTCTTTCCAGTTACCTCATGCAATTTACTAAATTCATCCACAAAAATTTGCTACACCTCTTTGAGGTACTGCTGCTTCATGCAAGGGCAAACTGGGTCAGAGAGTTTAAATAGCCCGTGAAGAATGAAAGCCGTGTACTTGGGAACATGATCTGAAAACAGCTGGCCATTTTCTTCTGCATCTGCACATTGCTCCACATGGGGCTGCATGCTTCCAGCGCCTGTACCGTCTAAGGGTTTCTGGTGCGAGGGTCAGATAGGGATGGAGAGCTCCCCGTAAGACTAGTCAAGCTCTTTCGCTGTCAGAAGGTCAGTCCAGCAGAACAGACTACAACCATGCTTTCCCACACTGCTTACTGGCATAGTGGGACTCTCCAGCCTTGTACTACTGTTGGTTTTCTCAGCTGCCATGTGGATTACCATTTGCCATCTCTGGCAAGATCCTAGTCCTTTTGTGTGGTCTGAGGAGGAAGGAGGCTAGCGGAGAGATAAAGTTCTGGTCCATGGTGATCTTGACCTTCTTGCTTTGAGTGTCCCAGAACCTTAGTTCTAGTGTACTGGGACAGAAAATAAACTTTCTCTTTCAGAAAGTAAATTAAATCAACTAATGTCATTAAATAGAAAATATAGCTCACAAATGCTATAAAATGGTATTTCTTGCTGTGGTTGCTTAAATACAGTGTTTTTGTTCCCTCTGCTAGTCAGCCCTGGCCAAGCAGCAGAACTGTTTCAAGATCAAGCTCAGGCAGCTGGAGAATGACATGCTGCTCAGCCTGTCAGCTGCCCAGGGCAGTTTCTTAGACAGTGAACTTGTAGAGAAACTCGAATCAACAAAGTCAATGGCAGCAGAAATACAGCACAAGGTAATAACAACTGAACTATTTTTAACAGCTTAAAGACACCTGAAAAATGCGTATTATTAATTATTTTTAGTGAAACATTTCTATGAGCTAGGAATAGTCAAATTCCTGTCTGTCCAGCAAGGGCTGTCCACCTATATAATCACATTTTCATGTCTACAGTATGTATTTGTCACATATTAATTCTTTTCCTTTTGATTTAGGTGCTTGAGTAAGTACTCATAAAAGAAATAAGTATCAGCATGAAATATGAACAAATGTATTCATATATGATTTCTATGTTTTCACAGGTGAACAGATATATTGCTGCAGAGATCAGACATTCCATAAAGTTTGTCTAAGATAAGAAGCTTGCTTACCTCAAATATTTGCTACTGTCTGAAATTAAGTCAGATTTCTAGAGTGTATCCATATTCTTATTTGTACGGATAGGAAAGTTTTCGTCATTGTGTGCGATCATCATGGCACGTTAAAAAATAAAGACAACAACTGTCATCCTATAGATAGCTGAAGCCAAAGAAAATGAAGCTGAGATTCACAGAAGAAGAGAGCATTACAGACCGACAGCCGTAAGAGCGTCCATTCTTTACTTCGTTAGTAACAGTCTGAGCAGCATCAACCCCATCTGCCAGTTTTCACTGAAGGTAAAAATTTATCTTGCTGATTTGGTTTCCTGAGTGCAAGGAACAGAATTCTGCCTCCAGTGGTGGTGCCCAGTATATTAGTTATTACTTGTACCAGATGTTCACACTTGCAGGGCTGTGTGTCTGAGAGAGGAGAACACAATGCGATCTCCTGCCGGTCTGTGGCACCGTGCATTCCCACAGGTCTCTTTGTCAGCTGTCTCCATTCTGGTGGTGTTTTCTGACTGTGCTTGTACAATTTGCCTACCTTTTGTTAAGCCATCCCACAGAGTCAGGTAGGAAGAGTTTTGTGGGATTCTGTATAAACAACTCACTGTGGCAAATCTAATAAATGATCTGATGTTATGAGGAAGGAGGATCACCCACTGCAAAATTACCAGCTTGCTTAAGTGAGAGGTTCTGCCTGCTGAGCTAAATAAGGAAGCAGCAGAGTATTGCTGTTTGCCGTCCTCACCCCTGGTTTGCTGAAAGTTTCCTCAAAAGCCTCTTGGCAGAAGTGCCTTGCATTTCAGACTGCTTAGGCCAGCTCTTCCTAGAAGCCTATAGTCAGAAATGGATTATCTTACAAGTAGAAAAGCAAAAAAGCAGAATTCAAATAAATAAAAATAGTTGTACTTATTGTCATGCTTTCAATGCAGTCTTCCACAAAGCAATTAAGCAGGCTGAAAAATTGGGGGATATTCAGTGTCATATCTCTAACCTGATAGAAGCTGTCACATAGTCAACTTTTCTTTTCACAAGCCAAGGACTTTTTGAAAAGGATAAGCTCATTTTCTTGGCCCAAACAGCTTTTCTGGTGAGGAAAAATTTTCAGATCGGTGATGTTGATATTTACTGGATTTGCTGTTTCTTCACTAGAATGTGATGCCTCTGCCCAGACAAGTTGTCCTGTAGCCTTGTGGCTTTGCAGTTTCTGACACAGTGTGGCTGCTGCTTCAATATCAGTAATTGCAGAAGTTCCAAAGATGCTTTTATGTAATTCTTTTCATTTAAAATACTGCAATGACTTTATGAAGCTATGCTGAGTATGAACAGCATGACTTAACTGCTTGTGGTTGCTTAATTAGGGTTGAAATCAATGTGATATGTAAAGTAAGAATTCAGTAAATAATACATATCCGTATCACATTCAGGCTGTTATTTTTCCTTTTAACTTTAGTATCTGTATGCCCTGGAAAAAATCCGGGCTCGGTTGTACTGGGTGACAGGTTTTGCCCTGAAGAGCTTGCTCCAAAAGAGGTCATATCACAGAGCTGGTCAATAACAGAGGTAGGAATTAAACTAGAAACTAACAATTTGGGAAGAAGGTAAAATATAAATTGAGGAATCTGATTTGAGGGGGGACAGGAAAAAAGAAATCACTCTACACAGTGTACAAATGGAAGTAAAAAGCAGACAGAAATGTCTGTAAGAGAAAGGATAAAAAGAGGGGGGAAATCAAGCTGGTGATGCTTTCTCTGCATCATGGTGCGGAGTGATTTATTCATACCACCTAAGTTTCTAGCACTGTGTTGCTGAACTTCTGTCTTTTTTGTAGCAGTGGTACTGGGATGAATCATGAAGAATGGAAATCTGTACGGCAGCTGAAAAGTGAGTCCAATCAGTTACAGAGTAGACAGAAACCAGAGTAAAGGGCACAATAAACTTCTGATTTATTAAAAAAATTCTTAGATGGAAAGAGAGAGGGCTTTTAATAGAGGAAGAAAGATGTGTTTATATCAGAAAGGAGAGAGAACATATGGTATCATGGCAAAGGTGTCTCTTTTTCCCACTATGTGTGGATAAAGTGATAGAAGAACTAGAAAAACCCCTCATAGAACCTGAGGAGTTTTCTTCAGTTTGCATACAGCTCATGTGCCAGAACTGATTCAGTGTAAAACAAACCCCAAAAAACAACAACAAAAACCACTCAGGATTTGTAAATTCCCCAAAGCCTTGTGACAGCTTGCAGTCTGGAGGGTTTAGGTTGGTGATGCAAACAGCTGTGCACTTTGCTCTCCTGTCTTCTGAGACGCAAAAAGGATACGTAGAGATAATTAGATTGAATTCAGAAATCTGTACTTTTATGGTAGTGTTAGTATAAAATAATTTGTGACCAAGTTTATCTAAGGTTATCTTCAGTGTGCAAGACATATTTTTATGTTTGTTTATGTTCCCACAAGCTAAAGAAAAATAACTGCGGTGGTTATTAGCTCATCTTAAAATTTTAGTGAATTTGTCTTTCAGTACATAAATGAACAACAGTTATATTTTCTGCAAAAAAGTTTTGACTGGTAGGTTGTGTTTGGTTTTCATGGTGTCTTTTTTAACAAGTAAAGGGAAGTTCAGCTCTCTGTATGTATGGTTTTAAAAAAATTTTGACACACAGTTTAGTGACTAATATCTAAGAATCACTCCATTTGCAATAAATTTCAAATGAAGATTTTAAAATATCAGTAAAAGAAGATGTAAGTTCTTATATCAGCATTTTAGAAAATGCAGCCATAAGATTTTTTGTTGCTTTGAGCTCCCTACTCAGTAATACTTTGAGGGGTGAATACTTTAAGGCAGAAGTGGCTCTGAAGCAAGACCGATGATCTTTTTCAACTTTGTATGCTGTCAAGATTCTTCTAAGANGTAAAGAGATAGAACTCCTTGAATTGGATTTCCTTCTTCGATTCAGAGTTGAACACACAAGAGTGCTGTTCACTTCTTAACTACTCAGTCATGGAGTGCCGTTAGGGTAGGTTGGGAAAATTGCTTTTCAGTTCTAAACCTTTTCTGTTATATGTGGAGGCATGCTACAACTAGACAATTTCAGATAAAGTCATACATTCCACCATGATTTTTAGCAGAACAGGGGCTGCTTTCAAACAGGAGTTGTCTTTGCTTTTTGAGCATATTTTTCCATAGGCATCGCGTACTGTGCTTTGTGAGGAAATTCTGTTTTACCATAACTTCTCCAGAAACACAATTTTGATCTTCGTACCACTGCTTACTGTAGTAAATGTCTCATGCAAGGTTTCAAGTTTGTCATATCTTGATATTTAACAGTATGGCGATACTGACCAAAGTAAACTCTTATAAATAATACTATCCATGTGTATATATATATATATAAAATTTAGTATTTTAAGATAAATCCTGACTCCTTTGTAATTGGTTAGGCTATGGTTTTTTACGTACCCCAAAAGTATCAGTACTTGTCTTCCCATTTCAGTCTTCATACAGAAGGTACATCATATGTATTTATGTCTTTGGCATGTTTCCAGGCTGTGGCAGTGATGGATGCGTTCGGGGGTTAGATAAAGATATGGAAGGATCCACCAAGAGGTGGAAGAAGTGGGTGGACTCAGAGTGTCCAGAAAAGGAAAAGCTCCCCCAGGAATGGACAAATAAAAGCTCTCTTCAGAAACTGATCATACTGAGGGGACTCCGTCCAGACAGAATGATGTATGCTCTTAGGTATGAAATCTGAGGATACGTCTTTCAGGGCACGTGTGTGTGAGGGTGGCTTGTATGTGTCAGTGTGGAGAAAACTCAGATCTTAAGGGGCAGGCAAATAACTCATAAACTAGGCAATCAAGCAGAATTTGAAATCAATGACTGTGGCCCTTCCCAGCCTGTTCTTCTGGTGAAGAGTATATGAAGAGGTAGTGTGGTGAGACATGAGTCACGGCATATTTGGAGAGCTATGTTTGTGATTTCTTTCAGATTGCATATAGGTACCCTGAGGATAGCACTCATTGATAAATGGAAATACAATAAGCTATGCTGTTAATAGCTAAAAGTGCATTTCTCAGTGTTAGTTCTCATTATGGTATTAGGGCTGGTAGCTAACCCCACAGGATAAAAATTTTTCTGGTGTCCATTCTTTAAAATTCTGTGATACCGAGAAAGATTCAGTTGTGAATACTTACCGATCTTCTCCCAGCTGTCTTCCGGTTGTACTATTTTAATCTTTTGATCCCAGCTGATGGTCTCATAGACCTGATCCTCCACACCCCACCGTCACAGCTTCTACCCATTCATATGCCTGCTGAGAATTCTGGTTTTGTGTCCTGGGTGTTTATTCTGCCCCACTGCCCTGGCGTTTTGTGACAGTATTGCCTGCATGTAATGACTTCTTGGATTCAGTTATTGAAGAGGTCCTTTTCATTCAAAAGTTGCTGTTTTCTGTCACATGGTCCCTATCTCACAGAGAAATGGGAATGATCATCTTCTGTCTTGCTTCACCACCTGCCTCCCCTTCTTGCCTTCAGTTCACTTCCCTGATGATTTCTTTGATGAAGTGACTGTTAGACCTTCACTGTCAGCCACTCAAGTCTGAGAACGGTGCAGGCTTGAAGCCTGTATCAGGGAAAGTTTTTGGTGTTTAGTGCATATTTTTTCATATGTATAGGAATTTTGTGGAGGAAAAGCTTGGCTCAAGATATGTGGTAAACACAAGGATGGACTTAGCAAAATCTTATGAAGAGAGCAGTCCGGCCATTCCTGTGTTTTTCATTCTGTCTCCAGGAGTAGACCCACTTGAAGATATTGAGACACTAGGTAAGCCTCTTATTTGCTTCTGGTGCAAGGATCACTCAACTGTGTTCCCACTGAAGAAAGAAAAATTGAGGTCGACAGTGAAATGGAGCATGCAGGGCTATAAATGTAGATAAATCGACAGACAGTTATACACATCTGTATGTGCCCGTGCACATGTACGTGTATGGGTGTCTTTTTACTACACAGAACAAAGCCTTCTGAAATCGTCTGTCGCTACAAGGGAATTTACATTACTATGCGAAAGTTGAGCAAGGTTTATTTTCAGCAGAAGATTCAAGCTCTACAGTTTCTTCCACCCCCACCATATTCATGGTAAATGGGGTGGATGAAAAATGTAAGGCCATAAGCACTATAGTATGAAGAAATTTTTAGACCGAGCATTCCTCTGCTTGGCATAATGCAGGTTTCCTTTGTACTGTTTTCTACCTTTTGACTAGATGAGGGCCAGAGGGCAATTTTCTCCATGCTCATGTAATCTTGTGCCCCCTGTGACTAAATAATGGTCATTATACAAACTATATTCAATTGTATAGGGCTCTGTGCCTTTATACTTAGGATTACTATTCCCCACAGACAATAGTGAGAATACCAGGTTAATACAGCTGTGACCTCACTGTGCTCAATTTAAACTCAGGCCTCACAAGGTGAGAGGCTTGTGCATTTACCCACTGAACCAATCAGTTAAAAAACTGATGTGATATCTACCACATGTTGCTCCCTTTTTCATAAGGGAATTGCTCTGTACCCCCTGTAAGAGTTTCTAAAGCTCAGTAACAATGCTGAGCATCTATCAAAATGTCAAAAGGTTCATTATCTTAAAACCAAGGGAACAGATTTCTGCCGGCTTTTTCTAATACCAGCAATAAGGCCACTGTTGAGAGCTCGCAATTTTGCTTGTTGAAATTGTAAGGGTTTAGTGAAGTGCTTCAGAAGAAGTAATATGCATTGCACAAGTGATAGTGAAATTAATGGGGGCATTATCATTCTTTTTCATTTCTGCTCTGCTAATTTGCCTATTACCTCCCCCTCTGTCACTCACCCTTCACCAATTATTTCTTTTACAGGCAAAAAGCTTGGGTACACTATAGAGTCTGGAAGATTTCATATCGTCTCTCTAGGACAAGGGCAGGAGATGGTTGCAGAGGTGGCACTCGAGAAGGCTACCAGATATGGCCATTGGGTTCTTCTCCAAGTGAGTGTCAAACAGCCCCTCTTCTGGGGACTGGCTCTTCAGTTGGAGGGATATTCCCAGAACACAAACGAAAGAGGCAGTGGATTACAGCAAAAGTTTTAAACAGCTAACAGCCTTGTTCCTTTTTTGCTTTTGATTGTAACAGGATAAACGTCATTATTAATAGAGTGTATGTCATGTTTTTGTGAACACTGTCCTCACCATCCCAGGAGGAACAGGAGAGATAAAACAGAAAGCCTCTGGTGGGTGGGTAGGACTGCCCTCAGGCATACGCTTCCCCACATAATTAAGAGCTCCTGTTCCGTTCAATGGGGCATAATGGAGACTTTAATGCAATAGGTCTGACTCCCCCTTGGGAAGCTGTATAATTGGGCCTGGACAGCAGCCGCTGCTTTGGCCAGCATTGCGTGGACCGAGAACCCACTCTGCAGCAGAAAAAAAGATCTGTGCAATCCCCTGGCGAGCTGCTGTTCCCAGTGCAGTAACGGAGTGAACAGGGGCTCCGCAATTGTCAATGCTACTGAAAGAAGGTGCTCACCTCCCACCATCATATGCTAAATAGCAAACAGATATTTGTAACAACCCCATTGCCCTGAAGCCAAACAAGGTGTGCATGTTCCAAGCCTCAATGTTAAGGAGGTCACGGGGATGGGGTGCTTCCCCCCTCTTCGGGTTTCAACCTCAGCAATGTTTGGCTGTCAACCAGGTTGCCTGCAACAGGTGAAGAGATGGGCTAGACTCAGCGTTGTCTGCCAGCTGAAATAAAATCACTATGGGATTAGCGAGGGGCCTTGGTGTGCTAGGCACCATGTAAACGCACCCATACTGACCCCTTCGTCAACACTGAAACTGGAAGAATTAGTTAACCAGATTTCACATGAGTAAGCTAGTCATGCTAGTCTGAAAATAACCCTGCTTTTCTGTTAGTGAGTATAGAAATGTTGTTGTGAAGGAAAGAGCAGTGTTGGTGTTCAGGGGATTTTCAGAATTCTCTGCTGCTCTGGGAACAGGACGAGATAATGGGAGATGACAGAGGCCCTAAATCAGCAGTATTGTATGTCTGAAGCCACAGGGATAAACAGGGAACATCTGAGAGGCTTCTGGTGTTGTAGACCTGCTCCATTTTCCAGCCCGTTATGCCTGGCTTCTGAGGGAGGAGGGAGGTGATAATTTTGTTGTGAAAATTTTCGACAGTGAAGTCCGAAAGGAGACTACATAAAGATGTTGGACCAATTCCCAAATGGTGCTAAGCTGACTAGAGCTAGTGGGGTTTGGATGTACTCAGTACTTCCCAAGCTTCAGTCTTCTGGGTTTTGGCCCAAACACCATATATGTTCATGTTTAAAAAAAATCTGTTTAAAAAAAATGAAGTATTATACTATGCATTTTCTTGGAGGCTAGGGGGTGTATAATTAGATATTTTAAAAAAACCTGCTATTCTGACTGACTTGGGAAATACTTTTAAAATTGCTTTGGCACCAGATCTAGCAAAACCAGTTGGCACAGTGCTTGGTAAACTGGCAGAAGAAAGACTGACTTGAAATTTTTTGGTAATGGGTTTAACTCTTCCATCACTTTTAATTAATTTCTCAAACTCAGCTGTTTGATATATTGAATGGTTATTTTGATATTATACTAAGTCTTGAATCACTTCCGCTTGGCAGTGGATGGACGTATCCTATATGAAAATGCAGGTGCTACCAGGCTGCTATCATGTAACGTGATATGAAAGTCCCCCTCTCTTTCCACCCCCCTATTCCTTTTTCCACATGTCAAGGGACAATTTGGGGATATCCCCTCAGCAGGTCTCGTGATAAGAGCGATGCAGCACCCAGAGCATGACTGACATGTCATATTCCTTGGCTGGTGTACAGAATTTCATATCCTCTTGCGCTGTGTGGAGGTGGAAGCCAATGCAATCGGCAGGTTCTGGCGCAACGGTGAAGAACCAGAGAGAAGCTGTAGGGCTCAGCTGCAATTTGAGTTGAAATGCTAGTTCTGTAACAAAAATGTGGAGTGTGGGCTAATGGAGGAGTGAAAGCTGCTTTAGCTCAGCCACGTAAATCTTTCTCTTGCTATTCACAGAATCACAGAATCACAGAATAGTAGGGGTTGGAAGGGACCTCTGTGGGTCATCTAGTCCAACCCTCCTGCCGAAGCAGGGTCACCTACAGTAGGCTGCACAGGACCTTGTCCAGGC
>Ga0065711_1049100_pt1 | contig 11475 bp, 7 predicted proteins | sample Hoacrofraction12_FD_59098 | JGI IMG/M metagenome (GOLD analysis project Ga0065711, IMG submission 59098) | Hoatzin crop microbial communities from Cojedes, Venezuela - Epithelial fraction 12 v2 (version 2) | ecosystem: Host-associated > Birds > Digestive system > Esophagus > Crop | place... | reverse complement strand
TCAGCACAGGACAGAGCTGGAGCTGTGGGAGCGGGGCCAGAGGAGGCCCCAGCAATGATCCGAGGGCTGGAACCCCTCTGCTGGGAGGAAAGGCTGGGAGAGCTGGGGCTGTTCAGCTTGGGGAAGAGAAGGCTGCGGGGAGACCTTAGAGCAGCTGCCAGTGCCTGGAGGGGCTGCGAGAGAGCTGGAGAGGGGCTTTGTACAAGGGCAGGGAGTGATAGGACAAGGGGTGATGGCTTCAAGCTGAAAGAGGGGAGATTTGGGTTAGATATAAGGAAGGAATTCTTCCCTCTGAGGGCGGTGAGGCCCTGGCACCGGTTGCCCAGAGAGTTGATCGATGCCCCCTCCCTGGAAGCACCCAAGGCCGTCCCGCCCTCAGAGAAACGCGATGGTCTCCTGCCCGCACCCCTCCCGCCCGTCCGGCCTCCCTCCCCCGCCCGGGACTCACGCAGATGGAGATGCGGAGCACCCCGCGCAGGTAGTCCCTGTACAGCTCCGCCGCCGCCCCGTTGCACTCGATGCAGCGGTAAGCGCCGAGCGCCGCCATCGCACGCCCCAGCCTGTCAGCGCTCCGAGCCCCCTCGCTTCCGCGTTCGGGCGGGGGGGGCGGGGGCAGGGCTGGAGGCGCGCCGCGGTGCATTGCGGGAGTTGTAGTTTTCTGCTGCCGCCGTCGAGCCAGGCGGCGCCGGCGCGGGAACTCCGTGTCCCAGCGGGCAGCGCGGCGGCGCCCTCCTCCCCGCCCGGCCCGTGGTGCTGGGGGGCGCCCTCTGCGACCGGCTGAGGGGGAAGCGGTGCGCATGCGCACTGGGAAGATGGCACCTGCCGGCGGCGGCGCGGCTGTGAGGGGGCTGTGGGTGCCGCTGGCCGCGCTGGCCCTGGCCCGGGTCGCGCTCGCCTTGACCGAGCAGTACCCGGCCTTGTCCCTGCTAAAGCACCGGCAGGGCCCGCCAGGGGGCTGCGCCTCGACGGGGGAGTGGGCAGAGCAGTACTCGGCCGAGTGCGGTGAGTCGGGGGGCCGTTGCCGTGGCGGCCGCCCCCGGGCCCGGGGCGGTGCGGGGTCTTGGCGGCGGGAGGAACGGGCTGTGCCGTTCGGCTGACTCCTAGCGAGGCGTCCTCTGCGGAGGCTGCACCCCCGGGCAGCACCGTGCCGCTGTGAGGAGGCGGCCGCTGAGGCGCGGAGCGCGGGAAGAGCTCGCGGCCCCCGGGCGGCTGAGCCGCAGGGCCCGCGGTGTCAGCCTGGCGGATCGTGCCCCTGTACTCGGCGCTGGTGAGGCCGCGCCTCGAGTGCTGTGTTCAGTTCTGGGCCCCTTACTACAAGAAGGACACTGAGGGGCTGGAGCGTGTCCAGAGAAGGGCAGCGAGGCTGGGGAGGGGTCTGGAGAACAAGTCTGCTGAGGAGAGGCTGAGGGAGCTGGGGCTGTTCAGTCTGGAGAAGAGGCTGAGGGGAGACCTTATCGCTCTCTACAGCTCCCTGACAGGAGGTTGTGGTGAGGTGGGGGGTTGGTCTCTTCTCCCAAGTAACCAGTGATAGGACGAGAGGTGATGGCCTCAAGTTCCATCAGGGAAGGTTTAGATTGGATATTAGGAACAATCTCTTCACTGCAAGAGTGGTCAGGCATTGGACCAGGCTGCCCAGGGCAGTGGTGGAGTCCCCATCCCTGGAGGGGTTCAAAAAAACGTGTAGATGTGGCACTTTGGGACGTGGTTTAGCAGGCATGGGGGTGATGGGGTGGCAGTTGGACTTGATGATCTTAGAGGTCTTTTCCAACCTTAGTGATTCTGTGATTCCTGTTGTCTTGCTTGCAAGTCTCGCTGTTGGGCTCTGCGTGTCTTTTAGTCGCTGTGGTCAGTAGCACACAGAGATGCCAATCCCTTGTGCTCCTGTTATCCGGTTGAATATGATTGAGCCCCAGCTACAGTTAGATAAATTTGGCTGGTGAGCTGGATGCTTGTCTTTCGCAGCGCTGAGTTCAGGTAGCAGATCTTCTGGTCTTTTTCATGTTAATTGATGGTTTGTAATCCAGGCACAATTAAAACTGGTTTTATATGCTTAAATATCTGTTGCATCAGGATCGTGTGACTTAAGTAATCTGGTATGATTCATATGATCGTGAGCATAATGTGAATGTGCTATACAAAAATGCCAGTCTGAATCACAATGTGCATGTAATACAGATGAGGAATAAGATTTTATCAATTTAATGCAATATAGACACTCAGTTGTTTATATGAGAATAACCAGTGATGCGTCATGACTGCTTAGCTGTCTGCAGGGTTGTTTTATTTTTTCCCTACTTATTTCATAAAGTCTTTGCTCATATCAACAATTGATGTGGTCCCTAAGGACAATATACAGCTAGTATAATCCACTCAAAAGTATAAACTTTCTAGAAATACCTTGTTATGAATTTCCTGCATCTGCTTTTTTTCTTTCTTTCTTTGTATGTGTGCTTTTGTCACCACAGCTTAAAGTTTTGTGGTTAGTTTCTATCATCTGTGTTAAGTAGATATCTTACATCAGCTGCTTTTTCTGGGGGGGGGATGGCTACAGTGTCTGAAAGCTATAGTACATAACTTTCACGATCTGATTTAGCATTCATCTTGGGTGACCATTGCTCTGAATCATTCAAGCTTAAGCATGAAACCAAAAAGACTTTCACTGAGTTGAGATAAAATCTGTCTACCCTACAAGTTAATAAATGGCAAAGCATTGGATTACATTTCTTCCGGTACTAAGACATGAATTATTGACTCAGGACACTCCTTCAGAGGTGTGTTTGGAAGATTAGAGCTTGATTTAATGGCGAACCTTGTTTTAGAAAGAGCAGTGTAATTGGGATCGATATAAGGAATTCAGCTTAACTCATCAGGTACCTAAGGTACTTTGCATACACTGACAAGAAGATGGCCCTTAATTACAGAACAGCATACTTACCCTGAAATAGCTGTATACCACTTCACTCCTTGCTGTATAAATCCTCTGACTAAATAAATTGCCAGATGAAAAATTTCCTTAAGCTCTCAGTCTTTATTTTAGTACAACTTTTCCAGAAGCTGAGAATCTTTTTCATCTCAAATAGTTTCTCTTGTAGCCTACTGCAAGGTCCAGAGTAATTTCTCTGGTTGGTCTTTCTACTTTTTTCATGAAGTTGTTAACGAGGCAGTGTGGTGCAGGTTTGACTGTATCTAACTTGGCAACCAAGGCAGATCTGTTCTCCCTGTGAGTAACGCAGTTTATTGCCCCAAGAATTGCAAGATTTGAAGGGTCCTGTTCCCCCTGTAGGTCGTGACAGGTAGGCTGTTCTTATTCCATGCCACCTGACTAAAAAACTGCTTCACTAAATTCTTGCTGTTATGCAGAGAAGTGTTCTGGAGGTAGGCTGTGCCTGCACCTCCTTGTTTTGGTTTGTGAAGCAGAAGTCGCTCAGTGAATCCACAGCGATGGCTCTTAACTGGCACTGACTTATGAGCACCAACACAGAACGAGTAATGTGTTTGTAACGTTGCCATAACACAGAAGGGTTTGGCCAGTGTGAAGAACAAAGGGCAATGTTGAAACCTTTAACTTGGCAATGCTTTTTCTGGAAACTATGGGTGCTGAGCCACTGTTCTTACAGGACTTTCTGACTTGAAACTTTGACCTTCTGCTTTTCACCCCACTTGCTTCTGTTGTAAAACTTCTCCCACCAGTTATCGTTTATGGCTCAACTTAGTTCCAAGTTTCTATTTACAGGGAATGATTTTTAGATGCTGTTTTGACTTCTCTTTGTGAGAAGATGCTTTCTTTTTCTCTTTTTAGCATTGTACTTGTGAGAAATGGGGAGTTAACTAACTGCAGCCTTTATGTAATCAAAATATAAGAATAGCACTGCCTGTAAAAGTGAATTGGAAACACACACTGCCCCAGCCTTTCAAACTTGGCATCAAACTTCTAGTTACAAAGGTTAGGGGGGATGATAAATCTTAATATTTGTGACATGGAATCAAAGAGATAATAGTGTTTGTTTGCGTTTTCTTGTCTGCTCTTGAAATATATCAAGTTAATAGAAGCTTTAAGACCTGAAGATTTAAAAGCTAACAATTCTGTTGGGATAGCAGTTAAAGCACCACATAGGTGAGGTGGTGACATATAGTCTGTTAGTCTGGGAGGGTGTTGTTGATTTTTGTTGTTATTTATTTGTTTGTTTCCTTTCTTAAACTTTTTCTCTGGTATGCCAAAAAGCTGTGTTTGTCTTTTCATAGATTTCAGTCGATCTTATACTGCTTGCAATGGCCTTCTTGGTAATAGGCCTGTGAGGACCTTTGTATATGTTCAGTCAATTTCGCGTCACTATTCTGTCTGCTTTTTACAGTTTTTATACCTCCGTTTCCTGGACTTCCAGCAGCACCTCTTCAGCTCTTTCCTTACCTCTGTATGGTCCATTTCGTTTGCTTACATCTCTGGAATTGGAATGAAAATCTGGTCTTTAATTCCTTGGGCCAGAGAATGGGATCATAATGCCAAGTGGGGACATGTCTACCCAAAACTTTTCTTATGTGCTTCCAGCTTCCTCACTTTTTATTCCCCTGCTCCTGTTTTAGCACTTCCATTTTTTTTTTTCCGCCCATGCATTTGTAGCTAATAGTGTAAATGGAAATAGTGATAAAACTAATTATATAAAAGTAGTCACGTCAACTATTACTCCCCTGGCTGTGTGGATGTAGTACTGTGTGCAGAAGGCACTTTGCGACAGTTCTGCCCTGTGGAGTGCCCAGTGCAGAAGCCGCTCAGATGAAAGTGAGGAAACATGAGATGTGATAATAGAACATACGTGTAACTTTTGAGTTCCTAAAGGTATTTTCTCTCTTTTTCCCCCAGATTCATCATTTTTGCACTTCCATGAATCGGATTGTGACGTAGGAGGATCTTCATCTTGTGAATCTGTGCTTTCTCTCAACACAGAAAAAATTCTGGTATGCTCTCGAGAACATACAAATAAATTTTTAGTGGATTGTTTAAGTCACAGATCACATAGACTGCATAACCAGTTAGAATGAAGTTCAGGCAAATAACTACAAATAGAACCTATTAACTGGTAGGCATAGGTCCCCAAAAGGCTAAAGTATGAGTGGACTCAAGTTGCTCATGAAAAAATGATTTCGTGGTGCTCCAGCATGAGTCTCTAGGGCTGTCAGCAGTTTCAGCTACTTGAAGCTGGTGTTTCCACTGAAAGGTAACCTTCACCTGGATTGGTTTGCCAACTACTTTTTTTTTTAATATTATTTTTAGGGTTGCAGGGGCTATGGCTGGAAAAGGGAAAGGAGCAGTAGTTTTTACCCGGGTTAACTACATAAGGAGGTTTACCACAAGATGTGTGTAAGAGTAGGAGTGATAACTTGCAATCGCCACAGAAATAACATTGTGCACAGATGACAGAATTAGAGGCTTCAGACCACATTTCAATAAATATAGCATGGACGTGGTATGTGGAGAATATTCTAACAGGAGAAGAGTATCTTTTGGTAGGGAGGCTTCAAGAGTGTTATTTTAGAATTCAGGTTTTCCTGCAACACTGTTGTTAACCTACTGATCTTGAACAAATATAGTCTTCAGTCTACGTCAGAACACAGGTTTGATGTTACTTCTTCAGTCCAGCAGAGTCACAGATATGGAATCTTCAAATATTTCTGATGTGAATGTACAAAGAAGCTTTGGGAAATTTATAGAAATTAATGCCTGTAGGGGAGCGTGGAAACAATATTCTAATTTGAAGCAACTTCTCAAAAGGTGGCATTTGGAATAAAAGTACTCTATTGCAAATCCACCAAGCCAATTATTTAACTTGAATATGCTCCCTAGACATTACTTCATCAGATATTAGTTAGATCTTCTGTCTAGTCTAGTCTGGCGGTACCAGCAATTCTTTCAAAAGCAGTGAAATGTATGTTAGCTTGTTAGAAATTTCCCTGTTTCAGAAAAAATTGCTTTGAAGAGAGCAATTGTTTTGTTGGGAGCTGCTGCTGTGATAAATTCTTCTCTTGTTTCTTGAACGCACAATGACTCACAATTTTTGCATATAGAGCTGCAGGGTATCTAATCTGTAACTGGATTCGGAATTTGTTGAAGAAATATGAATCCCCTTCCTCCTCTGCCCCAGGAACCAAATCTGATATTCTATAATAATAAATCACAGGATGTAGATGAGGGCAGAGGAAACTGTGTGGCAGTTCTCTTGCCGAGTGTCACATGCAGCTCGGTAATTCATAGGATATTGATGTAATGCCAGATTCTTTTGGTTGTAGCTTGTTTTCCAGTACCCAGTGTGGAATCTTGCTATATCTTATCTTTTGTCTGCAGGCAAAGAAGTGTAGGCCATTTTTGTAAATCCATCAAGGAAAAGGTTATACTTTAGTAAAAAATAATTTTTTTTTCCTAAGGTTAACTGTAAGACAGTTACGGAAGAATAACATTTTGCAAAGTTCAATATTGAACGTCATTTTCTGAAGTCGGTTTTCTGGAAATTACGTGAAGGCCATGATAGATGTAAAAAGGTTGTGTTTGAAGGTGTGTGATTTGTAGATATATAGGGTCTGCAATGTAGGTTTAGTTTTATAATTGGCATACCTGTTGAACCCTGCTCATTCTTGTGCTGTTTTTTAATGTCTTTTTTCTATGAGAAAAGAACTCCATTCTGTTACAGGTGCAGCAGTAGGTGGAATGGTAATTCTCAGAACGTTGTAGTGTAATGTGGAGCTCGTACATGATCTCTAATTTTAGTAAAATCAAGGTTTGTAAAATCTGATTTGCTAGTCACTCATACCCTCCAAAATACAAATTTTTAGAGCAGACCAAACTTTCTTCTCATTCCTAAGATTATTGAATGAACAGGCAGGAACTGTACAATGGGCTTTGGCCAGTTACTTTTATGCTTTGTAGATCATTGAAATGCCTGTCACGGACACAGGTAACGAGGCTACTTTTGATTGAACAAGCCAAAAAAAGTGGAAGGGAGGAGGACAAACTGCAGTCCTCTCAGTAAAGGAAACGATGAGTTAAATAAGTTCTCTGAAGCTTAAGGTGTTTAACTGCCTTCTCTGAAGTTAAAGATGTACATATGTGCTGCTTAGCTGAAGCAAAAGAAGGGAACTGAGCAGTGAGAGAAGTCTGGGGTTTTTTTTTTCCCTTCTTGCTTCCTAAAACAGTTAGGAAGGCCTATTAATTAAATGAGCATTTTGTATTTTTTTAACATCAACTGCTTTGGTAAGTTCACAGCTCTCTGTGGAAAAACTCTGTGAAAATGATCAGAGTAGAGTATTTCTGAGGGGCTGTCTTTGGCAAGATTGGTTTCTGTAGGCACATGATTCAGGGAACGGAAATCTGAGACGAGGCTAAAATTGGCTGAATACAGTCTATAACTGATAGAAAGTTATTGTTAAAAGGCCAGCCCTTTTGCTTTGGTATGGCACTGTTAAACTTGTCTTCATTACTGGAGCGGTATTCCTTTCAGTGTTTCATTTTCAGTGTTTTACTCCTCTGTAAAGTGTTTTCTCTTGTAGGAGACAAAGGAATAATTAATGGGGCTAAGAGTATCAACTTTCTTATGCGGTAGCATGTGTCTTAAAAAGACTTCCAAAACTTCATTTTAAGCAGATGTAATACAGAAACATCAGCCACTGATAAAATGCTGGCAATATCCTTTCATCTGAAAGGTTTGGTTAGCCTGAGGTTAGAGAGGGTAACAGCAACCCCTGACTGAAGAGCAATTTTTCTCCCTGTGGAAGACTGGAAATTAATTTGTTTTCAGTTACCTTAAAGCAATCACATTAGTCTTAACTTTTTTTGATTTAAGGCATTTTCTTAGGGATTTAAGACATGGGTTTTCTATTAAATTCTTTACTGTTGTTTGCTGAACACTTAAAAAACATGATGTTTTACAGAGTCAAGCGAAGTTGCTTGCAGAGCAAAAACGATTTCCATTTGCTACTGATAATGACAACACAAATGAAGAATTGGGTAAGATGCCTTATATAAGGTTTGTGCAGGTGAATATGTGCTAATTATTAGCACTGAATGTTTTGAAACTAAGTGATGATTCCTTAGTGATACATTCATTTTAAAGTGATCCTAATAAGGCTGAAAATACAGTGAGTTTTCTCTGGTCATACAAAGAAAATATGTATCTGCCTTCCTAAAAATCCTTTCTGCTTTGCTCACTAGAATTCTTCACCATGTCTGCTTAAGCAGGTTTTGGAAAGCATTTTGATTAAAACCTGTTAAACAGTCTCTGCTACTTCCTGCTTCCCTTTTTCTGTCGTTATTGATGAGTAAAACTTTTCAAAGGTCCAGAAAATTTTACCAATGGAATATGCTTTCTCTCGAGCATATATCTTGGATCTGTCTTCCCCTCTTCACATGCTCTTCCCATCAACGCTTACAGGCAGCAGGAAGGCTTTCTGAATTATGGCCTTATACAGGCTACTCGGTGTTTTATCAAGGTACATTCAGCGCAGAAAACACAGGCATTTCAAACAAAACAACAGGAAATACTTTTCTCAAAGGACTTGAGGAAGGAGTTATTTACATTGCTTCTCCAAGCTAGTATCCTCTATAAGAAGCAGAAGTATTTTGAGGCAGCAAAGAGATTGTTGAGGATGTGTGTCAAGGAAGGCAGTAGACCTGGTTTTGTATAAGAGCAAAGAAAGACTTTACTCATAAGTTGTCTAATGAAATTAAAACAATTGAGTAGTTTTTTGTTGACACAATTTCTGCCTTCACAGATTTATCCAGGAAAATGTAGAGGCTTCATTTTTTTTCATATCCCTAGCATACCTATGTTCATAGAATCCTGCAGGGAATACTGACCTTCCATCCAGCAGAAAATACTTCATGCTTTTAGTCACTGCTCTGTGGACATTCTCATGTTTGGCCTGTAGGCTGGCCCCTACCCATTTTATTTCAGTTATGTCATGGTGTGAGGAGCCTGGGTCCTTCTTGTTTGTCTGTGTTACTTTCAGCTGTTCTGAGGAAAAGCAATGTGAAATATAGGGGCAGTCTGAAGTAATGCGGGTACCAAAATAGTTGGGCTCATGGGCCATTATTAACGCTTAGACTTTTCATAATATAGTACTTACTTGTATTTTTGTAGTATTTAATTAAAGAGTAAAAGATTAATCAAAGAGATATAATTTTAAAAGAAGCTGATACTGTATCAGCTGTGAGCTGCCAGTCACTTGCTGTAGTTTCACAGACTACAACCCCCTGCGTTTTACCAAGAGTCTTAGATAAACAAACTAAACTCATCATCAGCAAGACAATGAGTCTTCATTATCTTGCTTCCTCCACTTTTTTCCTTAATACTGGCATGGTTGAGTTGATTTTATTTTATGTGCTAACTTCTCTGTGTTCTGGGATTGGAAGCATAAAGATGATAATAAGAACTGTGTAATCTTGAAGGAGAATGAAAGGAGGAAAATTCAAGAGCTCTTCAGCCTGTCCTTCACTCTGCCAGTTTTCTTTCCTTTTTTGGCAATGTTATGTATCTGTACCAAGTGAAGCTTTTTATGTCTTGAGGAAAAAGCTTATGTTGCACACAAATACTTCCTTCTGCATAATAGACGTGCCCCCAGAATGAGGCAAGCTCTGAACTAAATACATTTCTTATTCCTGTTTCATTTAACATTTTTCCTCCTTTAATGAGCGGTGCTTAGTGACACTGCCAAAACAATGTGGCTCTGCCTGAGTGAAAGATAAGTATCTGTTAAAAATACCTTTGTTCTAACAGGCTTATTTGTCTCTTCTCATGTTTGAGTAAATAATTAAGCTTCTTCCATTCTGTTTGGGTGACTGCTAAAGCTCGTTAGAAGTATGTGAACTGCCTGGGGAAAAGTCGTGCTTTACCTTTCATAGCTCTGGTCTGCCAGGTACTTGTTTTTTGTGGGCAGTGTAGACAAAGCTTAGTCCGGAGTCAAGAACCGTGAGAGATTAATACGTGTGAAATGAAACAATCTTGAGATACTCAGCTGTCAGAACTGAACTTCAGTCATGCAAGCACAACCACAGCTTTCCAGTCTTGTGACTTGACTGTATTTTTAAATCTTGTGGAGATTACAGTACCATGTTGCTAAAACAGTGGTTTGTTTCTTTTTCAAACACTTGGCTTCTACTCCAGAGGGGGGGAGGGATATGCAAGAACTTTAAAGCTTTGCCTAATTTTAACATGGGTAAAGATTCTGTAGTTTTTCAATCTCATTTTTATAAACAATGGAATCTTTTTAGTTGCAGTTTTTCTAGGTAATTGAAATGAAGGAAAAACTTACTGTGAGCAGGTGAAGTTTACCAAAATGTGTACAAACAAGTACAATCAGATGTTCTCTAATGGAATTATCAAAAAAACTTCGCCAGTGTTAGCCAGGCTCGCTTACAACTGAGAAAGCAGCAAGGGCTGCTGAGAGGGATCCTGGTGCCTTTCCTGGGCCTAAGTACTTTAGAAGCAAACATGGGCCCTTTCCTGAACAACTTGCAAAAAGGAGAGGAAAAAACCCAAACAAACCACAAAACCTGAAAACAATTTTGATGAGCATAGTGTGAACTGAATAATTAATGAATGCTAGGTAATGGTTGAGGGAAGTTGTTTCAGTAGCAGTTCAGAAATCATCTGACTACTTAAATCTTCAGTGCAGTGGGGGAACTTCTGTTAAATACGACCAAACTGTAAAATGTATTTTTAAAAAAAAATCAGATGTTTTATTTACGTTTGTAATTTTTTGTTAGCAATTGCTTACGTGTTGATTGGCAACGGCTTGTATGATGAAGCCATACGGCATTTTTCAACAATGCTGCAGGTAAGTTTTCTGTTTGGACCCCTAAAAAATTACTTCATGGAATTGTCCATTACAACATATGGCTTTTGCTAGAACAAAGATTCAATGAAGGATTTAAAAATGAGAGTAATTGTTCTATTATTTGTTCAAAATCGGGTGATTCAGTATCTTCGTTGTTTGAGTATTTTTCTCATCTGCAGGAATAAACTTTTAATGGCACTTTGACAAAAAAGAAAAAAGCGCCTTCAGAAACCTGACCTGTGCAAAACTGATGTTCCATTAACGGCTCTCTTAATGTGCAGGTTGAGATACTTTAATGTGGGGTTTTTTGGGCAGCAGTTAGCTTGTTGCCAGTATCATAAAAAAAAAAATAACCTGACAGAGATCACTTACTGCGGAGATCACTGATTGCTAGTGGCAAGTACCACGTTGCTTTCACAATGATAAATGATTTTGTATGCTGGGTTTATCCTTCTTCTTCAGTGGTAAGCATCTGAGGAGTTTGATATGTGAGTATAGCAGAACTAATGCTTGAAGATACTTTTTTTTTTTCCAACCAAGGTAAAGAATTCAGAATCTTCTTCTATGAAGCAGAACATAGCAACTTAAAAAAAAAAAAAAAAGAAAAAAAAAGAAAACCAACCCCAACAGTTTAAAAGCTTCAACTAAAGCTAA
>Ga0065711_1049096_pt1 | contig 11475 bp, 6 predicted proteins | sample Hoacrofraction12_FD_59098 | JGI IMG/M metagenome (GOLD analysis project Ga0065711, IMG submission 59098) | Hoatzin crop microbial communities from Cojedes, Venezuela - Epithelial fraction 12 v2 (version 2) | ecosystem: Host-associated > Birds > Digestive system > Esophagus > Crop | place... | reverse complement strand
AAAGTCCAAGTCATTAACCAGTCAAGCACAGATTGTCTTCTGGAATATATCATTTTGGTGGCACACTAATACAAGGATGCAATGCAATCTCTGGCAAATACTTGAAAAGAAACATTTTGAACAAAGTTACCATTTTCTCCTTTAAGTTAACCAAAATTGAACCATGAAACCTACTTCAACTGCTATAAGGTCTCTCACTGACTATATAATGAACACAAAAAATTAGCAACACTCCAATCATAAAGAGTGGAATAATAATATTAAAAATTAATGCAATTAACTATGTACTCCTGACTACCCAGCACAAGCACAATCATTTGCCTTCTCTACGTGCTGAGCTTAAAGTTAGAATAATGTTCTTTTTGATGAAAATTTCATCAAGCAAAGACTTTCTTCACCCCTTAGATAAGAAGTTAGAATATGTACACTAAAAAATTAATACAGGAGGCAAGCCTGCAAGTTATCTTGTCAAAAACATTTGCAGAATAAGGATAACATTATTTATTGCCTTTCCAAATTTTTATGCCATGCATATAACTTTCCCAGAATTATAAAGAGTATATTTAGAGACAGGTGATAGAACAAAGTTACTAGAATATCTGTGTTTCCATTTTGAGAGTGTGTACATATTGTACATATTAATAAATATCAGTGAGATTAAGTCAAAATAACGTATATGGGCAATTGAGCAAGAAGTTTCTGAATCACTGGGGATTGCTATTATACTTCTTATTTATAGGAGCGCTAAACAAATCTGTGATTATATTAAGATACAGGTGAAGCCGACGTTAAAGCAGAGGAGGTATAATGACAATCAGAGACAATACGCCTATACTATTCTTATGAGTAGACCAAGAAAAAAATTACCATTATTCATTTAACGAGGCAAAAAAAGTCAGTTTCAGTTCATTAAGAAGAATGAAGAGAAAAACAAATTTTGCAGCTATTAGAAATTCTTCACAGGTTTAAAGATGTTAACAGTAGATGGTGTGAATTCGATTAAGTTTTTTGGCCTTCCAGTCTGAAAAAACAGGTATGAAATTCCACTCAGTGTTTTGAAAGAAGATTGTATTCTCTGCTACAGGAAATGAGGAGAAATAACAATATGTATAGGTCTGTTTCTATTTATACAGTGCTTCAGCAGCAAGTGACAAGTCTCTCTAACCAAAGCAATTCGATAGATCTTTGTGCTGCACAAAGGCTAAAGCAGGTTTGCCACCACGTAATTTTCCCTGAGACCTGGATAATGGTTCATTGGGTGGGTCACTTATGGTTCCGGTTTGGATAGGTGTCTTCATGCATGTGTGAGATGCTTCATCAAAAGCACTGGGCCACCTACTTATCTGCATCTTCTGAATCAAAACCACAGGCTGTAGGCTGATGAAAAATATAACAGCTCAACATATTCTAATTAACCAACGTGGAGGTCTTTCTCTAAATCCAGTGCAGTTTCTGGGCTCTTCACTACAGATGAATACACACAGGATCCTTACAATATAGAATTGTTAGCAATGAACCAACTGCTTCAGTCTTTCACCCTTCTCTTTTGACATCCTTCTCCTTAGTCAATGCCTAAAGTATCCGGACACTTCAAGCCCCTGTGGGTCTGCTTCCCCATGCAGGCAAGCAGAGCAGATGCACTGCCCATCCTGTCCTGATGAAGATGGAAAAACATAACATTTTTCAGCTTCCTTGGGACTAAGGCTATTTCCTTTCATTCTCTAGCAACCTCATTTTCCCAGCTCTCAACACTGAAGGTACATTTTCTTTTTTCTCTTGCAGTCCAGAGAACCAATTTCCCAGACTGCTAAGCTAGAAAACATTACATTTTAGCTTCCAAGATATGTATTTTGAGGGCAACAACTGCATGTTTTCATACATGATGAAATATTACAATTTCTGCCCTTTTCTCCCACAGATTTAAAATCAAACAGACTTAAAATACAATACAAAACTCTTCTCTTCTTTTTGAAAAGCATGGGAAGAATTTATACAGCAGGGTCTCAAGACCGTCGGGGCACCTGTCCTCAGAAGAGGACTAGGCTGATGCTACCCGAAGCAAGTAAGACGCCTTGCATTTCTTCCCTTTCCCCATAATCTCCATGGAAGATGGAGGATCTAACATAGAATCATAGAAACACTCAGGTTGGAAAAGAACTCTCAGATCTTCAAGTCCAACCATCAGCCCACCACCACCATGCCTGCTAAACCATGTCCCGAAGTGCCACATCTACATGGTTTTTTTAACACCTCCAGCAAAGGGGACTCCAACACCTCCCTGAGCAGCCTGTTCCAATGCCTGACCACTCTTTCAGGAAAGAAATTTTTCCTAATATCCAATCCGAAACTCCCCTGACGCAACTTGAGGCCATTGCCTCTCGTCCCATCACTAGCTACCTGGGAGAAGAGACCAACCCCCGCCTCACTGCTGGTTTGCTATGTTTTCAGAACGGACCTTTCTCTAATAGACAGCCACGGTTGCTGTTCTAAAGAAAAGTTCTCCATCTGGATCCAGGTGAAGAGAGTTTCAGTGAGACATTACCTGCAAGAAGGACCTAATGAAACAGAATTCATTTCCTCCCGAATATTTGTTCCCATTTATGGTTTCGGAACTTCACTAAACTTCACTGCACAGGAGACCAGTAAAACGAGAAGGAAACCCCCCAAAACGATGTATTTGAATGGCAACTATTTTCTATCTGCCACTGCATTTTGATGAAGGCCCTTGTACTTCTTAGTTATGAACAACACAGTCCAGGGCACAGAGTTCAAAATACAGCATTCACAGGAGGGAATAATTAGAACTACTCAACAGCACTGAGATGCTGTTGCAATTGAACAGCTCTGCCTGCTAGCAGCAGGGTCACAAATTTAATGTTGCACTATTTGGTGTAATGGCTATGTCACTGCTCGCTTATTTTCACACCTATACCGGAAGGTAATTAAAGTATTATCCTTTTATTTGTAATTAGGTGGCAGTACTCATTTAACCTTAAAATAAAAAATGACAAAATCAGAAAAATGAAGAAAGCATCAGATTTTATAATTAGCAGGTCAGTACCTTCCCTAGCCTGATTTTACATCAGAAAACAAAATTATTTAGTAAAGGCCTGAGAATAAAATGCTTCTGGACTTTACTCTTTCTTCAAAATGCCAAAAAGACCAGAGAAGGAATGGAGTGTGATTTGTATATTTTTAAATACAGCTTTTCTATTTTACTCTTCAGAAGCAATTGCATTAAAATGAAAGTAGAAAAAAAATGTATTTCATTATTTGGTACCACTTAGTATTTTGATTCCACTCCCTCCCCTTGCGATAACGGGTAAATCCTGCAGCACACATAGAACAAAAACAGGCTCTGAACCACAGACTCTTTGCTGTATTTGCAAGAAATTTCCTTTAACTGTTGAATTTCATTTCATAACCTTCCTGGACCTCTGATGAGGTGAAAGCTTGCACAGAGATTAGAAAGGGAATCAGCATGATTTGACAAGCCATTTTGGCATTGCAACCTTCAAGGGGACAGAAGGCTGACAGCCAAAGAGAGGAGACAAAGAATGTCGTTCTGTGACTACAAACCAGTCACTAATAAAAGGCTCTGGGTTTTTTATGAGGGAAAAAAGCTAGCTACATTTGTTAAGCATTTTTTTAAAACTTCTCCTGTCCTGAAAACAAAGAACATTTGATTGCTAGATATATCCAGTGATCAAGATCAAACCTTGCAATAGTTTGAGCATGAAATATCCAAAATGCTCTGTGCATGAAGATAATTAGAGTATCTGAATGCACAAATCAATAGTATATATCTGTTGGAGGTATTTTGACTTTAAAATCAAATAGGAGAGTCTTAAAGGACAAAAATTGTATCATTGCTAATGGGACAATGCTAGGTCACCAGAAAAAACTCAAAGACTGTTTCTTATTTTTCTTTTTTTTTTTTCTCCTTAATTTAAATTGTGAGTTTTACCGCTTCTTTGAGATTCTGGTCTTGACCATCTCGAGTGCTTTCAGCTGTTTGCCTTCAGAAGTCCTCTCAGAAAGGACTTCTGCCTGGCTCATCCCTCAAACGCTGAAGACAATAGTGCAGAAATGTGAAAATCCCTGTGAAACTCCACATATCTAACTGTATAACACCTTTGTTCAGTTCCTGAAGTATTTCATTCTGCATGTAATCCTGTAACAATTGGTAAAACTATTTAGGTAATGAAGCATATAAAGAAAAGTGAGCGACACAGCCCAGTACAACCATTAGAAAAATCTGAATAATTCTGGATGGGATTTATTTACGCATTCTCCACACCATTAGTTTGACATGAAAATACAAATGTCAGGTCACGGAAAATCCTTCTTCTTAAATATGCAGATGTATATTCCTGAGTTTCCCAGTCTTGACTCATGCAAGCTGTACATAAACATTAAAACACTGAAATACCATCAACTTGTTAAGGGGCAAGATTTTCCTCAATGAAGTGCAGAAATGGAAGTACATCAACTAAATTTCCTCAATTATTTTCCATCTACTGGGACTTCATGTAAGCTTGGCTGAACTTGAGTGTTAATGCTGGGGAGTAATTTCCAAGTAGAGTTACCAGAGGAAACATTAAGTATTCTGTTATCAGGCAATATGAACTTTGCGTGCAGCAAAATCCTAATTGATATCAATGTGGCACTTAACTACAAAAGCTTAGAACTGCATATTTCAGGAAGGATCATTTATTTCATTTAAATGGTTTTTACCAATGCTAGAATTTTAGCAGCAACTTCATATACCAGAGCTAAAAAGACTGGAAAATATCTGGAAAAAATATAAAAAAATAAACAAATGGCTACTAAGAAAATTTACCAATTCAATTGAAAGATTAACAAGCTGCTTCGTTATTCACACCACTTCAGTTTATACACAATTACTATGCTACTGGTTTTCAGTTCTAAGTGGAACCTTTGACAGTACCCAAGACGTATGGGGCAACTTCTGTGCACAGAAAGCCTGACTCCTTGTCTTGAAACATTTCCCAACTAAATTCATAGGCATCCCTAAACCTGCTTACATGGGTGAAAGTCTGCTTAGAGACAGGAGTTAAAACATCATACAAGCCAAGAGAAACAGTTTCAGAAATTATTAATCAAGTTTCTGGATTTTTTTTCTTCAGCTTTTAAAAATGTAATCCCCTCCCTCATAATAAGGTATGGCTGTGTTACCAAGAAACAAGGAAACTACTTCATAAAATACTATTAAATAATGCTGTGACAAAAATCTGTTTCAGTAATGGTAAATATCAAGCTCAGGAATAGCAAATGTCAAAGCTCCTGCAGTCTTACAGCCAGCAGGAGCTCTTGCAAACATGATTTATTCCTTCTACTTAGCATGCTTTCATTTCTTACCTGATTTTGCCTAAGGAAAGAGATTCTCAAACTCTAGTATCAACTGAAATTAGTGTCAATATGCAGGAAAATGATTGCAAAAGTAGGGCACTGAAATGATGACGAAGTAAAAAAGTAGGACAGAACAACTCTATAAAAGACTGAGAGTCAAGCAGAACAGGAATAGCAGAGTATATACAACTCCCCAGTGTTCCCCTCGTCTCACAAAGAAATAACGATCTGTACTTAACTGGCAGTAGGATTGTACAACAATATGTTTATAAGCAAACATTCTGGGAGATACTGGAGATCTTCAAAACTCTGCTCGCCCTGGACCTGGGAAACCTGGATGGGTTGGTCCTGCTCTGAGTAGCAGGGTTGGACTAGAGGATCTCCAAAGGCGCCTTCCAACCTCAACAATTCAGTGATATCAGTGAAGAATGAGGAATGAATCAAACTTGCCCTATAAAGCCAACTTTGATGGTTGGGTTTTTATTCTGGAGTTGACGTGGGATACACTGAGGTCCAAAATAAGTTTGTTGGAACAGAAAATTTTGATAATAACATACAGAGTCTAAAACTGTTGGAAACCGGGTTACTGTAGATATCCTCCACCTTTATGCTGTTGAGATGACACTGGTGAGATCTACTTGAGCACTCATGATGGCTTCCTTCCCTATACATGAAAATAAGCCACTAGCACTGAATTTTCTGAAGAGCCCTTGGTTTCCAAAGCTAGCCTCAGACCTTATTGCATAGCCCTGTGTTCCCCCTCTTCTCCAAAGTTTCCCTAAAGATACTTCATTCAAAGTAGGCCGATATAAGTATATTAAGAAGCAATCTTCTATTCTCTCATGACATTCCTGTCACAGTGGTGCTCACATAGGTGTTTATCCTTGCATTGTCAAAATTTTGAAGGAAATTAAAATAAAATAGTAGATGATTTTGAGCTCTGGTTATCTTCTTTCCTAAGACATTTAACAAATTAATAAAAAAACCCACAAAAACGAAACACTAGGATTGTATATATTTTAGTAAACCACACAAGAAGAACAACAACATTCTTCGCAGCTATTATTCCTCCTCACTAAATAAATGGTGTCATTAGCATTCATCATTCATTAAAAATGACTCATCTCCCTTGGCCTTTAGTCACTGCTTAATGTTTCTAATGAACTTAATGTAGCAAGTGATATAATCAGACAAAAGCATGGTAAGAGCTCTTTCTGCCACTATAGGCACAATCACATTTAATTAAGAATTCAGCGTTAACTGAAGGTATTAGTTAACTATTAATGACTCAATATATTTTCTACCTTAGAGAAGCAGTTTCCTCATTAACAAACAAGAGTTCGGATCTAATTGTTCCCTCTGTAATCTGCTAGGTGCGTTAGTCTCTCATTAAATGTGCCTCAGAACAAAATTATTTGTTTGATATTATTGGGAAGGATTAACAGAACCATAATAAGTTCTTGGAGGCTTTATCTAGGGTCCATTTACGAATTAATGACTACCCATTAATTACAGTATACCTGAAAACAGTAAAAACTACATTCCAATGAGTGAAGCATGGATGAAAGTTTCAATCTGGACCCAGTACTCCTTAGCAAATTGTACATTTTCCTCTGCAGACAGTTGTTAAATCAGCTCAGTGATTGAAGAAGAACATGTAGCATCTACTAACTTTATTTTCTATTTCTACCTGTATTTTAGAATAATATTTGACATTTACTTCAATGCGACCAAGTTGACAGCATTCCTTTGCTCTCCATGCATTACACTATGGAATGAAATAAAAGTATAACAGCTTTAATTTTGTATTTGCTTGAGGGTTTTTTCTTTTCTTTTCTTTTTTCTTTTTGTTTAATTTTGCAAGAAGTCAATCAATATTCTGGATCCTGTTGCTTTGTTCCCTTCATTTCATGAATAGCCCTTCCACAATTTCATATATCTGCATCCCTGTGATTACCATGGATACAGGATATCAGTTGGAAGTCGTATGTCTGTCTGTTTTCACATGGGCACTACCAGCTCTCAGGAAAAGGGTCCCTAAAATGTTTATTGTTCCATAGCTAGAAAACAAACACTGCCTACTATTAAACAAGCATGGTAAGGCATTTGAGAGATGCTTACTGTGCTCTCCTCATACGAGTCTGAATATCACATGGTAGCTAAGAAAAATTTTCCAACCCAGATCAAATCAAGCAATTTTGACTTAGGGAGTCACTGAGTCAGTTTGCGTCTTTATTTCTGGAAAACTAGTAGGTCCTACAGTTTGGCAACGCAGATAACACGAGACAGAAAGCAATCCCATAGTGGGTTTTGGCCAATTTTCGCTAAGTAAACTGTGCAAGATAATGCGCGGGTGGGGGGCGAGGCAGCAAGCTGAATGCATGTAGGCTGCAAAAGCAATTTGGTCTGAATAAAAATACTTAAAAGAATAAGTCTCAAAGCTATCAGCATTTTCTCAGAGAGGCACTGATTTTTCACTGGAGAATGTCAACCGGTCATAAATACAAATACCATAAAACATTATTTCTGTTTTTTCTAACACTCTGTAATGCGCAATTTGATCCATTATTGCAGTCTTGAAAAAGTGAACCAGAGTGGTTCGTATTTAAATGAAACACTTGTAAGTAGTTTCCTTTTTTTTTAAATGCAGCAGAGATGGCCTTGTTTTCTTTTTTATCTTCGAGAGATAATTATTCTTAAGTGAGAAAATTACTTTGTATTCTTAAGAAAGTCTGATAAGAACTACAGAAATTTTAGATTTACTTGCAAGAATGTTCTTTTGTTTCCAGTTTATTCTCATATAGTCACTGCCATACAGATGGAATTCAAGCTATTTATAAGACAAAAGAAACAAGACAGTTCCCAGTATGATCTTAAATTCAAGAAAATATTCAACTGTAATCAAAGATGTCAAAGGTCTACCAATGAAGAGCGTAGCAGCATTTAATTTGATTACTTATAATAAATCCACATTACGAGTGCAGTGTGTGCCCTACCACTACACAGGGTGCAATACACTGCAGATTCATTGTGATGGAATGGCTGCACGTAGTTATATGGAAACCAATTAGAAAAGGTGAAATCTTTGCTTCACTGAGTACCATGAAAGTTTGATATTGACTTCAAGAGATATTAGTATTTTCTCGTCCCACATCAAATCCTCCAGGATCCTGAAGAGCGGTTTCTACTGTCTTTCACCAATTGCCTTAAATATGTCTATTAAATACATATAGATGGCTCAAGTGAAGGTAAATTCCTTCCCCCCCACCCCCCTCTTATTTTTTGAGAGGTATATTCTGCATCAGGGTCGTACTTGTTCACCCTGCTTGATGGTTTTTGCAAATATCAGAAAGTTTCCCATTCTCCCCTCCAAGAAAGGTTTTTATATTTTCATTTAATACATTATTCCATACTCACTGTGTGAATACAACTTCCTCTTCATATTTAATTATGTAGATCCCCTATGACGCTGACAAGAAACTAAAGCACAAATACTGGTTAAACCTGAAGAATTACTCCAGAAGTCGTGTTGAAATATGACAGTGGAAATTTTATGAAGGAATTTGGTAACTTCAAACTATCACACCTTATAAAGCACCTTATAAAACACACTGTGATGGGACAAGGGGAGATGGCTTCAAGCTGAAAGAGGGGAGAGTTAGATGAGATATAAGGAAGAAATTCCTTCCCATGAGGGTGGTGAGGCCCTGGCCCAGGCTGCCCAGAGAAGCTGTGGCTGCCCCCTCCCTGGCAGGGTTTAAGGCCAGGTTGGACGGGGCTGGGAGCAGCCTGGGCTGGTGGAAGAGGTCCCTGCCCATGGCAGGGGGGGTGGAACGAGGTGGTCTATAAGATCCCTTCCAACCCAAACCATTCCTTGACTCTATGAAACAACAACAAAAAACAAAAAAACAGATACACCAAAGAAGATTCTGTATTCATTGTCCCATTCCTGTACCCCCTACATGTACAATTAACTTTTTACAGAAGAAAGAGAAAGAAGATTCACACACCAACATACCAGAAAAATCAGATGTTCAAAATTTTTGCAAGTTCTAAGTGCTAAATTTTGCATTAGCCATTAAAAAAATTCATTAAAAAATCCAAACAAAAAAGGCAAAATAAACAAACAAAAAACCCGCAAAACAAACAAAAAAAAAAGAAAAAAAAGCAAACAAAACCAAACAAGCTAAAACCCCCAAAAAAGCCAAAACAAAAAAAAAAAAAAGAAAAAGAGAGTGCCTTGAATCATTGAACATAAGAGTCGATATTAGATACACAAAGTCTGTCCATTCAGATTTTGAAAAGTATCACTTCTAAAATCATCTGCCTTCTCCAAAAATTTGTTTTCTAATACGCGTTGTTGGGCCCTGTGCAGGTTTTTGTGACGACGTCCCTACTGAGGGTGTTTTATTTTCACGCTGGCAGCAGGATCACTGTATCTTCAGCTACAGGGATCGAACCTGCTGCCTATCTACACATGCAAGAACTAACGGACGCTGGTGCCTCGCCGTAAACTTAGGAAGAAATAGATCCCCTCTATACCAAACTAAAAACTGTCCCACTTCGGATCATCCATCGCACTCCCAAACACAATATAACCTTAAAAAACAGCGTTGCACTTTTAGGCTGCAAATGGAATAATTTTCTTACAAAATGCTTAACAAATGCACATCTTCTTTCAGTCAGCTCCTGCGATTCAGGTTAGGCAACGCCTTTCATCCATCGCTGTCATCTTCCTCACCACTCCCATCCCTTGTGTTACATTTAGTGATTTCCCATATCTTAACTACCCCAAGAGTAATTTGGTCAAATGAACACGACTCTTTCAGACTGGAGCTACGACTGGTGTTATCGCTAGGCGCAGTCCAGCTCAGCTAACGAGCTGCAGAAGCCCTGACACGACGCAGCTGGCGAAGGCCAGTTTTACACGGACCAGTTAGGACCATTCTGGCTTGAACCTGTAGACGGGCTTCTCTATGCATTAGTTATAATAAAAACAAACTTGAAAACAGACCTTTGTTTTCACAGACATTTTTCTGATACGCTCAGTATTATTAAGTTACTTAGAAATTATTAAGCATAAATCATGCAGGATATTAATGACAAAGTTCTATCACATGACTGTCATTCACTAAAATTCAAATTCTTTAAGACTGACCTGCAATCTGTTCATCTAGCAATTTTACTACAAAATAAGCCCCAATTATATTTCAAAAAGCATATTTTCTGTGCTTGGGTAACACCTTCTTCCAAGTCAAGATTTTTGCTAGTTCGTTAAAAATGCCCTAACAATTAACCCTAAAAGCACCCTTTATACGTCTTAATTGCTATTGTTATTTTAAAAGCTAAAATAAAAATCCACCTTTTGCAAGACAGACTGAAATTTCGGAGACCTAAACTATTTGAATCGCTAAACTGCAGTTTTCAGGCTTTTCTCTTACCCGCAGCCTCTCAGTCCTCCACAGCCATGCGTGGCTTTATTAGCACAGAGCTATCGAGAGTGAGAGTTCCGTGACGGGCAGAACAACTCTAAGGAAATAGCACAGCCAAAACCTGGCACCTTCATGAGTTCATGGTTTTGTTTCTGTTGAAGAAAAAGGGTGAAGAGATAAGTATTTACAGCCTCGTAACCAAAAGGTGGGTGAAAAAAAGAAGAGGACTTGCTACCTGCGTGCAGAAAAGAAGGAATTCCCTGCTGTGAACAGATACCATTTCACACCACTCTTGCGCCTTGTTACGGACTCCAACGTTTAATGTAACAGAACTGATTTAATAAATGCGGAGATCTGCTGGCTCAGAGAGAGCAAAGGCCTGTGTCAGCGCCGTGCCAGTCTCCTGCCTGTGCATATTAAATCTTCGGAGTATTTGTGAGTCGTTCTGAAGGAAGGGGTTAAAAGGGATTTTAGATTTTAGTAGAAGTAGCATTATCTAATAGTTGCAGTCCATTGAAAGAGAATTGACAGTGCCTATCTATTGTCTAAATTAACTGAAGCAGAGAGTCTTGCATCTCCATACAAAGGGGTTAGTTCCTGATAGGGGCTGGGAGTCGCCTAGAACCGGTCAAGACTGACCCTGCTGTATGGATGGGAGCCGGGAGAGAAC
>Ga0065711_1009196_pt1 | contig 11475 bp, 8 predicted proteins | sample Hoacrofraction12_FD_59098 | JGI IMG/M metagenome (GOLD analysis project Ga0065711, IMG submission 59098) | Hoatzin crop microbial communities from Cojedes, Venezuela - Epithelial fraction 12 v2 (version 2) | ecosystem: Host-associated > Birds > Digestive system > Esophagus > Crop | place... | reverse complement strand
AAATTAAAAAAAAAAAAAAAAAACCACACACCATTGAATGCTTCAATTATCAGGGAGCATTTCAGTGACTCAAATTGTTAAGCCAGAAAGAAAATTTATGGTGTATAGCACAAAATTATATAGCATCCACACACTTAGTGAAAGTGGCAGATCAGAAAATACGACTCTGTTTCACAAATCTATGATATGGTAGTAACTTCAAAAGACTGCCACAATTCTGTCTTGGTAAATGATAACAATACCCTAAAAACGTAAGTGTGCTCTTGTTATCATCAGTCCGTCACTGCCCAACTTCTATTACCAGGCAAATCTATATAATTGGAAGTCTATGAAAGGTATATGCAGTTCAGCCTGGAACCTGTCACACTAGCACATGCTTTTGTTGTGCTCTTCCAGATGCAGTGTGACTTTCAAATATAAGTACAATCAAGATGCTTTTAAATTCATGAATTACAATACAAATCTGAAGTGTTAAAGATACAAAATCATAAGTCTTTTCCACTAAAGAACAGTACTTTGTAGAGGAAGATGTTCACAAGCTTTAAAATTTTTACAGTTCATAAAGCATCTCAACTAACAATTTTCCAGTGTTTGGTTAAAACATAGCTATGTTTTCAAGTGATACAGCAGCAAAAGCAGTATGAGGAATATTCAGTTAACAACTCCAGACCTTTTCTGTAGTAATGGCTTTATATTTAAAAACAATTCACACACAGACGATACCTTACCTAAACTGCACCTTGTTACCAAAAAAACCAAACCCCCACAAAAAATCTTGAAGACAGAACAATCATGAATTTAAGAAGACAACCACCTCTCAAAAAAAACCCCAACAAAACAACCCCCCAAAAAATCCCACACAAACCCTAATACACTGATTCCTCTGTGAAATTAACTTACCATAATGCCTATAACAACGTCACCTTTCTTCCTGTCTTTTAAGTTTTCTCCATTTTCATAGATACAGAGGAGGTAGTTATCAGGGACATCTGTTGTTACCTCTTCAACATCTACAGAATCATCTAGCTTCAGCAAAGGGTTCACATGTAACAAATGTTAAAAAAAATAAAATAATACACAGATTTTGATGGATTATTCATAGGTCTTTCTAGACCAAAGTCCTTCTCAGCTAGGCTTTGTGTTAAGCCTTCTAGACTGAAGGTCTATTTGACTTTCATTAGTTTGACTGCTACTACGATTTTAGTGAACTTCAGATGACTGTCAGCATGAGGACTGAAGTCAGCAGTTCTCTTCACTGGACAGGCAGTTACGCATTGCACTAATTTCATCAGTGCGTGCACAGGCCGTCTTTGACTATGTCTGTGGGTCTCCCCATTCAAGCAAGAGCAGCTATGTCAAAAGTGAAACCAGCAGCTGATTCTGCACACGAGCTGCACCACCTTGCCATTTTGACTTCATATTGACAAACCACATGCTCCTAATAGAAAAAACTAAATGCATGAGATACGCAGCAACTGAAAATCAGGCAATACCCCGAGTTCAACAGAACTCTACATCTTGGCAGGAGCATTGTTAGTTGCATTGAAAACTTGCTACAAATCTACCCACCGGGTTGGGTCATGCTGCTGAGCCTCCTTTCATCAACTCTGCCAACCATTAGAAGTGAGTGTGCAAGGACACCAGAAAGTGGTGGTGAACAGAATTAAATCCAGCTGACAGCCAGTCACAACTGGTGTTCCCCAGGGCTCAATTTTGGGTCAGGTCTTGTTTGACATCTCTATCAATGATCTGCATGAGGGGATTGAGTGCTCCCTCAGTAAGTTTGCAGATGACACCAAGTTGGGCAGGAGTGTCGATCTGCTCAAGGGTAAGCAGGCTCTGCAGAGGGATCTGAGCAGGCTGGATTGATGGGCCAAGGCCAACTGTGTAAGTTTCAACAAGGCCAAATGCCGGGTCCTGCACCTGGGTCACAACAATCCCATGCAATGCTACAGGCTTGGGGAGGAGTGGCTGGAAAGCTGCCCAGTGGAAAAGGATCTTGGGGTGCTGGCTGACAGCCAGCTGAACCTGAGCCAGCAGTGTGCAGAGGTAGCCAAGAAGGCCAACAGCATCCTGGCTTGGATCAGGAACAGTGTGGCCAGCAGGAGTAGGGCAGGGATCATGCCCCTGTACTCGGCACTGGTGAGGCTATACCTCGAGTCCTGTGTTCAGTTTTGGGCCCCTCACTGCAAGAAGGACATTGAGGTGCTGCAGCATGTCCAGAGAAGTGCAACAAAGCTGGTGAAGGGCCTAGAGAACAAGTCTTATGAGGAGCGGCTGAGGGAGCTGGGGCTGTTTAGTCTGGAGAAGAGAAGCCTGAGGGGGGACCTTATTGCTCTTTACAACTACCTGAAAGGAGGCTGTAGTGAGGCGGGTGTTGGTCTCTTCTCCCAGGTAACCAGAGATAGGACAAGAGGCAATGGCCTCAAGTTGTATTAGGGGAGGTTTAGATTGGATAATAGGAAAAAATTCTTTCCTGAAAGAACTGTAAAGCATTGGAACAGGCTGCCCAGGGAAATGGTGGAGTCACCATCCCTGGAGGTGTTCAAAACACGTGTAGATGTGGCACTTCAGGACATGGTTTAGCAGGCACAGTGGTGTTGGGGTGATGGCTGGACTTGATGATCTTAGAGGTCTTTCCAACCTTAAGGATTCTAAGTTTTCCAACAAAACCTCAAGACCGTGTTATCTGCTTCCTTCATCCGCTCCTTAAGTGCAACCTCACAGGCATTAATCTAACAATCTTTTTAGCTCTTAGTATCTAGTAAGAACTAGTTTGAGAAATTAAATAAAAAAATATGCGGTAGATAAGGCAGGAGATACAAAAACAAGAACTGGAAGGAAAGAAATTAAGAAAATAACTTCATTGGTTAAAAGCTGCTGCTATCCCACTTTTCCATTTTCTTTTTTACAACAGTCTTTGTTGCAACCCTTTGAGAATGACAGAGCACTGGAACAGGCTGTCCAGAGGTGCTATGGAGTCTCCTTCTGTGGAGATATTCAAAACCTGCCTCGACGAGGTCCTGTGCAGCCTGCTGTACGTGATCCTGCTTTGGCAGGGAGGTTGGACCGGATGATCGCCAGAGGTGCCTTCAACCCCTGCCATTCTGTGATTCTGTGAACAGTTAGCAGTTCATTACCTAGCTAGATTTTTAACAGTCCATTGATTTTACCACCTTCTCATCACTTAAAGCAAATNGTTGACACCCGAACAGTCAATTCTTCTTCCTTCACACCCTCCTGAATCACTAATGCTATGCATTCTCAATCTGGTGAAACACCCAGTTGAAGACAAGAACTACAGAACACTGTAGACTTGGGAAGTCCACTCTGACTTTAGAAAGCAACTACAGTAAACACAAGCTCTGCTGTTTCACAACAGACCTAAAGCCCTGAAGAGATTAAATTCTTTATAAAGCCAGCACAATGTTTCACCACAACATAAAATCAAAGGAACTTCATTTCCTGCTGCCGCTCTTATGTCAGCCACTAGCTACTCATGTACTACCTAGGTGATAAAACTAGAATTCTGGCCTCTCATACACTAGAGCGTAACACCAAATTTCTTTGAAAAGGATATCTTCTCCAATAAGCGTAGATTTTGTGTAAAGAGCAGTCAGTTTCCGGCTGAAGAGAGAGCTTTTATTTTCTCCAGCAGCCTTCAGTGCTGCAGTTTCCATTTGTTTTATTACACCAACCTACAGGCACACAGACAAGAAACAAAATTAGCTCTTTGATAATAAATTATTTTAAAAATTATTTTATACCTGTGGTGATCTCTTAAGATGTGCAAACAGCAAGTGTATCATTAAAGCCAAGCAGTTATTTCAGTGCTATTCTGTACTCAATATCATTTAATAAAAGCCAGGGGGAACCTTGTATCCTTTTGCTACAAGTCGCCGCACATGGACAAACAGTCTGTGAGTCGGTATACTGGCAGTCATAAAGTTATGATCCTGATGACAATAAATGTTTAGTTCTTTAGCTGCAATCTGCAAAGTACAAGAAGAAGAGTCAGCCAGTAGTTCAAAATGCTATACAGGAGCCAATCTCTATGAAAACACTGATGCACAACTACAATTAAAGTCCAGTGTCAAAAGCTAAACATCTAAGAGAAAAGCCCAGAGCACTGGGCCCCTCCACCTTCCTGTCCCAACATGTTGTCACAAACAGGGGCTTCACTGTCACAGACTTCACATGTCAGATCATTATGCTGCACCTTGGTCTTTACCACCACGAGGCAAACCACCTAAACAGCACACACAGACTCTGCAGCACAGCTCAACAAAGGGTCAAATAATTTTCACAACATTAAAAATACAGAAAGGAGTTGTTTTAATCGTGGTTATGAAGGTGGTATTAAGCTAGCTAATCAATTAAAATACTGAAAAATCAATATTAAACAGCAGTGGAAACGAAATACTTCACAGAAAAAAGTAACAACACTTGTTAAAATGTGACATTATAATATAGTATTTGTATACACTTTTTTGCCCCTTGGTAAAGAGGTAGGTGTTCACTGACTAGGGAAAGTGGTCTTAAGCATGAACGTAAGTCAAACACCAAACTGTGTACTTGAATAGTATGTTTCTATTTCTGGAATGTAAGTGCACCAGCAAACAAGTAGACAAATTACACAGTACAAATTTGATTAAGAAAACTAATTCCCAATAACTAAGAAAAGTTTCTCACTGGTCTCAAGTGTGGAAATAGCACACATCAAAGGTTGGTAGCAATGATTTTGGGACAGATGATGAAAAATCTCATTACGAACCATTTATGAATCACCACCTTAAAATTATGTTTGTTGCAAAGTACTTTCTTCTAGAGATCCGGCATGTGCAGGTGCCACATTTGAACATGCATCCAAGATGCTCTGGCACCCAAGCTATACTGGTTATATTAATTTACTTTTACACCACTTGCTCCACTGTCTTCCAAACTGCAATACTCCTAGTAGAGTTCTGGGCCACGATAGACAACTCACCTCTGAAAGTTTTTCAACTTGAACTGTAACAAGTAATTATTCTAGGACCTCATCTTAAGTCCTCAGTACACAGGATAGTAAGAATCACCATACAATTACAAAATAATAAACACTTTTTTGGTAAAAAAAAAAAAACACGAAATTTATGTCCTCTCAAACCCTCCTTCTGGAAGCAGCCATAGACCGAGTACGACACTATCATAATGCAAGTATCTTTCCAAAACTCTGGCAAAAATTACCTCTGCATCTTCTCCAAAGAAGCGATATTTGTATCCACATTCCACACACAAAACAGCATCTTTATACTGTTTCTTCATTTCTATGAATTGAAGTTCTAGTGGAGTGTAAATGCTTTTGGTTCTCTTATTAAGATTTGTATCTGAAGTATTTTGAGTATTTTCATAAGACTTAAGAGATGCAGAAAACTGACTAAGATCACAACGTAACTCTCCCTGTAAATAAAAGATGGAAAAGTGTAGTTAGGAATCATCAAATAAATCAGTCGTCCCTGCAGACCTTGACTCACACTGACCACAGAGCTAGAGACTGTTCTTGCAGCAAATAGCCCCAAGAACTGCAGCAAAACTATTAAAGTAGGAAATACAGAATATAGTTTATTTGGAATTAAAAGGAACTAAAAAGTCATGAATGTCAAATATTTTACATCAATTAGTCAACTTGCTTTACAACAGTCCTCAGACATCTCAGCTGAAATCAGATCCCTGTTGTATCTTAAGCTTTCAAAACACAGATCAAGACAAACGCAGGCTGCAAAGACTGGGCAGTCTAAACTAGTCAGATATAAAAATAAGGATGATTAGCACTCCAATTTACAGATGCTAAACTGCAACACAGAGAGATTAATGATGTTTCAAAAATCCACAGTAAATCTGGGAATAAACCAATTCAGTATGAGTCTCAGTTCACTGCCTCAAGCACCAAAAACCGTGTTTGTTCCCCACTCTGCCCTTCCTACACAAGCTCGGCAAACACCCCAAAATAATTTATTCTTAAACACAGAAAATCTGTATTACAGTTTCTAAGCCCCTTAACAGTTCAGGCTTTAAGCCCACTCTCTCTGCAGTTTATCATTTACAGTGACACTGCCAGCCAAGCAACTTTAGCTCTACAACTTTGTCTTGTTCTGTATCGTAAGCAGAGTGATGGATTCAGTCTTTCAGAAGCACAGTGAACAACAATGGTAAGGCGCGCTGCACTTACAGCAAAGTTCCTCCTCACTTATATCACAGTATCAAGTACTGATGAAACTGGTTAAAAAGAGAAGAAATACAAAGACAACACCCTCCACGAGTTTTTAAAGCCTGTGACTACACAAAACACAATTGATCACGTTCTACCATGAGTTTCTGTATCTGCAAATAAATCTGGTAGATTTCTATTTCTAACAACTGTGTCATTTAGACTACAAGGAACAAAGACTGTTTAGAAGCAATGGTAACTAGAAGAAACACAAAGACAGTGCAAAACACATACTTCAGCTCATGGGAATACACAAAGAATGCTGTTAGAAAACAATGGGGGAAAAGAACACTTAGCTGTATTGTTAACTGTGAATTCCAAAATTCCCAGAATTGCACACAATCAAGGGATGACCCATTTGACAAGCAAACAATGTAGCTTAGCACAAACAAGGCTTTGCCATGCCTGGAACTCAGATGTCCCCAGGACCTTAGATTTCTGCTGTGCAAAATTCTCAGCCCAATGATGCAGTGGTCTTCGACTCAAGGTCTGTACCAGCCCAGCAGTATGACCTTGTTTCATTTTATGGAGAAAACTGTTGTGACAAAGCACGTGAAGTAAGATCATGCAAGAAAGTAAAAGAAGTAAAAACACACATGGAAGTTGAATTATTAAGATGGTGGTAAGATAGTAGAGCAAGGAATTTAGAAGAAAACTGCTCACATAAAAAGGTTATAACTCTTAAGAAAAAAGCAAAACAAACATCTAAGAGGAGCCATTCATTCCAAAGAAGGAAGGCCAGCCCTTCCCTAACTGACTGCCTGGCCAGCACAGACTCCGTAGGTGTCTTATAAAGAAAGATGATAGTAATGCCTTGTCAAGCAGGTCACAAGTCCTCACTACCTGCCGAGCATATTAACTAAGAAGTAATTGCTCTTTACTTTTAGTTTGCATACATTTTGCTCACAGTCCCTCTGCCCATGGTTAAAGCTGACCTTCCTCATGATCTAGGAAAGGAGAGTTAACATCTGTCATAATCTCACAGGCAGTCTGTGATCGACTGTACCCAAGTGCTGTTTAGCAACAAGCATCCACGTATACGACTACGCATTGGCAACACTACTATAAAAAGCACACCGCTGTTAGTACATCGGACACCAACTTTGGAACAGGAAGGTGGAAACATGGCATCAGCTGATACATGGAAGATTAACAAACACATCTGTTCAAAGATATAGAGAAATCTGAATTCTGCAGAAACAGCCATCTTAGGCCCACAGCTTGGTGGAGGGAGAGTTGCACGTGCATTTGCTCACCAAACACAGACTTCTACTGCAGCTGTTGTAACACCCGCATTTTTAACTGAAAACCTATGCCAGGCACATGCTGTCTCCAGTGTTACTGAAGAGAAAGTCACTAAGACACAAGAAAAAATACTCTCCATGCATGTTTCATACACATGCATGTGTAAAACACATACATTTTATAATTTCAGCATCTAGAATTGGTTCTCAAGCATCTGCGAGACAAGCTAAAGATTTACAGACCAAACTAGTAAGGGCAGCATCTGATATCAATGTAAGTGGGTGGACAAATGGTCACAAATCAAGAAGTTCCAGACAGACAAGGGTTTGAAAAAAAAGGAACAGAGAAGGAACCAGTTTTCTGCATTCTCCAGCTGACCATACCTACAGAATCTCAATCCCTTATCACAACACATATCTCTTGCTGCAAACTGTTCGCTTCATTATTCTTACTTTGATCTCATGTCCGCACAACCCTGACAGCCCAGTTTAAGGTCATGACCTTCAGTTTAAGGTCATGACCTTCAGACAGGTAGGGTCAGATCAACAATACAACTTTTCAAACAACCTCATTCCTTCAAAAACGCAGATGTAAAGCTTTGTTATGGAGAGTTGAGTCAAAATGAAACAACACCCCAGTAAGCCATGAGATGCTTTTTAGGACCCAAACACTTCAAACTGTACAAGTTGACTCCAAAAATCAACAAATTAACTAATGTTAATTAGCCCCACAATTAAAGTAGAAGCAGAGTACTGTTACACTCTTATCAACTTGTATCATAGGTACCATAATGATAATTAATCATGGGAGCTACCCATATCTTCCGCAAATGAAAAAAAACTCTGAACAATCTTTATTAGTTAGATTTATTAGCAACTGGTTAGATTTACAAGCTACACCTCAGTCAGAATTCTAAACCACATTTTTGCAAAGAAAGTCTGCTAGGAATTTTACAGCCCATATCAAAACTGACAGAAATCTGAGCAATGGGCCACACTGAACATCTGTTATTATGGTATTTCAGGTTCATTCACAATCACAAGATACACTGAAAGTGTTTCTGCTTTCTCATCACTGCTTTTTTCAATGATATCACTGAAGAACTACAAGAGGCATTCTGCTCATTACAGTAAGTGTTCCAAGAACAGATGCGCACACAAACAGTGGTCTATTGGGTATGGCTGCACTACTTCATGACAGAAGACCAAAACCAGAAAAGGCATCTTGTGCCAAAGCTTGCTTTTTTAAACCATAAAAAAAAAAAAAACGATCTACACAGCACTGCACCAAAGCTCTACGTACCTTCTGAGTAACCTTTGGGCTACTGTCACAAGACTGAAGAGGGTTTTTCAGTTCTGAACTTCTTCCAATAACACTGGGACATTTCTCCAAAATCAGAGACTCTTTCTCCCAAAAACTATCCTCCCGGACTCTATCACACTGCTGGTCTGAATCACTGCAGAATTCTCTCAGTTTGTCTAGAGTTTGCAAACATATACGGGGCTTTTCACGCTTCTGAGGTTCTTCTTCAGTAAAAATACACAACAAAAGCATATTAGCAACTTATTTTCGAAAACAGAACATCTATTAGCATGACACCAGCAAGCAGAGAATGCAATCATTTTGCTCTGTCTCTCTTCCCTACATTCTTTTTCCTATCCTAGCATAACATTTCTGCCAGCCTGACAGAATCACGCATGTAATCAGCTTGGTTAATTTCCTGGGAAAGTCAATACTCCTCACTTGTATGCTTCTTCATACATGGGAAAAGAAGGACAATTAATTTCTGGACTGATAAACTGCAAAGCCACAAAATTAGCTAAGAATATTGAAAGACGAGTGGCACTTTTTCAGTACAGTTTTTAAGCAGCCAGTATTGTTAGCTGATGGTGTCTTAATGATACTTCAAACCATCACACCCACAAATCTGAATATAATTCCCTCTTTTAAAAAATCAGAGAGGCTAATTATTTTCAATGAACTGTAAGAGTAATGAAGTTCATATTCACCACTTCGTTTTTCTACTAGCATCATTAATTTGTTAAATTCTTAGTTCACAGCCAGACAGAGCACAGGCATTTTCAAAGCAATTAAGTGACTGTCATTTCACAGTTAAGAGCACTGCATCAGAACTATTTACTTTGAGGCAGCCTTTAGGTATCACAGTCTCAGGACAGACTCCACACAGCTGTCAGGTGTCAGCCATAGTCTGAAAGGCAGACTGTTAAACCAACACAAAAGGGAAGTTGCAGCACTTCTACCTGGGCATCTGGACTTCACTGACTGAACAACCTGTTAAAGCTGAGTCAGCTGAAGGAGATTTGCAGAGTAATTCTGAAGCAAGGCTCAAATACCTATCTGCTGAGCCACAGAAAGGTGCTTTAACAGTACAACTAGTATGCTCACAATGGCTCTTCAGAGATGTATCTTATACTCAAGACACACTTCCAAAAGTATCCACCGACAAATTTTTTTACATTTCACAATGAAAATCTATTTATTAGGTATAAACGCTTGAACGTTTGTTTACAGTCAACTCACTTTTATCCTGAGTCTTCAGTGGGTTACAGATGTCTTCTAGAGTAATCTGTCGTGCCCTGGTCTTCTTTTCACAGGGTTCATTGCTTTCAGTTGATGTTCTCCTTTTTGTGCCAAGTTCAGAAGGCTGAAACATACATTAAGCAAAGAAGTTCAGTTACTTTTTCTCGTTGCCATCCTCTATAAAAGACAATAACACACCCAAGGATTTTATAAAGAGACAATGTAAAATTAATTCACAATACATGAAATCCCTAACTATTTTAACTATCTACCTTTTTTGTTTATAAAACAGTTCTTCTAACATTCAAGGTTACAAGAGGAAGAGAAATAGTGCATTCTGTGAACAAGTTGGCTGTTGTGCTACAAAATAAACACCTGCAGCTCTCTTGGCTTCAAAAGGCAGCCTGGAGCTACCTCTGTGGCAAAGAACTGAACCAGCAATTAACAGACTTTGGCATCACACCACAGGCTACCAACCGCTGTCTGAACCAGATCTCTTCTGCAGATCCTCATTCCCACAGTTCAGAGTCCTCTTCTTGCCAGACACTGGCTGTTCTGCCATACTTCCTACGGCCTACATCCCGATGATAAAAGCGTTTCTTCTCCATACCAACATGGAACTGTTAATCCAGACCCAAAAGATTTTCCTGAACTATCTATAAACACCTAGCTAGTATCTTCCTAGGTTTGCGTAGAATACAGTACTTTTGACTACTGCTCCTTAGACAGCTTTGACATACGCGCTTTTAACACTCCTTAAACAGAAAATTCATAAATTTATGTTGTTTAATCACTGATGTATTCTGTTTGACAGGATGCAAGAATATCACGAAATGTAAAGAAGTAATTTGCAACTGCAACAACAGATAAACATGCTACCACTTCACTTTGCAGATAAACACGCAGCAGGTGCTCTCAGCACATTCCATATGGCAATCTCAGATGGTTTAAGTGTATTACTGGGGAAATTCCACCTCCTTACAACTAAGCAGGAACTAACAACCTTAGCAACTAAGCCCACAACCTCTACATAACGTAGACATACGCAGCACAGCCCACATGAGTGGCAAAGGGTTTCCCTTCCAAGTCCACTGTCGAATACCACCAGATTGACCCCAATTCCGAAGCAGTATTTCTGCAGAAAGCAGCAATCACACCTTTCAAAATGTATTTGGACCAAAGATAACAAAAAAAACATTGACTTGAGATACAGGTAAAAAAGCATATATCTTCCCAGGGCCAGAAAGAGCTAGAAACGTTAACTACAGGGAGATCACAGAATCACAGAACGTTAGCGGTTGGAAGGGACCTCTGTGGGTCATCTAGGCCAACCCCCCTGCTGAAGCAGGGTCACCTACAGCAGGCTGAACAGGACCTTGTCCAGGTGGGTCTTGAATATCTCCAGAGAAGGAGACTCCACAACCTCCCTGGGCAGCCTGTTC
>Ga0065711_1049099_pt1 | contig 11476 bp, 5 predicted proteins | sample Hoacrofraction12_FD_59098 | JGI IMG/M metagenome (GOLD analysis project Ga0065711, IMG submission 59098) | Hoatzin crop microbial communities from Cojedes, Venezuela - Epithelial fraction 12 v2 (version 2) | ecosystem: Host-associated > Birds > Digestive system > Esophagus > Crop | place... | reverse complement strand
AAAAAAAAAAAAAAAAAAAAAAAAAAAAAAAAAAAAAAAAAAAAAAAAAAAAAACACAAAACAGTTGTTTGGCAAACTTCCATGTAATCATTCCTATCAGCTCTCACAGGGGTTTAATTTAAACCAAGCATTTGAGTTGAACTTCAGTTTTCGGGGGATGAGGGTGGGTAGAGTAGGAAATCAGGCTAACACTACTACTGAAACAAAACAAAAATAAGGGAGTTTGTTTCCAGCTACAGCAAAATTATTACAGTGAATTACTTCACTGGAACCTCCTGAAGTGCCTCAGGAGACATTCTTCCGTGTTAAGCTTGCAATTACTCTACAAAGCTACCCTATAAATTCTTCATCCCTTTACAGCTACACTTAACTGAACTGCTGCCATCAGCTACCTGCATTTTACACAGACTCAGACTAAATAAATTTTTAGAACTATTGTATGACATCTGCACTTTCCCTTCAATATTGCTCTTGGTATCTGCAGTATCTATAACTTGCCAGTATTTCTCAGCCATAGACTCATTCTTAAGTGTTTAAAAACAATTCTCCACAATCTGTCAGTCATTAAGAGCTTTGCAGTTTAGTCAGAATTATGCCATAGGCACAAAGTATTTCCAAAAGCAATTTCAAATAGTTATTTTTATGTCTTATTAAATTAAGAAGCATTGTTACTTTCATTCAGGAATAACAAACAGGTATATGATTGTACTGCTAGGTAAGATAGCACCATTTTTTAAACTATGATATCAATCCAGTTAAATCTTGCACCATCTGATACCCCTTAAAAAAAAATTCTCTTCCATTCAACTTTTCATTGCAGTGCACATCAAGCGCACTCATTCCTAACCAAGTTAAAATTTAACAAATTCAATGAACACAAGTTCCGTATCTGGAAGAAGGATGTGAGGTACCATCTAGTAAGGCTACAATTACTATTATGATTTTGGCTTAAGATGTGTCTCCCCAGCTGATGCCTAAAATTAACTATTTCACATACCCGGTTTAGGAAGAAGTCACCAAAACAGCTAACTAAAACAAGGGACGTGTCTTTGGAGGACGTGTGGAGAAAGCTGAAGCAGCAGTCTCTTATGTGGTAAGGGAAAGGTGGGATACAGGGAAAGTGTGTACAGTGGCAGAAGTTTCATAAATGAGAACTGCTGCCGCCAAAGGAATTATAACAAGTAATCAAATCTTACTGTTTGTTTTTATGCTATAAAGACAACAGAGACTTAACCTGCAAAATCAACAATAACCCTTTTCTGCTAATTAATACCAACTTAATGAATGAACTATACGATATGGCTATGGCAAGTAATAACAGTAATGAATTTTTTGTCTTGTCTTGTCTATGGCTACAATCTCTTGTAAAATACCAAGTCCTCAGAAACTAGATTCAGGACCCGTGACTCAAGAGAGGTAACTAGAGGTAAAGATCAAGCTTTACAAGCTGTGGCACTGGCTTTGGAAATCCACTTTTTGAATCTCTGAACAGAGAAATCTAGTCTTACGAAAGTAGCATAGACATATTAGTGATGTTATGAAGTCGATTTTCAAACTTCATACTAGATAAAAAAAAATCAACCCTCTTATCTTCATGACTAAGTTGTGTTCAATACCTCACTTCTAATAAGATACAAAGCACGTTGCATGTGGTAGATACAATTGAAACTATGGAAGACTCTACAGTTATTTCAACAGTCCTATTGGCAGCACTTCAGTGCTCCCTTCAACAAAAACAAAACACATAGTTGTGTTAATCCAATTCCTTTGAATCGTGGGGAATAGTTTCCATATGCACGGTAACCAAAGTTTTTACTCTTTGTAGCTTCAGCTTTCCTTGTTGCAGACTTAAAAAGCTACATTTGACATCAAACCGCAGACTAACAGATATGGGATATAACTGAGCTAAGAGCACCAACAATTTGTTATTGTCAGGCACGTCACACAACCAGATACGTAGATAGGGAATTTACATGCCACAAAAATACACTACAATACATAGCTTATATGAAGTTAAAAAGAATGTCAGTAGGTAAGTTTCCATTTTATGTTAAGATGCTATTCAAAACATATACCTCCTTAGTATTTGAGAAAACTGACTGGCTTTCAAAATCTTTCTTAAAAACACAAAACAAAACAAAAAATCACCACATTTTAACCAAAACCAGAGATGTATTTAACTGCTCCATAAAAGCAGTTTAGAGTCAAGTAAGTTACTCAAAATATTCCTCACACATTTATTTCCAGTCACCCAAAGAATTAACTTTAACCTTAAAGGGAATATATTAGATTTTAAGATGTAGGCTTTACACATTTTAAAGCAAGTTTAAAATATAATAAAATTTGCTTGAAGACGTAAGTTGGAAAGACATACGTGATTCCATTATTTGGTACTCTTCATATTCATTCTACAGAATGACGATAAAATGCATTTGTAGATGGAACGTTCACATAAAATTTCAGAACTGTATTCTATTCAAATTATTTAGAAGTTGTTTACACAAAATACTCAAACTGTGCTAACGTAACATTTTAGCTACCTTACTAAGCTTTATTAAACATATTGATATTAACAATTTGGAGTTTCTAAAAAAAAAAAAAAACACAACCCCACACATTTAAAAAGGTACTAAACTCTTCTTGAAAACCAGAGGATACTGGACATCCAGTCTTTCCTTTAGAATCTTTCCCATACAAGTGCATCTACTCTGCTCACACTTCACAAGTTTTATTTTATTTAAAATATCTAAGCTATTTTAGTAGCATGGTCATCACTATCACACAAAGTCTTAACAGAAAACATAACTATGCTCAACCATTTTTGCCCCTGTTCTTGTGCAATGGGGAAGCCACTGTCACGTGAAATGGCGCAGTTTTCAATACAGATCTGACCACTGAGGACTAAAGTTCACGACACTACATTTGGCCCCAGAGAAACTTCACAAAAGAATTAGTATATACTTAAAAATTGGAAATAATGACCAACTTTTCTTGCTTATCAAATGTAAAGACTGCATACAAAATTTCTGGAATGCCTGTGTGGGCAATGCCATTTGTAATTCTGGGGGTTGGTGCACTCAAACAATGGTTTATAGAAGATCTTTCAGATACAATTAAGATCGCACACCATTCATTCCATCACAAGAAGCCTGGAACCTCCTCAACTTTAGGCAATATTCACAGGATATTTAACTAGGATGCAGATAGGGTTACTACCAGCATGACAATCTTCTTGCCTTCCCCAGCTATTCCTCACTCTGTCTTTCGCCAGTGCGCTAGGGAGGGAAAAAGGAGCCACACAGACCAAATAGTACCCATCCCCATGAGCCTTCTCCTCTGCTGCAGGCACTGGGATTTATAATCAAAGCTGTTTGGGACAGACTGCTGCTAGTGTTGCCTGCAATGCTGGCAGGCTGTTAAAGTTACAAAGGGAGAAGCATGTGCCAAAATATGTATTCTTGCTTGCCAAGCATATAATCCTGATGCATACTTCCTGATAGGAAAAGGATTTAATAAATATGAGACAATTTCCGTTTCCCTTTGCTTAGAAACTATCTTCTTTCCCACGTACTTAAGGTCAGAGAAAAAGTAATGGCACAGCGTCCACAATTAAAAGAAGCTCAGTTAATTCTCTGCCTGGAATACTCAGCTTCATTTGATTAATCATATTCTGTACTTTCTTAACCACTCAGATGACAACCACCAGGACAAGTTTTGGAATCTAACATGGAGGCTCTTCTTCCCACTACTCATGAAACACATCAAAACATGTTGGAGAGTTCGGTTTATTCAGTGAATACGGCCCCAGTTGTTGCCTGGCCCACTCTACTGTGTGGTCTACTAGCAGGATTTCTACTGGTCTGAAACAGCAAAGGAATACCTGAATGTCCTGAAACAGCAAAGGACTACAGGTTTTGGACTTCAGTCATGGCATACCCTTGGTTAAAATCTTGAGGAGAGGGGAAGTTTGCTACAAACTTTCCATGCCAGAGCTTTTAATTAAATAACAGGATACATATAGCTTGATGGATAGCTTCTGATGCTTAAAAAGGCAACAGAAAGATAGTAAGTAGAAAAGCAGAATACATAGGTCAGGGAATAAAATAATGTACAGCATTACAGTGCTGAGGCACTCATGGTTTGCTTCATTACTATAGCATGGTAATGTTCTGGTAATTAATTTAGTATAATGCCATGTGAGTGATACTAATAAAATACTAGACAAACCAAGGCTAGGATTGCAAAAGAGTCCTAATTAAGGAAAAACTAAGGGTAGCTAACAAATTCAAAAGATCTTGTTGAAGAACGAATATGAAGGATGTATTAATAACTATGCTAAAACACTGCCTCAAAAATAATCTTCATGCATATAAGAAAATTGTTACTTTCATAATAAGGCTTCCAAAGAAGAAGTTGCCATTTAAATCTAACAGAGCAGAGTTGTCCATGTACTGAAAGATGCCCAGCAGATGACTTCAGTGTTACTAAGGTAACGATCATGACTGTATTTTCCCCAACTTGCAACATCCTTCTGCTAGTTAACATCTTTTCCTATCTGCAAAAAAGGAGGAAATAAGACCTTTTACTCATGACAAGCTGTCAGGGATTTCAGTTGCTAAATAAGATATATTCAGCTGAGTGAACTTCAGAACTTACAGAGAATATAGCAAAACAATTAACATGGTTTTTGGAACAAAAGTCAACAACAGAGAGTGACTTTGTACAGCAGCAAGATTTGCCTGACAGAAAGAGGCAGTCTATGAATACTCAGTTTTACCAGAAGTATCAACCATTCTTGAAGCAAAATGCAGGCAAAAGATATCAGAGGGGAAACAAACTGCTAAAGTAAATCAGAATTCTCAACTGAAATTGGAAACATTACCTTCTGTTTCCCAGTTGTAAGAAACAGAGCCAGGCTCTACACAGGGGTACCTAGTGAAAGGATACAAGGCAATGGGGACAAATCAAAATACAAGAAATTCTACTTAAATGCAAGGGGGAAAAAAGAATATATCTTTTTTACTCTGAGGGTCATCTAACACTGGAACACGCTGTCCAAATAAGTTGTGGAGTCTCCATTCTCAGAAGTATTCACACCTGACTGGACAAGGTTCTGTGACCCTGCATTGAGCAGGAAATGGGGTTGGACTGGGCAATCTCCAGAGGTCCCTTCCAATCTACAACTCCTGGCACAAACAAAATGACTGATCTTGTTCTCCAAGGCAAACAGAAAAAAAAATTAAAGACAAGAATACCTTTATGTTCTCCTATGACAGATGCCAAGTTTTTAACAGAAACAAAACTAGAACCCCTACCTCAAACCAGCTAATAATCTAATCAGAACAACACCAAGAGATGCCAACCATCAGCATGGAATAGGATGACAAAGACTATTTTGAACTCCAACAAAAATGCTACTTGAAACATTACAGTTATTGACCTGGTTTCCTACAGAAATAAGACCCATGCAATCATACTGCCTGTTCATCTGTTTGTTATCCTTCTCTAGTAATGTTCAAGTTCAACAGTCAATTTTAACCAAATATCGCAGTGGTCCAGAGGTCTCAACAGTACTTAATTTCTACAGGACTCATAAAACCAGTTTGGCAGGAAAGAAATTCAAGTTACTGAAGAGTCTCTAGTATGAACGCATAAGTAACCTATTCTATTTGGCTTACTAGCTTTACAGTCAGCACTTATCAGCTAGACAAAACACATACTTACCTAGTGATATTTGGATGATTCTGCATCAAGTATCTTAGGGGACAATGTAAACAAACAAAGGAAAGAGGTACTGACAGCACAGAAACATTTAATAGTGACAAGAAAAAAGGTGACATTTTGTTATAAAGAAGAGCAATACAAAGTCATGAGAACCATGCTTCATGAGTTCTTCCATTAGAACTTAGTTGTAAATATCTGAAGTTCTGATGCTTTCAGATAAACTTGAATTCTGAGCAGGTTTACAAGAAAGACAACAACATATTTGCCACCACTAGCTAAGAGAGGTTAGTATTTCAGTACTCCCATATTACTACTTTCAACTATTACTTAATACTGTATAGTGGAGCATCAGAGCAAAAAGGGAGGAAAAAGGAGAAAGAACATGAGTGGAGCAATATTTCAAATACCAGTCAAAAGACTGATTATTGCCTAAAAATTCTATTGCTCTTGTCCTGCTTTTATCACACTACTACTACATTCCTTAGAAAGTTTTTGAAATAAGTTAGCAGCAGCAAGTTCAGCAACATAAGACAATTTCAGCTGATATGAGATACATAGGATTGCTAAATCCAGTTTAGTCAGCTTGCAGGACCCTCATCATGAGTTTTGCATTCTGGGTTTCTTCCCTCCGCTCCCCATCCACCACCCTTACACTCAGAATGCAAACTAATTTGTGCCTTTAACCCAAAGAATCTGCACTCAGAAACACATGGACAGTTAGCTGACCGTAAAAGCATCAAGAGAGGGCTGCAAAGTTCTGCCTGCTGTAGATACTTGGACTTATATTATAGGGACAATGATGTAGATAAACATCTATCATCTCCTGAATTGCCAGTTTGATAATTTTCATCAGATATTCATGATGGTTTTGCAAGTATTCAAACTGAGTTAGTTCACACTGATTATCAATGTACCTCAACTGTTGCAGCTGACAAATCTGAGAAAACAAAACTTTAGAGAGTCATCCTGGAATTCTGGCAGCAGCAATTCCTCAGACTACAAAACTCATGGCATCATTTCTGTACTTCTGTCACAAGGGCACAGAATCTGTTTGTTCACTTTATTGGACATGGTGACCTCTTAAACTGGAAACAGAGAGCACAAACACTGTGTATGGAAACAGTCCTCAATCAAAAGATTACCTTTACTCACAGCTGGGTAGTCCTACTTCTGATCTGAGCACTAACAGACAGTTTCAAAGCTGCAATGATAGTTTTGACACAGACACATCTTCACATATAGACAATACATAAAGCACTTTGGTCTCACTCAGGGGACTGACCATACCAACTTCCATGTTTTGGTTTTGAAGAACACACCAAGTTTGGTAGGCTATGGTAGAGGTATCTATCATAAAATATGTCAGAGAAGTTCATTTGCAGCCTGGGTAGAGCTTAAGCTGCCTAATTAAGTTTCTTGACTTGGAAGAAGAGAAAACAAAAGTATAAATCATGTCACAATTCTCTTGACACTCTATGAGCAATAGAAAAAAGTGAAGGGTCTTTGGCATCTTATTACAAGAACTCAACAGATCTAAATTAGAACTCTCATAATGGCATCTCAACCTTTCCTGAAAGGTCAGGAGATACCTTATATTTAACACCACTCTAGTCTCCTGATGCTTATGTAAGCTACAGAACAAAACAGATACAATAGTCATAAGAGCACCACAAAAATTCATTAGAAAATGTACAGAAATCTCTAACACATCCATCTTTGCATTTTGAGGTAAAAGAATCTTAATTCTCACTACAATAAATCCCTCCCAAAAAAAGGTATTTTCTGCCTGCCTATCAACTACTATATTTCAACACCTTCTCCTGTGCAAACTGCTGATACCGATTTTAGAAAGTCGCTACAGCTAACCATTTAGCTATAAGAAGTCTTTCTTTAACCATATAGCTATTACAGAAGTCACACAGTTTAAAAATGTGGTATTACTGTAGATGGTGACAGTAAATCATAAGCAGAGAGATTAGTTCTGCTAATGAATACTCCTGTATTTCTCATCATTCTTGAAATGTAAGTCAACAGCGACAACAGTCAGTGAACATGTCTTAGGAATACTTAACTTTATAGTTTGAGCTAACTGTTTAAGTCAAAATTCCCTACATAACAGGAAATAAAACTATCCACAGGAAACTAAGCAGCATCTTACTGATCATACATTGCTATGCTGACTCAAATGTCTTGTGAGCACAAAACCACGATAATGCAGTGTCATTGCATTATATTAGACTGCAAGTCTCTATACTTCTCACTTTTTCTACTTGATGTTATTCAAGAACTAGCTGTGAGTCAGACCTTTGAACATCATCATTTGCACTATGATGCTAGACAAACATCCACAAAGCCCACTAGCTGTAAGAAGCAAAAGACGAGCAGCATTTACCCATGAGGTGGAATAAGTAAACCTTATCCTAACAGGGTACAAAAGGCTGCAAAACAAAGACACATCAGCAACTTCAGAAAAACAACAACCAAAAAAACCCCAAAAAACAAAACAGCAAAAAAGTCACGCAACTTCAGGTTCCTCCTTCCCTCTTGCTTCTCACACCAAAAGATATGACCTCTTTAGCACTGCAATCAGAAATGGAAAGCTAGTGGAAGTCAAAGCCCAGAAGCTTGTACCTGTGCTCTCCACATGCATTAGTGACTTTTTCTCTCGCTATCACTTCTCCCTGTGCAGCAGAAAGCTAAGAATTAAAAGAGTTTGATCTTTCTGCATGATTCCTCAAAACTTAAACACTAAAACCAAATTGGTGGAGCAAATTCACAGTATCATAGACTTGGAATTGGAAAACTGATTACAGTACACATGTTCTTGCAGCTGAAAATCAATCACTCAACTGCTGATAAAACTCTTGCAGAATATTTTAGCCCTTCAGAGTATCAGCACTAAAAGACAGCTTTGTCATGTGAATGACTGCACAGTGTTGAAAAGTAAGTGTAGCCTATGGCAGTGCTTTTCAAGCATAGAGACAGGTCAGTAAATGGAAAGGTTTTTCATGCAAAGGAAGATACATCTCAAAAGATAACAAGGCATCTACCTTTGTCTAGTAGAGTGAAAGGAGCATCAACCGTTTTCAAAATAAAAAGAAGTGCTTCATGGAAGCATATTCAGCTTAGTTTGACGTTACAAGAGAAAAATCTGTCGTAATCATGGTGACGTAAGGCCTATATTAAGATTATCTCGTTTGCAGCAATAGTTATGTTGCCCATTTTTAAACAAAGAATTTTGAGGTGGCTGCTTCAATTTCAGCTAAAGCCTTGAATGTGACCACCTTCACATAAAAGAAGAAGCCTTTCGTGCTTAAGTACTATAGCATTCCAAAATTCCAGTTGTGGATCAGGTAACATTTTACTGCTCACAGCAGAGACAAAAAGTTTTGCATGCCTTCACAACGTATCACCATCCGACCACTCTCCAGTTATTATAAATGTTTCTTTAGCCATGACTAGCAGAGCAAAAGCCATCTTCAATTCTTCAGTAGTACAGAACTTTGTAAACAACAGCAGTGTTTACTTTAGAGTTAATTCGAGGGAAGAACAAAAAAGACAAGGGAACAGAGGAGTGGGGAGGAGAAGGTTACAAAGGGCTTGGAGCTGAAAGGATGAAGGAGAGAGAAAATACAGGGAACCTTTAGAGGATAAACCAAAATGGAGAGGAGGGAAAAGAAATCATACTAAAACCAGTAAGTCTACTGTTGTAAATGAAAGCCCAACCTCACTTACTTCATAGAACCTCCATATAGATTACACATACTCAGCCTCCTAATTTAAAGGTATCTCTAACTACATTCCTGTCTTAAAGGTCCCATGACAGGAGCAATAGTTCAAAAGTACTGTCGTTGAATGATCGATGAACACAGAGTTGCCCACTGATGTCACTACTTTATTAAACTCAAATTTAGTATCGAAGAAAAAAATTACAATCTAGTTTGTGGCCAAATTTGCTGTTCAAATGTTTGCACATACAAGATACACATGATCAAAGGTACAAAAGTCACACTCTACTCTCTAAGCTCACCAAACCAGACAAAGAAATAATGAATCATAGTCAGAAATGTCTCAAGTGTCTCCAGCTTCAAATTACTCCTACGCAGTAGTACATTTTCCCCCATGCCATCATACTTCACGTACCATTTCAGACTAATAATGCTCTGCAAAAACATGTTTAAAGAAAAAAAACTTTCCGTAATTTTACTTTATGTTACTGAAAAGTAGAAATTATAATAGTTTTAAGCTTGCAAAAATCCCATGGCAAAACACAGTTTGTCTTCTATAAAAACCGTAACAGCTCATACCCTAACAATAGCAAACAAACAACTACAAAAACGGTACAGGTCGAATTCCCATTATAGCAAAATCTTGCTGTTCTAATAAGAATATTTAACTCATGATGCTTTGCTTTGACAGATGTCAGTTGCTATTTATTCATTTTGTTTCTCTTTCTTTTATACAAAGAAATATAAACCGCAAAACTTTCTAACTTTTTTTCCATATAGAAATCAAACATTGTTCTATCATGTGAGAAAGTTACTCCAGCCTCTACAATACCAAGAAACTTCAACAACAGAACTTCCACCCAATTATTCAAGTATCAGTTACATTCTTGAACTACCAGAGAACAACACTATACCTGAACACCTCTGGGAGAAAAAAAAAAAAAATACTTAATTGCACAAAATGAGATGTTCTTGCATCTGTGTAACAAAACTAGACTAATCCAAGTCATATTTGCCATGAAACACCATTGCAATGTCTAAGTATATAGGAGCTCTCTTCCTCAAATCAGGACGAGATACTCTGAAGAATTAAAGTGTCATCTGACAGCAGACCAATGCCATCACGACACAGCGCTGTCCCATGGATTCCCCCCCCACACGCAGCAGCAATAGACTTAGAGGTAACTAACTGGCTCCAACACATTGGGGAAGGCAGAACTTCTCCATATACTATATAGCACAAATTTTGACACACAAAATCCAGATACTTCAGGTCTCGCTTTGATTTTTATCATAACTGAAAATACAGCAATTTCAGCTCTGAAATAGTTGACCAAAAGCACAGTCCGATGTCAGAGAAGTATGGTCAGAGCAAAAAATTCACCTCCAAATTGAACATGTGAGGTAAAAAAACACTTCATAAAGTTTCCTCTATCTTCTTATAGAAGTTTTTATCAACACCATTTACATGTCAACCAGCCTACCTTTAAGTTCTTACATAAAAGTATAGTCAACCATCTCTCCTAATTATGACCAACGAAATAGACAACTCAAAAGACTTACTACACCTTGATCAACTTATTTTAAGGTTCCTGTTCACTCTGATCTGCAGAAAAGTTGTTTGCCCTATACCTAAACAACAATTTTTTCCTCCACAATTTTTCTGAATCACCACCAACTTCCTGACACTAACCTCAAAATTTAAACACATTCCTCCAGAACAGTATCTCCTAGAAACCTATAGCCAGGAACAGCTCTAACCATCACTTAAATCTACTGAGCTGACCTGTCCATAGCCCTGGATGAAGCTTGTTTTGGTTCGTCTGGTTGTTCTTTTAAGCAAAGAATAAAGTTACATTGAGTAGGATCTCAGAGAATATAAACTTCATTTTCCTTTAATTTGAGTTGCTACCATAACTTCGTAATCAGTTTATCAAGACACATCTATGGACACACTGCCTGAGTGAGAAACAAAGCTTCTGCCAGGAATTAAAAAAAAAAAAAAAAAAAAAAAAAAAAAACAA
>Ga0065711_1049098_pt1 | contig 11476 bp, 12 predicted proteins | sample Hoacrofraction12_FD_59098 | JGI IMG/M metagenome (GOLD analysis project Ga0065711, IMG submission 59098) | Hoatzin crop microbial communities from Cojedes, Venezuela - Epithelial fraction 12 v2 (version 2) | ecosystem: Host-associated > Birds > Digestive system > Esophagus > Crop | place... | reverse complement strand
GTTTGCACAAATGCACACCGCCCCCCCCCATCCATCAGAAAAAAAGAATGAAAGAAAACCAGCAGCCGCGATGCAGAAACAGTTTGATGCAGGCGCGTCGGGCGCTTTCAGAAAGAACTCTTGGTTGCTTCTCAGAAGATGGAAATTTCTCTAAAACTTCCCCCCTCCGTTTTTCTTTTTTTTATTTATTATACCTATATCCTAATAAACTTGGAGAAAACAAGGCATCTGACGCGGTCTGTTCTCTCCTGGGCTTGTGTGATGGATGCCCGGGCGGTGGGGAAACCATCTCGGCCGTAGCGTTGCCCACACCTGGGGCCGGGGCACCCAAACCGCCGGGATGGAGACAGGCAAACTTCAGGGTGCTGCTTCCAGAACCCGGCAGCTTCGTGGCGTGCGCTTCCCTGGGCTGGGAATGCCTTTGTTTGAGCCCCGCGGCGCGCGTCCCTCGCCGCGACGGTGGGCGCTGGGCTGCTGAGCCCATCCGGGGCCGGCGCAGGGAGCCTGCTCCTGGTCTTAGCCCACCAGCTCCACGAGCATCTGTTTTGCACAGATAGTTGGATTTTTTAGGAACTTTTCGTAGTGCTGCGTGACTTAATTCGTACTTCTGTATAAAATCATTGGTATTTTTTGCATATTTCTTTAAAATGCCTCAGGTTTGGCTTTTTGGTGTCGTTTCCTTTCGCGTGGGCAAACTGCCCAAGCAGATGGTGTAATGTCACCTGTAAGCAAGCTGAATAGATAGGTTCATTCTTACAGTCGAGAGAGCTTTTTATTTCCTTGCTGTACGGTACAGCTATTGCTGAGAGGCTGTGCAAGATGGTGTTTCTTTTTGTGTGGCCTTGTAGAGAGATTCCTGCTGTGATTGGTTCTTTTTTTCCCCCCAAAGTCTGTGTTTTTGGGCTCGGCGAAAAATCTGTGACTCGAGAAACTTTCCCGGTATTGTTGAAACGGCGTCGTGTGAAATCCTCGGCCGTTTTTAAAAAGCGTGAGTGAGGAAGCGAAGTAAATGGGTAGATCGAAGAAGTTAAAAACACATTTGATGGTTTAGATACATAACGATTTGAGTTCAAGGTTTGCTTTAAAAAAAAAATAAAAGAAATAATCCCCCAGACCCTGTAGCTGTAAAGAGAGCGTCTGTTGGTGAGCGCCGCTGGTGGGAAGAGCTGTGCTTGCTGGGGGTGCCGGGCGGGCATCCCCGACGCTGCCGCTCGCTCTGCCCGCGGGAGAGGGGCCGGGCAGGGGGACATGGGTGTCACGGCCCTGCCGCGGGCGGTGGGAGATGCTGGGCTGCGGCGGCGAGGTTTGTGATGGTTTCTCCTGCGAAGAAGCGGGGTGAGGCCGCCCGCCTGCTTATCCTGGGATTAGAGAGCTGTTGGGAGGTGGATTTGGGCTGCACACACACCCCGTGGCTGAGAAGACAGAGCAGGAAAGCATGGAAGCTTCCACCTGGGTAGTTTTTTTCCACAGTTGGCTCTTAAAGCAAGGGGCCATTTGTACTTTGTCTTCCCAGTCCCGGCTGGGACCTCGATATACTGGTTTTAGCAAACTGAACTGGTGGTGTTAGAGATGAGCTTCACGCTGGTGCTGGTGAGGGGTTGGAGGTTGGCTGGTTCAGGGCCAGATACCCCTTGTCTCATGTTGCCACCGGTCCCCTTAACTTCGGTGGAGCAGCTGGCGGGAGTAAGGGGAGAGAAGTATTTGTGTTTGGGAAGCTACAAAGGGACTGTGAATACCTTAGCAAGCTTACCTACATCTCTACTATACAAGCTTCTTAAAAAAAATAATCATAGAGCCCTTAGCTGTATGTTTTTCCTCGGGGAGGAGCTGAATAAAAGATTATTATTTTATTTTTTTAATATATGTTGAATAGAAAGCGATGGGATCTTGAATGGACCAAGATGGTTCTGTTCTTATCGTGAAGGGAGAGAAGCGTCAGTATAGAAGCACATCATATATTTTAGATGGGTTTATTTGATCGTATAAAGTCACCGGGCCCTTGGGGTAAAGCGTTCGGAGCCGGCTGCTGGTTGCAGCGTGCGCTGCGTGACGCCCTGGGTCTTCAAGGAGACCGGAGTGCTCCCATAAACTTTCTGTTGAGTTCGGAATACTTCATTCTTCTGAAAATCAGGCCTTGCGGTGAGGCAGCTGAAATTAGCGCCTCTTCCCAAGGGGGAAAAAAGGAATTGACTGGATTAGAAGAAAGAAACAGCAGTGTTAGGGGGAGAAGAAGAAAAAAAGGGGATCATTTTCTTGTCACCGCAATATTTTGTAGCGAGAAGCTCATTGCCACAGGCTGCGGGAGCACGGCGATAACGAAGCGCTCGTGGCTGCGCGGTGACTTTGCAGGGGAGGAGGAGAAATTCTCCCAGGCTTTTCCAAACCGAGGGACAGGGTAAACCCCAAGAAGAGCAGGTTGTCGTCTTAGCCTTCTCGTTTGGGATTTTTTGAAAAAATACCTCGTTACAGACCCAGTTTGGTATACTTTATAGCAAATAAGCGTCAGGACACTTTATGCTTTAATTCCAGACACCTGTACGGTATTTTTTCTCTTTCCTGGGCAGTAATACCATTCCCTGTGAAAGATGGATTTCGTTTTCCCATCCCCAGCGTGTCCTGCTTTGCTTGGCCCTTCTGGTTCACCGTTAAAAAAAAAAAGGCTTGTGCTTTCTGTGCGAGGACTCGGAACGCGTGCGGAGCTGCTTCCCGGCGCTGCCCCGGCTGGAACCGTCACCTTCCCAGCGCGTTACCGTTCCAGGAACAACTCGCCTGGGAAGGAAAAGCGAGCTGGCTAACGATTCCTTGCCAGCAGGCGAAATGCTCGCTGCGGTTGCGAGGCGGACAGCGGGCAGTCTGGGGTGAGCCAGCCCCGGAGCCGTTGCTGTAACGAGAAATCCCAGCGCTGCGCGGAAGGGCTTTGGAGATGGCCGAGAGAATTTGGAATTTCTCTGGCCTGGCAGTTTGGCAGGTGACTGGCACTCAGCTGCTCTGCGTTGAGTCCACCAGCACCTTTGTGAGAAAATCTGCTGTTAAGGTTATTTTTTCATTAGAATTCGTGGGAGGAATAATTCAGAGTCACTGATCGGTTTCTGAAAATCAAAGCATATTGATCTCATGCATGTATCTATCAGTGTGCTTACAAAATTGCAATTAATAAGTTGCTATTTCTCAGGCCAAAAAAAAAAAGATAATGACCTTGTCGGAGTATTTCTGGGTTCTTGCAGCTCGAATGTCCGCTTCGGTCAGCTGGGAGCTTCCTCTTTTCAAGCAGAAATGGGGAGCGTTGGACCTCTCCCTGCACAAGCCTGAGAAAACGTGCTTTGGGCGCGTAGCTGAGCATCTCTGCGTGGTCAGCTCACCTGCTCGACGGCAGAATTTCAGGCGGGCAGCGTGTGCAGAGCTCTTCCCGCAGCCGGCAGGCGTTGCTGAGCCCGGCCCTGGAGAGATGCTGTGACCGACCGCCTTGTCCTGCTGCCCCGTTTGGTGTAGGCAGCAGGACCGGCGAGAGGGGAATGGCCGGCGGTGCGTGCCCGGAGTAGCAGATACGGCGTGGTTTTCCTGCCTGGATCCCGAACCCGTGAAACCTGCGCCCGGGCGCGGGCTCGTGTCCGAGCGAGGTGGCTGCGGTGCAGCCCGGGCACTGGGAATTCGGGAACGCTTTCCCCTGGCAGGCTTTCTGTGCTGGCTATCCATACTTGCTGCATGAAACTGGGTGGATTTGGGACATGAACAACATCCTAGGCTTGTACCTGGGCTGGTTTTTAGCTGCATTAAAATTCCTATGTGGTGTGTTTAATTTTTGGATAAGACGACAATAGTTACAGTCGTTTGGTTTTTTTAACTTTGCTTTTCCATTCTTTTTAAACGTGTTTTCTTTAAAACTCTGATGTAAGGAAAGTAAATGCTTTGCCAAAGTTTCTATTCTCTTTCATTAATGGCTCGGCAAACAGTGTGCATCTGAAAATAAATCCAAGCCAAAATTTCAGGTTTGCTAACAATGTGCAGGCGTTCAACGCTGGCAGTTGCTGTACTTAAAAGCTCCTTGGATCAGGTGTTGCTTTACCATATGGGCATTTTAATTAGTCATAAAAAAGTTGATCAGGATTTAATAGTGGAATCTACAAAGCACAAATCCCTGCCATGTTCTGCTTTGTTTTACTGGTGTGGATTTAGCTGTATTTCCGTCTCCCTTCTCCGCTTCGTTGATGTGCACGAGCCTACGGCTGGCGATAGCCGGGCAGGGAGCTGCGCCGGTCAGGGTGTCGGGAAGCAGCGAGTTTATTCCCTGAGCCTGTAGAGCCCTGTTACAGAAAACATCAATTTTCAGCCGCTTGTCTTCTCGGTGGTGCTAGCCCAGTGGCTCTCCGATGCCAGGAGTCTTTTAAAGAGCCATTATCTATTTGGTAGGAGCCCAATTAAACAAGAAATAGTTCAGAATGGCACATGCGCTTTCTGTGAGGGTGCCTGGGAATTTTTTCCGTGAAAAAGGCCAAATCCCATGCCAGATAAACTGCCCTTAGATGTGCAGGCTGCCGGGGAGCCGAGGAAGGCTGTGGCCGGAGAAGTGGGGTGGTTCCCTTCCTCCCTCCGCACCCAGCTCCCGTCGGCACCCCGAGCAGCTTTTCCCACGCTGCGTCCCTCGTGGCAGAGCCGTGGGTGACCACGAGTCCTGCTTTTCCCTGGGATTCCTGGGGGTGAATCCCCTGCCGGGGTGCCCGGCTGTGGCTCGGATGCGCTCAGCGACAGCCCCCAGCGAGCCGACCCCGAATCCCTGCTCCGTCATCTCCGGCAGTAACGTTCCGTTGTGAAAACGCGGGTGGGAAGATGCGTGACTTTTGAAGGAGTTGATGTCCTTTTAATACGCAGAATTTTTTTTTTGGGGGGGGAGAAAAAAGTACCCTTTTTAAAATTAAAGCACGTGCCGCAAAAGCACGCATTTATAATCATAGGGGTCTTTGTTCCAGTGCCTGCCGTACGAAATGCTAAATCGATAATAAATTGAAGATCGGTGCAGCGCTGGAGGAGTGGATCCGACTCTTTTTCAGCGCTGGTTTCGTAATGGGCTTTGTTCTGCCGGCGCGCCGGGACTCCTGCCTGCCGTTCACCTTGCTGTTCTGCCGGGGGTGGTCCCGAGCTGGCCGCTTCAAAACAGCAACTTCTGCATTTACATCAAGATTTCCAAATTTTTTGAAGCGTTTTGTCGTTTTTTTCTGCTTTAGTGTTTGTTCGTGATAGCAGGAACAATAGTGGTTTCACAAAAATATAGAAATAACAATAATATGCTTAAAGTTATCTAAAACCATTATATTAGAAGGAATAACAAAACATATAAATATATTTTTGAAAATTCACATTCTTTTTCCCACTAAAATTAATGTTTTAGAAGTGCATGAATGACTGCTTCAACAAAGTGACCCCTATTCCTATTAATGATTTTTTTTTTTAATCCTGATTTCCTGAAATCTTGAAATAGGGGTGCATTTCAGCTGAAATGTGCACCCCATGACAGCAGCAGCCCTGTATCGCCGGGGTCCTCCGTCAGGCCATGCCTGACGCTCCGCAGCGGAGCCCGCAGCCTCCCCGCTCGCCTGCCGCGGGGCGGCCGGTGGGCGTCGGGGCGGGGGACCCTGGCACAGCCCTCCCTGGGAGGCAAATGAAAGGCGTTTGGAAAATTACTGTGTTTGAGCCTTAAAAGTGGGGGGAAATATTAATTCTGAAGAAGAACACTCTAGTAATAGAAAATAATAATACTCTGTTCCAAGCCTAGGGAATAATTAAGCAGCAGCAAGGTACTATTTTGGGCTTAGGCAGGCAGGGGTTGGCCGTGGGCGTAGCGAGCTCGGTGCCCCTGGGCTTCGGTGAAGGCGTTTCCCTGCTCCCGTGCCGTCCCTCTGGAAATCGCTGGGAAACGGCCGTTGATCCCAGCACCGGGCAGAATGGGCCCTTACTGGTAGCAACATCGGCTCGGCGTTTCCGAAGTTGAAATCGAGAAAAGGGGGAGGGGAAGGGGATTATGAAAGTCAGTGCTTAAAAGGAGCTTCCCAATTCCAGACCCCGGGAAGCGGTTTGTTCCGGTGAGTTGTGCACCGGCAGCTTCCGCTGCCACCAGCGACACTGGCTTGGCTTTGCGGTGCTCCTGCCTGCGGGACTTCGTTTAAATGCCTAAATAAGGGTGTAGCTTCGCTTACCTACTTTATTTTTGCATCCTGACCCCAGGGCAGTGCCCAAAAAATGGTTACGGAGTTATTTCTGCAGGTTTTATTTCGGAACGGTAGCAGACCTGCGTGATGCTGGACCAGGAGAACAAGGTTCTGGAAGTCCTTCTGCTCCTGGCACAGGCACGATGCTCTGCAAGGAGGTCTGGAAATACCAGTTAGCGTTTTCAGCGCTGCGTTTCCAAATTATTGAGGAACTTCACGCAGCGAATTTGCATGGCGGTTCCTCTAATTGATCCATTTGTTTTTTTTTTATGTCAGTCAGGATCAATCTCCCTAGGTGTGGCAAAGCCAGTGTTCCCAGTTCATGCGGTTTCCCACCCCGCTGCGGCAGCAGCTGGGTACAAGGGTTGCTTGGTAAGAGCCCACGACGCTGGCTTTTCAGAAGAGAGTGGTTATGGGTGGTGGGTGCCTTATGGAAAGGGTTAATTTACTGCTCGAGTCTTTGGTGAATTCAGTAGTGTGACTTGGTGGTGAGAACGGAATAGAAAAGGGCCTCGGCGGCTGCGGACTCGTACCTGGAGCCGGCTCGGAGGTGGGTCCGGTCGTGGTGGAATGAGGGTACGCGTACCGTTGAGCGGTGCGCTGGCTCGGGGCCGCGTGCGGCTCTGCCGCTGGCACCACGGCTCGGGAAGGCGTGCACCTCGGAGGGGGAAGGAGCTGTTGGACCCTGGGAGCTGCTGTCCTGCCGGTGTAGGGGTTCTCCTGGCCTGGGTGCGGGTAGGGACTACGTGGTGGGTACCTGGTGGGGTTCGGCAGGGTGATGATGCCTCCTGCCAGCCCTCCGTGTCAGGGCTCCCCGTGCCAGGGTGACGTTCCCACCAGGAATTATCGCTAGGCCTTCGGGGACAGGGATTTTAGGCTGTTTTCTTCTTTTTGTCAGCTTTGCTTTTTCTTTGGTCTTTAGCAAACTGCTAATGGCGTTTATGCTGGTTAACAGTGGGAGCGCCCCGCGCTTGGCGAGTTTACCAGGTAGAAAAATGGCTTGATCAGGAGCGCTCTTTAACTGAGACCGTAAGACTTTGGAGAAAATAATTTTAGCAAACCACCCGTTCTTGTGTAGGTAGCTTGGTAGATCGGGCAGAGGCTTTGGAAGGGCCGTATGAAAATTGAAAGGCTACACTATCCAAAATTTAATACAAAATAAAGTAAATCAAAGTAAAGTCTATAGTCAAACTCCTTAATTGTGATGCATTTGCTGAGTTTCCCTCTTCCATCGTCGGCCCTGCTCCGATGCCATATGGTCTACCATGGAACATTTAACTTGTCAGATATAATGGATTGTCCTGGAAGCAGATTTTTGCTTTGAGCGTTCGGCTCCTTTCTTGCATTTCACTCTCGGCTCCGGGCTGCGGGATGAAGGATTGTGGTGGAAATGCAAAGAAGAGACACGCAGTTGATTCCCCCGAAGAGAGTGACCTATATGCCACAAAATTTTCCCCACGTAAAGAGGCATTATCCCTGTCACTGACCCTAGCAGGCTGCATGTCAGAACCGTTTAAATTTGTCTGGACTTAACAGATTGTGCAAATGTTTCCGAATCAAGTGCTTAGGAATAATAAAGGCTTGTCATTTCAACTTAGGCGGCGGCGCAGCTCGCGCCGGCCGAGGGATGAGTGTTATTTATTGTGACCTACATGTAACCTAAGCTGCCTGCCTGGTAGACCTGGTAAATGAAGTTCGTCTCCCAGGGCTACTGAAACTTAAAAAAAAATATATATTGTCTGATAAGGGACCCAAAGGGCCGTTACTCTGTGCTGCGAGGTAGAGGTGAAGGCTGGGAGCGACCGTTGCCGTGGGTGGGCCGGGAGCAGCTAATGGCCGGCGTCCGTTGGGTGGTGGCGAGAGGCGAGGGAGGGTTGCGCCGGGTGGGCTCGCCGGTGGCTCGGGGAGCTGCTGCCGCCGGAGGGCTCGAAAGCACCAGCAGACGTTGGCAAGTTTATGGTAATACAAAGTAAAGCAAGTGATTTCTGAAACAAACGTGACAAATGACAGGTTCTTCCCTGGATCAGTTTTCTTTAAGTTTTCACCTCCCTTAAGTGTGATAAAACCCAATAAAATATTAACTAGGAACCATAGGTAATATTGCTGTCCCGTTCAATGAAATAATTAAAGAATCTAAAATAGAAATCTGGCCCTGCTAAAGAGACTCAGCCTTATTTAATATTAGTGCAGCCAGTATTTCACCTTTACAGAATCAAATATTTCTGAATCGATCAGAATTTTGCCCTTCAATGGACTGTTCACTTCAGGCGTGCCGTTTGTGTTGAGGAATGGCCATTTTTTTGTTTCCCCTGAAGGTTATTGTCTCTGCGTTCGGCAGCAAAAAGAGAATTGTCAGCTGGTAGAGGTGGGAAATCCCTCTCTCGGGGACTTTTTTTTTTCCCAACATTCTTGGGTGCCTTTCCGCGAGCGAGCTTTATCGTTCCTGCCCCGAGAGCGCCGGGGAGCGCGCGTACTGATGCTATGAGTTTGCCCGCAGTCTCAGCCCGGGCTGTTGGCTCCCGAGGTGCGTGGGAAGCGGAAGGGTCTGCTCGGGGTCGGCGTGCCCTCTGCTGGAAACTGCCGACTGGAGAGCCCTGGGTACGCCGGAACGCTCCCGCGTGGGTGCTGCGTCCTTCCCCACGCCTTCCCGTGCGCTGAGGAGCTGGCGGGTTGTTCTGGCTGCTTAGCTAATCCAAATCGTTTTTAAAACGTTGAAATTATAAGAAAGATAAATGCTAACTTATTTCTTATACTGTTCAGTACAGAAAAGTAATACAAATAAATAACCCTTTTGTAGAAATGCATAATTCGGTATTTGATCTCGGTGTACGAGACTCGGGCAGCTCTGTGATGAGCATCGAAAGAGAGGGGAGGAACGGGAGGTGATCCGCTACGAAGGCGTTGACGCTTCCATCCTAAAACCTGAAAATTATGATCACCACTGGGTTGGTGGCCCGGGACCGAGCCACCTCTGTCGCTGTGCGGCAGAACGCGGCCGTGCGACGAGCCTGGCTGGTGCCGGCCGGGCTGAGGTGGGGGTTCGGTCCCCGATCTGAACCACCAGGCTTTTGATCTCGCTGTCCTCGCTGGGGTCCAGCACGGTTTGGTTTAGCAGCCTTTTAATCAGCGCTGCTCGATAGGGGTGGTTCACAGACCAAGGATTTAGAGCTGGGGCTGTAGGGAGGTTGATTTTCCTCTTTCAGTTCTGTGTCTTTTGTAGCCTTAGAGCTTGATCTAACTTAGAGTGATCCTGTTTTCATGCTAGAGTGAAACCCCAGGTTTCCCAATACACGATAAAGATCTCCTGGACTGGTCCCTGAACAAATGATGAGGGATCATCCTGCAGCGTATTTCAATTTAAAATAGCCCCGTGAGGCTTACTTAGGATAAAACAATACCCAGTGCTTTACATTCAATTCTTATATATTACTTTCAGGTCTGGAGTATTACTACGACGTGTTTTTGTCTCATATCTTTTATGAAAAAGTTGCCCCTTTTAAATACTCCAATTCTCTAGTATTAGATTGTGCTTCTGATTGTGGTGGTGTTGTTCTCCGATGCCTGTCTTCATCCCCTGCCCGTCTTCTGACGGTTGTGCATTCCAAGAACGAGAGGGTGAAATACGGTGAATGGGTTTCCTTAGAGTTTTCGTTCCTCTCCAAAATAAATTTGCCCATTTCCAGAGTGATACAGGTGTTCACGCTTAGGGGATCGGAATTATTTCCTCTAGACTGAAATTCCATGCACACAGGAGAAGGGAAGGAGGCTAAAGATGCTTATGAAGCCAGACGCGTCTTGGCTCTAAATGAAGAATTGTCTCGCCCAAGCGCTCTCCCCTCGGCAGCGTTTGAGCGTAGGTGCCCGCTCGCCCTGCGCGCTCTGACCGCGGGCAAAGCGAGGGGGCTGCGAGGGGTCTTCAACTCGGTAAACGTCATTTCTGCAGACGGCATCGAAACAAACAGTCGTTTCGTTGAAATACCTAATTGAATTATGAAAGTTTATTATTCTGCTCTCAATTAGTGCGTGTACTTGGTATTAAGCTCATTAATGTTCCTTGTCCGTGGAAGGCGATGTTATTTATTGGCTGCGCGGTCGCGGTGGTGCCTACGAAATGGCAGTACCCACGTATCCTCTGATGAACCTTAGGGTGCTGGAAACCTGTTGCAAAGGGTGCCGCGAGCTGCTTCTGACCGGGTTGGGCGCAGTCGGTCCTGTAACCAGCCGTTAGCGTCAGGCCTGTCCTTAACGGGGCCGGGTGGTGACCCTGACGGGCTGACTGGTGTCGGGGGGGGGCACTGGGCAGAGCTGGTGGGGCAGCCAGCAGCGCGGCCGTCCCCCTCGGCGTGCCATGTACATCTGGGCGCAGGTACGCGGGGTGTACGGCGCGTGAGGGGGCATCGGGGGGTTAACCCTGCCCGGTCAAGCGTAAGGCGAGTCAGCGGGGAGGTACCGCGCCGGCTCTGAATTTCCTTGCTTTAGGTTGTTCGAGTCAGCTCTGTAGCTTGATTTTAGCGTGGGTTTGAGGATTTGATTTCCTTTGTGTTTTGATGGTACTGTTTAAAAAAGAAAAAATGATCTCCCTTTGTAACGGGGCTTGCTCTGGCATCGTAACGTCTCCTTCAGAACCGTGACTGTGTGCTGCACGGCGGTGCAAGTGCAAAAATCCGCTGTCGTGTCAAAAAGAGCTCTTTCCCCCAGCTCTGTGCTGCGTTTTGGGCTGTGATGCCGCTCGGATCAGTGGCGTTGAGACCTTCCCTTACGGGGTATCTGCTCTGCGGACCTTGCCCGGCTCAGACGCCGCGTCATTTGTGCTCCGTTGCGAACGTTACCGCACAAACTTTGGTTCAGATCTCCTCGCTGTCTTTGCCTCTGCTGTACTTCACGTACAGCACCGAGCAGAAGCGGCTCATTAACATGATACTTCCATTACCGTCGGGTGAGACGCTTTGTGATGTAAAATAACGCTGCTCGGAACCTCGCCGAGCTGAATGGGGTATTTTGACCGCGTATCCCATCCCGGTGAGCGCGCCGCTACGGGAGAGGTACGGATATATAGCGCAGGTCAAGCCCGAGTCGGCGACCCAGCCGAGCCGAGCGACTCTCCCTGCCCTTGGAGCGATGGAAGAGGAGCGACCGCAGCCGGACGCCCCGCGGCCGCTGCTCGCAGGAGCTTGTGCCCGGCGGTGGGGACACGCAGCCTGCCGAACCCGCATCCCAGCACAGGGCACCGGCTTCCCAGCCCGGGAGCCACTGCCCAACCCGCATCCCAGCACAGG
>Ga0065711_1009195_pt1 | contig 11476 bp, 4 predicted proteins | sample Hoacrofraction12_FD_59098 | JGI IMG/M metagenome (GOLD analysis project Ga0065711, IMG submission 59098) | Hoatzin crop microbial communities from Cojedes, Venezuela - Epithelial fraction 12 v2 (version 2) | ecosystem: Host-associated > Birds > Digestive system > Esophagus > Crop | place... | reverse complement strand
GGGACTGGAGCATCTCCCCTACGAGGAGAGGCTGAGGGAGCTGGGCTTGTTCAGCCTGGAGAAGAGAAGGCTGAGAGGGGACCTTAGAAATGCTTATAAATATCTGAAGGGTGGGTGTCAGGAGGATGGGGTCAGACTCTTTCCAGTGGTGCCCAGCGACAGGACAAGGGGCAATGAGCACAAACTGAAGCAGAGGAAGTTCCAGCTGAACATGAGGAAGAACTTCTTCCCTCTGAGGGTGATGGAGCCCTGGCACAGGCTGCCCAGGGAGGCTGTGGAATCTCCTTCTCTGAAGATATTCAAGACGCGCCTGGACGCGGTCCTGTGCAGCCTGCTCTGGGTGACCTTGCTTCGGCAGGGGTTTGGACTAGATGACCCACAGAGGTCCCTTCCAACCCTGAACATTCTGTGATTCTGTGAGGGTGGGCTCCGAACAAGGTGCTCTGAGAGGAAGATGGCCCTGGTGACAAGCCCAACGGCATCGCAGCCCAATGCTCCAACAAGAGACACGGCACCGCTGCGGCAAGAGATTTTGCATGACATCTTACAGGTTTCTGGTTAATAAAACACAGGCCCATTTCCACAAACCTTCAACGTCAGCTACACACTAGCTTGTCACCTAGGAAAGCTGATACAGGAACAGTGAGGCCTGAACATTTCTGTTCTTTAGGGTGACACTCTTCTGATATCCACCTGTAGCATCTGCAGCCTTTAACAGACCCCAAGTTACTGTGAACTCATCTCCATAACATGCTGCCATTCTACTTTTGAAGTCAGGCCATGCAGAAGCGGTTTGCTATTAGAAGTCATGTTCTAATCCCACTTCACAGATTCTACACATATGGCACTAAAATCATATTTTAGTCAATCAAGTCATAAAAACAATTTGGCAAAAGGAGAAGAGAGGTTAGCAAAGTAATAGCCGATTAAAACCAAACGCTTTGCCGCCAGAACCCAGGGTTTGCCCAATATCCGAAGTAACACATAGATATCAGATCATGTCTGCTGATACACACACACCTATTATTCACACTAGTTTAGTAACATCTGCTTTAGAGATATAATCATTTTTATGAATTCCTTCTCACAACTGTGTTACTTCTTCATGCTTAATACTGAGAGATAACGCAAACACAACCGGCTTCAATCGTATTTGCATCTCACACGGAGATCAAACACGTAAGTTACAGGGAATAAAGATACGATGAATAAAGAACAGCTTATACACATTAAACGGATCCTTCAGACAGACGGGTCAAATTTCTGCCTCCGCCACAGCAAGCCCAAAACGGAAGCACTGCAAACAGCTTCTCAGACGGAGAAATTTTATCCCAAGAGATGACTGGATCCAATTACAGAAACATCTGATTAAAAATTCTTCTAAGTCAAAAACACAGACCTAGGCTTTCCCTAACGCAAGAGCTCCTAAGTTGACTTGTTAAGCTTTTTCCTTTGTCCTGCTTAAGCAAGTTACAACACTACTGAAATCACACATGCAATTAGTAAAGCCGCTTGTGATTAAGCGTTGTATCTGGATCTACAGGGCTAACATGGCTTTTAGTCTAATCAGAGTCCAAACTCTGAAGGCGTAAAGCAAAATAAAACCAAGGCCTGAGATACGCAGTAATTCATCGTAGCTTTTAAACAATCTTGCCAAAATCTGCCAACATGAAATAAAAAAAAAAAATCAGTTAATTCCATTAATAGGCATCAGGCATTGAAATCCTAGAAACTTCTACATGAAAATGTCTTGAGTGGCACGGTGGTCCCATGGCTCTGTGTCTGGTCTCATTCTCTGTAGGGAGTCGGTACTTAGATGCAAAATTTCAGTTTTACAAGTACCTCTCTCAAGGTGGGCAAGGGCTGCGTGTTCCACGAACGGTAACAGAAATCTGTCTTTATACATGGACGTTGTACCTCCAGAATACCCCTCCAGGAGTAAGGAAAAAACCGGGAGAACAAATCATAACGCACTCAAAGTCCAAAACCCACATACATAACATGAGAAAAACCACAACCTATCACTGAGCAGAACTCGTAATTCACAACAGTGTGGTCTGACTCTGGCTGATCCAACCCAGAACATCCTGACCAACCCAGTTCAGGTCCAGGCCCTTGGGAAGTGACGAGAACAGCCCCAAACCAAGGTACAGCAGCCGGCCCGGTCCAGCCGCCAACACCTACCTGAAAGTATGACGGTGACATTCAGTGCAACGAACAGCCCACAGAACAATCCAACCCTGAATGTAGTCCAGGCTGGTACAGGCTGCGAACAAAGCAATGGTGGAATTAAGGTGGGGTAACTGGCTATCAGTAAAGTCAGATTATTTTGCAGAGTAAATTTAAAACCAGGGATATAACGTTCTGATCTCTGATCGCACTGTTGCTCTTGAAGAGAGGTTTCTTAAACTGAAAGGGCTGCATAATATTCTTGCCTATGTTGTTGCTGTGTTGAAACAAAGCTTGGGCATCTCAGTGCCCTCATCCCTTCATTACCTTGTCTGCATGTATTAGCAATAGCAAGCAAGCTATTTCCAAATCTTCCGGAGCTAAAGCAGATTATGTGACCATGCCCCCCTCACAATTTGCCGAGTGTGCTCACATCAATTCTTTTCACTACTTTGTTCAAACTTTGAATCTGATTTGGCACCCTGACAAGCCAGAGAAGCAGCCTCGCTACACAACTTGATCTCTCACCTGAGCTGCTCCTAAGGGTGGAACACGCAAACGCTTCATAGCCTTCTGTCTGTCTCCATCTTCTAACTCGTTGGTCACCACTTCCTAAGAAGATAAAGACACATCATTCTGATGACAGGCACATGGTACTGCATTCAAGTGAAACAAAAAAAAAGTGGTTGATTTCCAAGTTACTTTTGAGCCCTTGCCCAATACTCTTCCAGCACACGGTAACAGAGATACAAACCGCTCCCCACGCTGCACTCCGTTACTACACAACATGAACTAACCCTGTGTGAGCTTTTCAGAGTGAAAAGTTACCAGCTGAAGGGAACATACACAGATTTCTGTAAGCAGTGCCAGCAATCAGTGGCATTTCAATATCAATTAATAGTTGTCTTGGTGGTGAATGCAAGCTATAGAGAGGGCAAAACACTACAGGAATCAGTAGTGAACAAGAAAACGTTGTTTTCTACTTCAGAGAGGAGCGGAGAGTGGCCAGGCTAGCCTCTTTACCTCTGTTTCGGAGATAAGCTGGTTGATCTTCTTGCAGGTGTAGAAGGGTGCCACCTCCACCTCGGCCACCCGCCATTCTGCTCCCCGCGTCGTCTCCAGGTTCTTGTCATGCTTCTTTAAGATCTTGCGGAAGCCGGTGAAGTTCAGGTTCTGCAGGCAAGGGAAAAGAGTTACTGGCTTTTAACCTGTGTCAGCTCCCGAGAAAGTTACACGGTTATATTTCCAGCGCTAGTAAAAAAGGAATAGACAGTGAGAAGAATCAAAAGTATTGAACCTATTGTCAGGAGTTTTTGAGTTATTGCATTGTTAGAAGTAATACATATCCCTTGCAAATAACAGAAAAAATGTGGGACTCCAGGGCGTAAAGAGAGGTAACTTCCTTGCAGGGAACTACCTCAACCTCATACTCCCTGAAAAGCCAAACTGGCACCACTCTTCTCCTTCACGCAGGAAGCGAGGACATTCCTGGGGAAGCCTCACTGAGCACAAATGACCTCTGGACACACTCCAGACTTGTGCGCTTGAAGTTGTCTCACGACACGCTCCCTCTGTCCGAGCACACCTTACTGCACACGTCCCCAGTGCCGCAGCTCGGCAACCGGCCTCTGGATTAGGCATAGTCGTAATCAGCTCTTAACGAAGATATAAGGCTGCAGAAAGACTATGTTCTGTCCCAGCTCCCCCACAGTCATTACCAATCCTTCAGGGGGTCTTCCCTTCCAAAAAGGCTAGGCTACTGACTTCCAGTTTCTTTAGGCTTTACACTGGTTTCAAATCCAGTTCCCCAGATAAGTGCATTACAGAAGGGAAACCCTTGCACGGAAGTTTCAAACACTGCAGATTAAGCCCAGACACGGGCACCCCATAACAGCACCCTCTTCCACAGAGTACGTTGCACAATGTCCGCAAAACTGGTCTAGGCTTGCAGACATGGGAGATGGAACCCTCTAGTCTGGCGAGATTAGCACACCACGCTACATTAAAAGAAGAAGTAACGGTTGATTTCCAAGTTATAAACGAGCCCTGACCCAACACTCCTCTAATGCACAGCAATGAAGACAGGCAAAGCTCATCCCACTGCAGGCTGTGCCAAGCTGCGCTTGAAATCCTGCGCTTCATCCTACAGAAAAGGCCACTCAAAAGACTCAACGTTTCATTCAAGCAACGGCAGGAATGCAGACAGACCACGGCAAGATTCACTTTCAAAAATGCTTAGAAAGTAGCTTGGAAAGAAACAAACAGAGAAAATGGCAAAATCCAATGCCCTGGGGAGAGGCGCCAACTAGTCACTGAAATTATTTTCAATCTAATTACGCTCAGAGTGATTTAATACCAGACCCCCACTGAATAGGTGGGGAAACGAGGCTAGGGAGACAGGAGCAGGAAGGCAACGCATTAACGATCTGCATTATTGCAGACAAGCGACTTTGATTACTTTCTATTAGAAAAGCCAGCGCTCTACCCCAGGGAGAGAAGATCGCTATTTCCTACGACTGAAATGAAAAAGATGCAACAAAACGACGATTTTGGTCAGAGATTTGTCTGTAGCCTGAGCTAACATCACTTCATCTGCCACGTGTGCAATCACAGCCTAACTGGCGTGCCTCGGCTGGTCGGGGCATGGTTACGCCAGACACCCTAGAACCTCTCCAGCAGTGTTTTGTCCTCCGGCTGCCAAAATTCTGCAACCCCAAAGCGCGTGATAAAAACCCCGTTGGTTCCAGCAGTACTTCTGACAAGGAACACGCAGGGATGGAGCTGCAAAACACAACAGTCACACACCGTTTAGGCAGTCGGGTGTTCTGCTATTCACGATACTTTTATTTGGCAGTGGGCTTTTTCCAAGCCTGACCTCCCTTTCTGCTGGATACTAATCGAATCCATTGAAGTCACAGAATCCCAGCATGGCAGGGGTTGGAAGGGACCTCTGTGTGTCATCTAGTCTAGCTACCCTGCCGAAGCAGGGTCACCCAGCGCAGGCTTCTTAGAAGTTAGATGTCTAAGCTGGTCATCCTAGGGTTCCTGTATTGTTTTGCATCTATAAACACCTCCTGAGGGCAATTCATCTGGCTTTTCTTACACATTTATCTTTGGCTGCAATGAAACAACCTCTGGAGGTGCCTGTTCTTCTGTATCGATCATAAGGAAAGCCTGACATGACCAACCCAGATGAGGCATCTCGCTTTCAGGACACCTAAATCTGGGAAGATGAACCTTGCCCTAACTAGAACGGCAGAAAATGCCCCCAAGCCCTGTTATTGACACACCTATGATCATCCCTGTGTCAGATCCCCAGGCATCTGCTGACTCCTGGACATTGTTCATGGGCAAATGAGACCATGTCTTTATCACAGAATCGTGAAGTCAATCAAGTAATGGTGCGTTCTGCCATTAAAGGCGGGAAAAAACCCTCACAGTGCAACTTGCGCAATAATATAATGCGAGATCAAGTAGAATCAAACAGTAGACTCAAAAATCTTTGCTCGTATACAAGCGTATTGGGAAATGCACCAGCAAGGCAAACGCACAGCAGTTTAAGAAGACCGGTTCAGCCTCTGTTATTTGCCCAATGAATGTACTATATTCTATACAGTATACGTACGTAAATACTACCTACTTCATTTCTCAAGATTTGTTTGTTCTAAAAGACAGTATTTCAAAATAAATAGATTTATTGATACATGTACACACTCTAGAATGATATACTACTGTTAACAATAAAGACATTTTAACAGAAGTTTAATCATTGGTAAAGTTAAACAAGCAACAGCTGCCCTGGTGACAGGTTATAGTTCCACTTGGGCTGCGCACCTTTGGAATGAACGGATGCAACTTCTGCTCTTGCTTCAGCCGTACCAGACTGAGGAATTTGCTTCATGTGGATTTTCGTTTCTTTGTAGCCCAGCTCAAGACCTCAGCATTTCATCAGTGCCAGAGTTTGGTATTTATAATGCCGCTGTTGAGTTGACTTTACCTCCCACACGAAGGCCTCAGCTATGTCATCGTGCCACCGGGTTATTGGTTTTCCTCTCCAAAACTGCAAGAGCTCGAATATTCCTAGTGCTTATTGTCTAAGCTCAAAAGTGATTAAGAGGAGCGTTCTGGGATTTGGTTCGATGTCTGGTTTAGTACTTGTATTCCTTTTCCTCAATTTCAATACCAATTTGAACTAATTTTTCTCATTTTCTCTTTGAAGATATGTTTTAGAAAGAAGCTCTGCTCCTTTTGGAAACAGAAAGCTATCAAATCCCGATGGGTTTTACATCATTATATAGTATATATACAATGGACCTGGACTCACCGTAGCAAAAAGCAAGAATAGAAGTGTGCAAGATGCCTTTCTTCACTGATGAATAGTAGGAAAAGATTTTCCAAAGGAGTGACCTATGTCATCCCCTATTTAAATCCTTCCTCAAGCCTCAGAAGTGATTTTTTTGTAACCAAGAGCTTTTTTTTTTTTTTAAAAAAAGAAAAAAGTAGTGAGGAAATCACTGCAGGTAATACTGCTTTGCTCCATTCCTGAAAAGCTACAGATACTCTACCTTTCCCAGGATTTTGAACTAGAAACCAGTAGTTAAAGGGCTTTATTGAGAACTCATGAATAGTTTCTGGACACGTGCTCAGACATAACTTCACTTTAGGAAAGGTACAAACACGCAGAATTTTGGAAGAATTAAGTTTTGTCCATACTGCAGAGTGGTATTCAATTAATTCTTATGGCAAATTTTGTTCAGTAAAATCCTCCAGTACAACACTGGTAAAGATCTAAATACAGATGTACTGAATTTAAGTTGAAACGTTCTTATTTAACAAGCTAAAAACCGCCACGATAAGGCTTTTAAAAGCATTTCAGAGTATTTAACACCAAAAGCAGCAAAAACAGATTTTAAGAGCTCCAGATTTCTGTTTCAACACTTTTGGAAGAAAATCAGCACCTGCAATATTTACCATGCCCTTTCAGGCCAGAAATCCAAGTACAACTAAAGATTTGTTTTTTCATACTTCAAGACAAACCAGCATGTATCCTACAGAATTAAAAACATTAATTTTAAATGGATGTTTTCACAAGAAATTCTGATATAGCAAGGTCACAGTCACTACCATGGTAACGCCAAGTGGAAACAGTACGTTAGCATTTCAAGTTTCATTACAAACATTAGATAAAAGAGCTTCTTTCCCAACTCACCAGCTCCAGCCCGGCACAGAACAACACACTGCGGAAGGCGGCGACCCCGAAGTGACTTTGCGTCCCGACCATGCCCGGGCTGAAGGTGCTGGGGTCAGTCAGCCCAGAAAGGGGAGGAGGAGGAAGATCCTTCTGCAGGTTGGCTTAGCATTTCTAGCTCAACAACACGCAACAAGAGGGATGCTGCTAGCTGCTATGCATCTGCCTTTTCCTTAAAAATGTTTAGGAACCCCCCAGATAAAAAAAAGACATCAAAAACTGGCTTGAGTGAGGCATTTCAAGGACACACAGCCACAGAGACATTTGCACACAGGGCTTTGTAAAACCACCTCCTTTTGCGGGTACCTGATAGTTCTGCAGTAAGATGAGGCTGAGGTAGAGCTCACTGAAGGCCAATTTCAGATCTTTGATATTCCTATGCTGGACACGCTCTTCGTGGGACAGGTGGAAGACCGGCTTTCTGCGCCGCTGCAGCGTGGAAGCCCCACTGGCTTCTTTCTGTGCATCCAAAGTTGATTGTAACTCCGTCCGAAGAGTAGTAAACCTGCGCTGAGCTTCTGCTAGCTTTTCTGTTAGCAAGGAAAGGGAAAAAATAGGTGAGGGGGTAGCAGCTTGCCTACCGAGCCCGTAAAAAGCACTATACCTTTTCTTCAAATAACGTGCCTGTAGGTAAAAAGCACTGCATTGAGTACCCTCCTGCATGGCCTCCCCCCACCAAGCATTAAATTCAACAACTCTGCATACTTCTCTTTTACGAAGCTCCTTCTCATTAAAGGTTTGAATATATTTCTATGTACAACATATGCCCTCTCCAAAAACAAAGCTGTTACATCAGACAGGTCTTCATTAATGTCATCGAAACCAAGGGGCTGTCCCTTCAGCACAGACTAAGGCAGCATTAGAAGTGGACTCGGACCTCTCAGCTTCCACCCCAGATCCGATTTCTAGAGGATGCTCGTCCCAGGACCGCAGGAACAGCCGTTAAGGGTGGAAGCAGCCCAGGCTGCGCGGCGGTCGCCGGTACCAGGGGCACAGGGAGGCAGGGTCCGGGACAGCCGGAGCTGGAGGCAGCCAGGCAAATAGGGTCTCCTCCAAATACCAAAGCAGTGACCACATGTCTGCTCTGCGCGCTAAGGAAGGCTGCTCGCCTTTTNCAAATAAAGCAAACGCACAAAAATCACTAGAAAAAAAGCCCTGTTAGATGATCTTATGAAACTCAACAGTTTGTAAGCAAAGCGCTTCTCTGCTCTGTGCACCCACTACTGACTACGTGTTTACTATCTTTTTATATGACAAGAAGGAAATCAAAGGAAAAAACCAAAACAAACACACTTTGAATGAGATGCTGAATTTTGTTGCTCAGAGCGCAACATAACCCCTCTGCCAAACACCGCTTCTGCTTTGATCAGGAGTTACAGCGCTGCTTGCTGCTGTACATGATCTGCTGTAAGAATTTCTCCCTCTGTTCCTCAGTTTAGGCTCATGCCGGTTAGAAGCACTGCCTCGTTATTTACTGATTAAAGCAACAGTCAACCTGAATTTAAATATCATTTTGATGTGTTTTCAGAACAAGTCAGTCTCTCTTCCTCACATCTCCAGCATGAAAAAGGTGCTCCTTTAAACATGCTGCTTTATGTACTTTCAGAAAATAACCTTGTTGGCTAAATAACAGCCTTTTTAATGCTAAAAGCAGCATAACAGACACCATTATCTTTCTGTTTACTCTGTACAACCAGTTCCTTCCAGACTTTTTCCCCCACTGGGGCTTCAGAGCTTTGGCATCTTGGTCGATACGCACCATGGCAGGCCACAGGCGCTGGTGATGGCCAGGAGGATGTGAGCAGGTCCCCAGCGTCGGAGCCGGAGCCATCTCCACTCAGCAGGACACATGCCGCCGCAGCAGAAACCAGGGCCCAGCGCTCTGCCCGACAGGCTCCCGGCTAGTGCTTTAATTCTCTTCGTTAGTATCTTACCTAACAACTTCATGGTAATTCTCAACTGCTCCCCCCCACCCCAACGTAAGATTTACTCTTACGGGAGCAATTCTGACCTTTTCCTCAGTCTTACTCAATTCTGGTTAATTTTAAGAGCAAAACCCCTCTGTAAATAATTTTATAGCGCTCTGCATAAGATATCTTTCAGAAAGAGAATGCCTTTCCAAACAGAAAATGGTGATCAATATAGAAAAATCAAGTACAGGAGAGCCTGAAACTCCTTGTAACTTTCTTGATTATGAACTTTACTCAAGTAAGAGGTTTTAAGAAGACAGGAAAGCACAACTCCTCTCTGACAACTTCTACAGCTGCAGGGACTCCACTGCACAGAGGCAACGCCGCCCACAGTGAGAAGTGCCTGCCCGCAGCCTGCAACCACATCGTATTTAACACACACAAGGTCAGACTGCAACAACCACCATCTCTCCCCACTTTGGGAACTCTCTCAGGAAGAAGTAAGAGAGAGCTGTTAAGAGTAGCTGTTAGAATCCAAAGCCTTCATGTGAATACAACTCACAAGTTCTCTCTCTGTATTCAAAATGTTACGTTAAGCCATCTGTGAAACACGGAGATTTCTTTCGGATCAAATTATTAAATGTGGAAGAGTTTAAATTTTCCTCTTTCAGTTGAGAGCACCGCTCTATTGTCCCTATGTCCATAAAAATCTTAAAATCCATCAGCCTAATAACACAGCAATTAAAGAAAAAACAATGCTTGGAAATAGTTATAAAACTGCTGCTGCAATTTTCCCGTCTGTTTGCAAACCAACCCCTGTAAAAGAAAAGCATCATCCCCAAATCCAAACACTCCTGACTGCGCGCTGCCGGAGGGAGCCACACGCTGTCTCCCAGCCATAGTGGAGGCTCGCAGCCCTCGGAGGATGAGGCTTTACAGACACCCGACCCGTCCTGCCATGACCGGCCACTCCCGGGAACGGGCAGCCCTGCCACCTTCTTCTCCCTCCTGACTCCGGTTATCCAGTCCACAAATCATTTCACCTTGTTAAGGTATGGTTTTTAGCATCAGGATTCATTAGAGAAGTGAAATAAGACAAAACGCATGCTGCTATTCTTCAGCCCCCCTAGGGAATGGCCTCGGGAAATGGCAAAGCAGAACAGAAATGAATTTCTCATTTTGCAACATACTCCAAAATATCATAGAATCACAGAACGGTTTGGGTTGGAAGGGACCTTAAAGACCATCTGGTTCCATCACCCCTGCCATGAGCAGGGACATCTTCCACCAGCCCAGGGTGCTCAGAGCTCCATCCAACCTGGCCTTGAACACTGCCAGGGAGGGGGCATAAATATTTGAAACGATGTTCACCACTAGCACTAATCTAGCACTCTGAAAAGCAACTTTCAAAAAAAAAAAAACTGCTCAAAAGAGTTAAAAAAAAGCAGCACACACTGAGAAACCAGCTCCACTCTTGTGCTGCAGCATTTCGCATGACCCGATGCCCACCGAGATGGCTGAGGAGCAACCTCACAGCAAAGACTAAGAGGAAATCTAAAACTAACAGAGGCAGACTTCAACAAGAACGCTTGCAACGAAGACGCAGCTTGGCCCCAAAAATCCTTCTAGATCCTGACTAAAAAACACGCCATCGAAAGTTGTCACCTCAACTATGCAACTCCAAGTTGGTTTTGACTCTCCTTTCCAAGTTTAAAGAAAAGTTCACACAAGAAGGATCAGTAAAAAGCTATCACACCAGGAACTAGAAAAATTCCCCCCAAGTTCCAGTTTACACAGCCATGGCTGTGAACAAACCCAGTTTCACCAGAGCGGAGGTAATCGAACCATGCACCAGGACAGACTTGGGACGGACCTGCTGCAGAGCAGCTCTGCGGAGAGGGACCTGGGAGTGCTGGTGGACAACAGGTTGACCATGAGCCAGCAGTGTGCCCTGGCTGCCAAGAAGGCCAATGGGATCCTGGGGTGCATCAAGAGGAGTGTGGCCAGCAGGACGAGGGAGGTTCTCCTCCCCCTCTACTCTGCCCTAGTGAGGCCCCATCTGCAGTGCTGTGTCCAGTTCTGGGCTCCTCAGTTCAAGAAAGATGAGGAGCTACTGGAGAGAGTCCAGCGGAGGGCTACGAGGATGGTG
>Ga0065711_1049097_pt1 | contig 11477 bp, 13 predicted proteins | sample Hoacrofraction12_FD_59098 | JGI IMG/M metagenome (GOLD analysis project Ga0065711, IMG submission 59098) | Hoatzin crop microbial communities from Cojedes, Venezuela - Epithelial fraction 12 v2 (version 2) | ecosystem: Host-associated > Birds > Digestive system > Esophagus > Crop | place... | reverse complement strand
GAACAGGCTGCCCAGGGAGGTTGTGGAGTCTCCTTCTCTGGAGATATTCAAGACCCGCCTGGACAAGGTCCTGTGCAGCCTGCTCTAGGTGACCCTGCTTCGGCAGGGGGGTTGGACTGGATGACCCACAGAGGTCCCTTCCAACCCCAAACATTCTGTGAATGAGAGGGAAGAGAACTCTCGTCCGGCATCCCTCCATCTATCAGGTACGCCACTGGAAACTCATCACCCTTACAGAACGCTTATACGAAGCCTGTGGATGAAGGCAGTGAAGTCCCTAGGTTTTAGAGGTCAAAGAGGAAGACCCACACAGAAGTTTCAACGGGGTGTTTCACTGCTTTGCACCTTTTTATGTCACGCTCTCCTCTCCAGGAGGTAATTTCAGCAATTTGATATTTGCACTCTAAATTTTGCTGATTTTTCCCCCAGCTGAGCGCACAGCCTTTCCTCGGAGCAGTTTGAAGTTCAAAACGGAGGACTACGAAGTGACTGTCTTTGAACTTAGATGAAACGCACGCTCAAACGAACTGACACCCTCGTGGTATGTAAAGTACTTCATCTATATTGCCTACATGACTTCATTTGTTTTTTAGGTTACTTCCACACGTATGACCTCGCCGGCACCCATACGGCTAAAAGATGCTACACGTGCGTTTCGAGGATCTCAGACTTTTATTTGTTTATTCAAAGGAAAAAGAGTCTGTGATCATACCGTTAGAGACCGATCTCACACACAACCTTAACAACTCCTGACTCCTGGGTGTTTCACTCTGCAAAATGGCTGCAAACTCTGCAAGACTACTAAAAGTAGTCACCTACTCTAGAAATTTCTGGGGAAGAATGGAAAGCATTTTTGAGAGAAGAGTCAAAGAGAGGTAAAAAACATTTAAACAAAAAGGCATCAAAAGCAGCCGTGGTTTCAAAGACTTCCGAGCACTCAGGACCCGGTTCACCGAGCGTGGCTCACTCGGTTCTGCAGCTCCTTAGGTCCATTGGAGCTCGTGCACCCGAGAAGCACCAGGATGCTGCCCGCAGCCCAGCGCCCGCGCTGTAGGGCGACTCGGGCCGCAGCGAGGGGCCAGGATCAGTCCCTGCCCCCGGCCCAGCTCCCCAGGAGCCCTCACCGCACGTCACCAGAGGAAGCTTTGTGCTGGGCAGTTAAGCTGGGCAGGGAGGTACGTGATTTCTTTTTCAGCTGCGTGTTTTATGGCTTTTGGGGTGCAGCAGGGAGGACAAAGAAATCTACTCTTTGTAGTTGGTATGTGAGTTTCAAATGCTTTTACGTTTTTCAGCTACATCTTATTTCCTTTGGCGTCACTAATGGCCCTGCTCTTCACTGGGGGTTATTTCCCCTGCCAAATTTCACCTTTAAAGCTCTGACCAAAAAAATTCTAGTTACAAAAGAAGAGTCAAGGAAACATTTTCATCTATGAAAAACTTGTTTACTACCCTGCTCTTTTTTTCTTTGTTTTTTTCCACCCTAAAAGAAAAAAGACCCTTTTCAGGCCACATTTGCAGACAGATAAGACCACCCTGAAGACGACTATGGGGATGGAAAGTGTTCTGCAGCTCTAGCAGCCGCTGCACTATCAACTTTAGGACTACAAAAGGAGTGTAAAAGCCTATAGGGAGACAAGTACGACAGCTTGTATTAACTGGAAACCTACACCACTGTGAATGTTCCCCTTCTTGTCACTGCTTTTAATACGCACCCTCATAAAAGGGGTTATGAAACGCAGCAGAGTTTGTGCTGTTTATTCTAACAAATAAACCTTTATTCAACGCTTGCTGTTACAGCAGAGAAAGGGTGCTTGCTCTGCTCAGTCAGGAGAGACATGTACAGAGCTCTCCAGTCAACGGCAGCGTTGACAGAGATTTCACTTAGGCAGTCAGGGCTTAAAAGCCAGTGTACCAAACAGCACGCTGGTTACCTGGAATAAATACCCCAGCTGGGTAACGAAAAAGTTGACTCGGGAGGGGTGAAAACCACAAATCCCCTACTAGGAAAAGAGAAAAAGTTGGCATCTGTTCACTCTGACAAAAGAAGGGAAAAAAGCCTCCAACCCATGAACATTCGTGCTCTTACCAGCATCCAGGGCAACGTCGGCACCCACCTGATCGTACTCCGAAGCTCCTGGGTACAACGGCCAGCCCAAGAACAGCTCCGCAATGACACATCCCAACGACCACATATCGATTGCTTCACAAAACGGTAAACCAAGGATGATTTCAGGGGCTCTGCAAAGGAAGAGGGCAGAAAACATCAGCAAGGGGAGCCGATCCCCTGAGCTGGTGTAGCGAGGCCGTGCAGGGCGCGACGCTCACAAAGCTGCCTGCTGCCAACAAGCGCCACTGCTCCCACGGGGCCGAGGCCACCGGCAAAGTGTCTGCTCACCAAGCATGAGTCGGTGAGCATTCACCCCTGCAGAAGAGTCCTCCGGCAGCATTTAGCCAAGAGACAGCCCTACGTTGCGCAGCAGTTCGCAAAGGAGAGAACTACCATTATTTTCATTCGGCAGGTGGGAAAATCAGGCACAAAACCAATGCTGTGCGCCCACGGCCACCACATTAAGGCCTCTACTTGAGGCTTGAGTCTCCAGCTCGCTGTCCTGCTCCCTGCGGTGAAGCACCCTCCATTCAGGCAGCTTGTTGGGCTTCAAACAGCCAGACACTAAATAACCATTACAGGACTGGTATAAAAGGGTTACTGACTTTTTAAACAAATGGATGCCACCATAAAACAGAGAAATAACATAATTAGATCTATTAGACCTAAGCCTTTTCCCCAGGAGGAAGCAGCCAAGAAGCCTTCACTTCCCAGTCTGTCCCAGGCGCCTGATTAGATTTCCTCTCCCCTTCCAGCCCCAACGTGGCAGCACTCCCGCTATGCCTTTACTGCTGGCTTCGGGAGATGCCCACGGAGGCACCGCTGCTCAGTGAGTTTTGGTGTTAGCCCTGCTGAGGAAGGAGAAGACAAGGTAAAAGCTTTGCTTCGGCTCTCCAGGAGGATCCCTGGCCGGGACGCAGAGGAGATGCCCAAACAAGCAAGCCCAGCCTCAGCTCAGACTTCCACAGGACCTTCAGGTGAGGGTCACGTCACCTTCCAGCCAGGCAGAAGCTGGTGTCAAGCCTCAGCCAGGTACCGTGCAGTCAACGGAGAGACACCCCCCTCCCCGCCCCCAAGGGGGATTTGTCCACCTGTCTTGGGATGGTTTGAGTCTTTCTTCACTGAGGCTACACAGGTTCGATAAACTCCAGCGGCCAAGGTTAGACAAGATGAATCCTCCCGTTAGCACCCCACACACTTTGTGTTTCAAAAGCAACTTCTGCGTGGAAGAATCAAAAGTATCTTACAAATACTGCAAACCCTATGCAGAACCCACCTCGGCACACCAACACCTTCCTTACTTTCCCCACCTCAGCCCAGACTTCCACTTGCAGCTAAGTGCCATAGCTCCTGTTTTACACAGAGATCACCTAAAGGATCTCTCCTGCTCTTCTTGCATATCTTGCAATACTTCTAAAGCCCCAGCTTCTGGAGTCAGGTGACGTAGAACAGAAAGAAAAACTTATTTTCCCATACTCCTCTAATTATACATACATATAAAAAGGCAGAAGACAGATAAAAAAGAAACACACATCGCTTTCAAACTTTCATCATTTTAAAAACAGCCTTGAGATTGCTTGGGCCCTGATGCATATTTTGGGAATGCCTGGGGCTGACTATTGAGCAAATCAAGTGCCACCATCCAGAGCTGGAAATAGGACCCATGGTTCCCAGTTTCCTATCTGTCAGCAGGACAAGATCTGACACGAGTGAGGTCATTCTAAGGATTACCAATTGCAGTGGAAAATATTATGTTTTAGTCACGTCATTACATAGTCATGTGAAGACAAGTCCTCAGCCAAGAAACTAAGCAAAATGGGTAATCTTTTCCAAAGAAACAAGCAAAGGCCCTGCAGCAAGAACCCATGCCCCATTTTCAGTCCACAAACTTCCCCAATTTTGAGTTGACTGGTACTGATAAAACCCTGAAACTATCTGTTCTCAAACTAGCAACGCAGAACATAAAAATTTTGGGAAATTCTTGGATTTTAAGCTTCGGATGCACCATTCCCACAGAAAACATGCCAGAAACTTAAAGAGTGGCTACCTTTAGCCCTTCTAGCTTCATCTGCGCTTGTTGTTCTCATACCCCACTGTTCTTTAGCCCACCATGACAAACTTCTTGCTCTAGCATCAACCCCTCCTTAGGAACAGGGGGTTAATTTTCCTCCTTTCCTCCCCATTTCGTCACCCCTGCACACTACTCGACACCCAGACAAAATGTAGAGAGAAAAAAGACAGCTATGGTGACCTGAATCTCATTACTATGTAAATCCTGCATTCAAAGCCATCTGCCTCTCCCTGTCTGCCTTCCACATCGTGAACGCAACGTCCCTGGTCACTAATGAGAGCTCAGCCACGCATCGCCTGAACTTCAAATCCCTCCCACTAACTCAAGTGGAGGGAGCGGAGGGGTGGACTGTCGGTGGGATGTTCCCAAAGCGATTTTGTGTAGAAAACTCCCTGTTTATAAAAATCTCTTGCGCTGCTGTCATATGCAGCACACGTCTCCTCCCGTCTCTCCCCACACTTCTGCTGCCAACACCTCCAGACCCCTGCAAGGAGGAATGACCCAGAATTCCAGGTTCCAAAACTTCTAAATTTTTTTTTCCTTGTGAGTCTTCAGCTGTCCATGGGTTTTCCTTAAAGCTCCAGCTTCTGGAGTGCAGCAACTGGGAGAGAATTTCTCTTCACACACAAAAGAAGTTTTGCACCTCTGCTGCTGGGAAGAAAAGCACAAAACCAGTGTCCATACCACTTAAACACATACAAGGCAACGAAACGGAATCCCATTCATTATATTAAACCAGACCTATCGTTGTAGGGAGGGAAGGTGGTGAGATAGTTTTAGTTTATTCTACTTTTTTGAAAGCTGGTATTCGCATTACTCAACCTCAAACATTAGTTATAATCTTTGCCCATTCAGCCCCGAACAGATGATGATTTTGGAACAGCAATGAGAACCCCTGCAAGAGGGGGGCCAGATCGAAGTGATATGGTGCCCTACGTACACCACAGCCAGCGTTCGCTGCGGCTTTCTCCCAGCCTTGCCGTCGTGAGGGCAATTTTTGCATAGAGAGGGAGTGGACCCAAGACAAAAAGATCTTGTTAAATTAATTAAGCAGTCATTAAAACACCACAAGAACGACAGGTATCAGACACCACACAGGTTTCCAGATTTTCAGCTAGCAGACACCTCCCGTTTCCCATCTGAGAACGAGCTGGGGTCACCTGGGGAGGAGCAGCAGTCTCTGCCTGCTGGCACTCGGCTAAAGGCCAACGCCAAGCGTTTTGGTGGAGGATGCTATAAGTTCTGCTCGAAAACAACTCATCCACTGACAAAACGCCTTCCAAACCTCCATCGGGTGGCAATTGTTCTGTATGCTCAGTTACGGATGCACAGATCCTTCTGCATATAGAGCTAGATCTGACACGTGGAACTCCTCTCTTTCTCAACACAAGCATGTCAATTTTTTAAGACAATGTGAGATCTTGACTTCAATCACATGTTGTGGCACGGAGTTCCACAAGCAACCTTCCGCTATCAGTAGCATCTTAACTCAGTTGTCTAAAGCCTGATTTTCCTTCATCAGGTTTAAATTTGTCACCTCTCACTTCATATTCACATGGATTGGCCTACAGGTGAAGGTGCTTGAATCACCTTTCTTTTAGCACATGCTATATTTATTTCTCTGCCCTGTTTTCCCTCTTTTGCAGCAGCTTCTGGTGTCTCAGTGTTCCCCCCCATGGATGTTTCACTCCACTTCCACCACCTGGCCCTAAAACCTCTCTTCCTGACAGAACTGCTTGGAGACAGGCAGAACAGACCTAGGAACAGTTAAACACGAGGATATTCCCCAGACTGATTTTACACTATTTGCAGAATGCTTTCGCGTTCCGGTCTTCCCTGAGCCTAATATTTTGTTTGCTTTCGGAGTGACACGAGGCATTTCAGCAGATGTTTTATCTAGGAGATCCTCTGAGACACACAGTTCTTTCTCCAGAGGAGCTGCCGTTAATTTAGGACATAGAAACATGTAGAAATAGTTCATTTTTCCTCCTCCAATGTTTACTGCCTTTCTGTACTGTACTGATCTGGTATAATGTTGCCTGTAATCTAGATCAAGTCCCTTAAATGTTCCTCGCTCTTTTCTGCAGCCTAACCTAAGCAAGTCTGTGGTATCTGCACACTTAGGCACTTCACTGCTGGTCTGCCACTTTTTACAGATAATTAATACATTAAATAACTCTGGTCCTAAAATATGCACGCAGTCCACTCCACAACTGACCCTTTTATTCCTAAAAGCACTCAGATTTAGCTCAGCTGCTCTAAGAATGGTGTAATTCTCTTTTCCAAAGGGAAAGAGAACGTTCCCATGTCTTAGCCGGTTCTGACGTGGGATTGCTCCATTCTGCAGCTGGTAACACCATGTAACAGGGGAAAATGCCCTATTAAAGCGGCACATCAAAGTATTGCAATCATAAATCAGAAGGACGATTCGCACAGCGGCAGGTCCTCCTGGAACAGCCCCGAGGTCTTCAGCAGATCTCTCCACGGCTGCACAGAGAAGTGTTCTCTGTACTGGTAATACTGCTTGTTTTAACACAGGCTCACCAGACCTTTCGACTGTGGTGGGGATCTTGTCTCAAGCCAGGCAAAGGCAGCCTGCCGCCAGGTACCCCGGGATGTGCAGGGACGTCCCCATTTACCGTGCTCTGCCAGGTTTTTGGCTTTGCATCCGCAGCACCCTCGGCACACTAATTCCAGCCTCCAGTACGAGACACCGGAGGGAAAACAGAAAACTTTGCCCTCCCATTCCTCCTCTCCTGCAAGCTGCCTTCAGTGTCTCCCAACAAAAGGCTCTCCCCTTCTGTTTGTGCAGGCACAACCTGCTCTACAGCTCACACAAATCTCACCAGCACACACCAAAGATCTGGAAACCACTCACCATCAGCCTGGGAGAGACTGAAGAGCCCCACCAAGAGCCTGTATCTCCAGGAGAGAAGCAGCCAGCCCATCCCCACATCTCCTACCCCTTTCCCAGACCAAATTACTCCCCTGGCCAGCAAAGGGTGACCTGCTCCTCAGCTCAGCGCTGGGTCCAGCAAGTCCCCCATCACCTTGGAGCCCAGCTTGAACGTGCCCGTGTATACCAGTCAGCTGCCAGCGCTGGGGACCGGGGAGCCAAGGTGCGAGGGTCCTTGGGCTGCCAGCGCCCACGGGTCCCCAGAGGCAGAAGTGCCATCTCATCATTTGCTTGCACCTCACATATGACCCTGTCGTGCTTTCAGGCCTGCCGCTGGCAGAGTATTTACTTTAGCAACCCTGCTTTGTGGCAGGGTAATTTCATTGTCTGGTGTTTCTGTCAGGAAAATTAATTACCAGTCTAGCTCGCTGGCTTTTTCACCCACACATCATAGGACATTAAAAACAAATGCCAAAAAAATTCATTTCCACAGACTTGGATTCGGAGAGCTGGGCTCTTCCTGAATTTTAAAACTCCCCTGCAAACTGTCCTCCTTGGGGATAATTTAGCCCCTCTGGAAGGGTCCCGTGGCCGAGCGTGACTGCCTCAGCAGAGTCCTTCATGGACAACTGTACACATCAGACAAAAATATAACTCAAAACTCGATACTTGCTGGCACCTTGAGCAGAGCATGCCTGCTTCTCGCCTTTGGGGTGACGTTTCTAGAAGCAGGCTGTGGGCAGTGCAGACAGACCTAGAGTGATGCTGTCTGATGAGCTGATACACACAGCTCCTGTTGTCTTCTGCCAAAGCCTGACCTTCAGGAAGCAGCAGCTTTCACATGTCCATCCAGAAAACCCCAGGCAGAGAGGCAGGAGCCAGACCCCCGGCCCCAGCAGGCAAGCGCTGACCGGCTGCACGCCGAGGGCTTGACCCTTTTCAGCGCTTGTGCTCTCCCACGCACCGAGATCCCTTCTGTGAGGAAGAGGAGGAACTGCATCCTTCATGTGTCTTACAAAGTGGCTTTTATTCAAGTGATGGGGCTCCATCTTCCTCCCAGCTGAACCTTTTCTTTGGCATCTTTATAGACTCTTTTTCATACCTGCTCACTTGACCCTTTTGTATTTTGTAGAGGTATCCACTTTTTATTGCCATATACTGTAGCATGCAGAGTACCCTTAGCTCTCAGTTAGTGGCGATGGACAGCATACAGCACCTTTTTTTGTCCCTCTACACCCCAAATCACATCTTAAGTGCAGGGCTGTAAAAGGAGACGGGCTCATATTCTGGGAGTAAAAGGTCATGGTTGCCATTTCCCTCACCCCTCTACCTCTCCACTCAGACAGACACGGGAGAAGGGATGCAGACATCTAATACAGATGACCCCCAGACTCAAGGCCTTCCTCCACTCTAGGGCTTTGCAGTTCCAGACTTCCCATCTGTGAAAAAGCCAGCCATCATGGCCAGAGCTTAACACCTACAAGCACCCATGGCTCCTGCTCGCTCGCTCACTCCCTGTCCCAGGCAGTGGGCAGAAGAGCAGCTCCAGACCCCACCTGTACCACTCCCAGCCGGGAAGAGCCAGGCTCACCCTCATTGCTGGCCTCGCTGCCTGACCTCTGCGTTTCTTCTGCATCCTCAAGTGCTGGAGTTTGCTCAGACACCCAGCCAAAGCCCACACAGAAGCGGCACAGCTCTGCAGACCTCTCGGTAGGGCCTCAAGGACTGCAATGGTCTCTGGACTGCATTGGGAAGCACCAGTCCATCAGAATCGCAGCAAGGGACAGCCCTAGGAACACAGATTCATCCCAGAACACGCAGGCACACCATGCCTTTCAGATTCCAGTATAAAGTTCAAACCCCAGAGAGTTTAGTCAATGCAGGGATGTTCATGAGGGAGGGAAAGAGCCATTGAAGAACGTCACCCAAATGTCTACCTTCAAAGATGTTTTGGATTGAGTTGTAAGAGGGACAGGGCCTCTGATGGGTGTACTAATACGCTACCTATTTCACAGGTCCAACACAGCTACACCTGGTTTCTGGAAAGGGCCGCGGGTGTAGCAGGAGCCATTTCCATGGCTGTCAGACCACCAGCACAACCACCACTAGAGGGTAGCTCCAACACTGCATTGCTCACATGGCCCTCGCCCATCCCTCAAGCTTAGTTATCAACACATCAGAAAATATCTGTCTCAGCTCAGAGGACTGGAAGCTGGATCCACTCAGCCTTTGGTGATGGTTTATGTTACAGGACATAAATATAAACCGGAGGCTGGTAACAAGTGAGGTACCGCAGGGGTCTATCCCAGGACCAGTCTTGTTTAACAACTTTATCACTGACCTGGGGGAGGATGCAGAGTGCACTCTCATCCAGTTTACGGGTGATGCCAAACTGGTGAGATCTGGCGATGTGCTTGAGGGCAGGGCACCTGCACAGGCAGGAGGCACGGGCCAACAGAGACCTTCTGAAATGCAGCCTGGACAAACGCCGAGTCCTGCCCCTGGGATGGATGAGCCCTAGTGATGACACCTGCAGAACCGCTCAGTGCCACGAGCCCCTTGGCTTGGGAGGCAGTGGGCTGAACCGAGGACCCTGGCAGCAGGTGGACCAGCAGCCTCCCTGAAATAGGGCCAGCAGACCACGGAATGTGATGACCCACCTCCAGCCACACTTGCAAGACCACATGTGAATGCCACGTTCAGTCTGGGGACCTCTGTGCACAGGCAAATTGGAGGAACCTCAGTGAGGGGGGGCAGACAGCCATGGGTGACCTGACAGCAGCCTGCCCCCTTCTCTGCCGCACGGAGAAGATGGTGCCAGGCTCTTTGCTCAGGTGGGCAGCAGGAGGTGGAGATGACAAACTGAAAGGGGGCACAGGGAAAACACCTCCACTGTGCCAATACATGAACCACCAGCACAGGCTGCCCCGAGAGGCTGTGCAGTCACTATCCTTGGAGGCTTTTAAGACCTGGCAAGCTAAAGTCCTGATCTTGACCTCATGGCTGATCCTATCTTGAGCAGCAGGTTGGGCTAAATGAGCTCCCCAGACGCCCTCCCACCTGAACTCCTCCGACTCTATACGGTACAGTAACTGTACATTTGTCAATAGGAAGGTCACCACGATCCTCCTACATGCAGGCAAAACACTACGTAGCTGGGAGTGCTTCAGGGTCCCAGGGTGTTTTTACTAGGAAGTGTACACACAGAGATCTTCTGTCTTTTAGGAACAGAGAGGAAGTCACTCAAGAATTACTTCTGGACTTGATTGACATAATTATCAAACAAGCCTCAGGAGCCTATCATTACTGAGGGTATTTAATAGGAAATAAATCATAGAAGCAGACTAAACTACCCCCTCCGGGCACCGCTCATGTTCCACGAGGGTGCTCAGTGGGAAGGGTGAAAATACTCCAGAGGATGATGTCAGAGGCTGACAGGGCTGCCCGGACCCCGGGAAGTCACCCGCTCCCTGCCTGCCCTGGTACCCGGCCATCCCCGCCTGTGTCACTCCTGGCACGCGTTCAGCCAGCTTGCCTTACGGCCCTCCCACGGGGCAGCGTCCCTCAACTTCGCTGCGCCCCAAAGGGCCTCACCCCTTGTAATTTTAAGGAATAATACAGCTGTGCATAGCTGACTTCATGTCATGCTTAATTACAGCTTGTTGCCGATCTGGCGTCCGTATAATAGATATATGGAAAAACATAACTTCGTGCATCTCATTTGACTTTGCCTTTACCCAGCCTTCTGCCAGGCTGCACCTCCTCCCTATCTTTACCCTGCCTTGGCCTGAGCACATACTCAGTACCTACAACCTTGTCCCTTCTTCTCTCCTGCTTACCTCTGCCTCCTTTTTCTGTCTCACCTTCTCTGCTCCCTTCCTGCACTTGCTGTGGATGCAGAGAGAGGTGGACACCCCGCAGAGGGGAGCTGAAACCCCCCACGCTCAGGGAGGGGGTGCAGACCACGCACCAGGGGGGTTGGACTAGATGACCCACAGAGGTCCTTTCCAACCCCTAATATTCTGTGATCCTGTGAGCTGGGGAAGCGCAGGTCGCGTGCACCCATCTTCAAAAACAGGGTTCCACACAGAAACTCACACGCCAGGCACTAGGACGGGAGCCCGACGCTCGCCCCGACCGTCAGCGTGAGGTGACCCTTTCCACGGGTTAACCCTGCTAGCGTACCCCCCGCCCTCGCCATCACCGCGCACCTTTCTTGGGATTAACAGCGCCAGATTGGGCCACGAACACTGCCTGGCTTAAAACGGGGAGCGAGGGCTCCCTGCACCGCTCCGTGCTCCCGTATACGTTGCACACAGAATCACAGAATGGTAGGGGTTGGAAGGGACCTCTGTGGGTCATCTAGTCCAACCCTCCTGCCGAAGCAGGGTCACCTACAGCAG
>Ga0065711_1049095_pt1 | contig 11478 bp, 19 predicted proteins | sample Hoacrofraction12_FD_59098 | JGI IMG/M metagenome (GOLD analysis project Ga0065711, IMG submission 59098) | Hoatzin crop microbial communities from Cojedes, Venezuela - Epithelial fraction 12 v2 (version 2) | ecosystem: Host-associated > Birds > Digestive system > Esophagus > Crop | place... | reverse complement strand
GATGCCATTGGCCTTCTTGGCAGCCAGGGCACACTGCTGGCTCATGGTCAACCTGTCATCCACCAGGACACCCAGGTCCCTCTCCACAGAGCTGCTCTCCAGCAGGTCCAACCCAGCTTCCACCCACTGCAGTTAGCCTGGTGGCATCAGGATGGTCCATCCTTTCAGTATCTAGCGGGGGCTTGTAAGAAGGATGGGGATGGACTATTTATCTCTAGTTGTAGGACAAGAGATAATGGTTTTAAACTAAAAGAGGGGAAATTCAGACTGGATTGAAGGAAGAAATTTTTATGATGGGGATGGCGAAACACCGGCACAGGTTGCCCAGATGCCCCATCCCTGGAACCGTTCAAGGTCAGGTTGGACGGGGCTCTGACCAACCTGATCCCATGGAAGATGTCCCTGCTCATGGCATGGGGGTTGGACTAGATGACCTTCCCAGATCCCCTTCCAACCCAAACCATTTGATGATCCCAAAACCGAGCCCATCTTCTCCCTCCCCAGCCGTGAAGGAGACCTGCGCCTGGTTCAGCACCAACTATGCCAACGCTAGGAAGTGACAGGCCAACACCGGGACCGGCGTCATCCTCTTCATCTCAGGGTTGTTCTTTGCTGGGGCAGAGGACGGGGCTGGGGGTTGACAGCGACATTTCCAAAGTAAAAGGGGGCCAGAGCCCAGCGAGCAGCTCCCACATTCCTGCCCGTTGCTGGGAGCGGCACGGGATGCCCACGGCAGGGAGGAAGGTTGGGGCACCCCAAAGGTGCTGGCACCCCAGACCAGGTGGTAGCCACCAACTGGAGCTGGTGGCTCCTGCTGAGCTCTAATGGGCTACACTGCTAATTACCTGTAATTAGGCTGTAATAAAGGGAAGGTGATCAGGGTTATTTCTCTGGTGCGAGAATGGCGGCTGAGTGTCACCTGGGGATGGTCCCAAAGCATCAGGACTGGGGGGGGGACCAGAAGGGGGAAGGCTCCAGCTGTAAATCTGGTGTTTATTAAAATATGTGGAAATTGTATAAAACTGGTGATAATGAGGAGCACAGTCCTGTACCCATGCTGGACCCATAGGGTCCCGAGTACCACCATGTGCTCTCCTCCACCAGGATCTAGAAGAACCAAAAAAAAGAGTTAAAAACCCCTCAGAAGAGGGTAAGGGGTCAGATATGGAGGGACGAGTCCATGGCCAAGCCACCACATGAGGCTCGACCGGTGGCATGGACATGGCAGAAGTCCTGCCCGGAGACGGCTTTCTTCCGGCACCGCTTCCCAACCCTGGTGAGCCCCTGGCACGGGGACCGTGGGGACAGCAAGGACCTACAGAGGAGAGACCCATCAGCAGCCCAAGAAGCCCCCAGTAGGGCTGTCCCCCCCACTGTCGGGTCACTGGTTGCATGCCGAGGTGACACCAGCCCCAACATGTCCCTGGAGAAGGAATGTCCCCTACGGTCGGACTCACACGTCACTGGCTGGAGACTGGCTTGGGCCGTAGGGTTTGATCTCCAAACGCTTCCCACCACCCAGGGCTGGCTCCAGCATCACCTGGTTGGGGAAGGAGAGGTTTGACAGGGCACCCTCTGTCCCTGGTGACCCTCCTGTCCTGCAGGAGATGTTTCTTGTCCCCTGGGGACATGTGGGTGCTACAGGATGAGTGCCTTGGCCATCCATTCTTGGAGGACACCCCCCCTCCACCCAAAAGTCCTCCTCGGGCATCATGGCAAGCGCTGTGGAACCAGCCCCAGCCCCTCTCCCAACAAGGTGTCCAGCACCCAGAGGTGCAGCCACGATGAGGAGATGATGATACCCCAACCCTAGAGGACCTGACTCTTGGGGGACGCAGCTGACCAAAAGCAGGGTCTGGCCTAACCTGGGGACATTCCACCCAGATCCTATCCCCAACCTAGGGACATTCCACCCAGATCCTCCCACCCAAGCTCAGGCTTACCCCACATGAGCTCAGCTTTGTCCTCCAACTGTTGGGGATGGGTGACTCTCGCCCTGCTAACCCGTGGAGGTCCCCTGCCATCGCTGGGGGCTGCTCCAGACTTGAGAGCTCTGCAGGAACACGGCATGGGTGGTGACATGCTCCCAGCGCTGCTGTCCCCAGGTGTTGGATGGGGACACCTTGGGGTGGTGCGCATACCCCAACATACCTTGGGGACATTCTGGGGTAACACCCATGTCCCAGCACAGGATGGGGACACGCTGGGGCTTCAGACCTCTGTCCTACAGCCACCACACCTCCCATCCCATGGTCATCCCTCCCACGTCCCCCTGCCCAGCCAGCTCTCACCTTGCAGGCAGCTCATCTCCATCCTGCCCAGCTCCTCCTGCAACAGCTCCACATCGTGCTCTCTACGTGGGAGGAAGGAAACCCAGAGCTCCATCGCTTTGGTGGCTCCTTCTTGACTCCCATCATGGTGGCAGCCCCCTCTCCAGCCTCCCCACACCCTCCTCCGGGCAGAAATAGGGCAGGCAGCTGGGATGAGGTACCCAAAAGCTGCAGGCAAGCCATCAAGATGTGTCCTGCACCCTCCCGGGGACTGGCAACCCACCCTGGGGACCTCTGCCAGGTGGCAACGGGAGATGACATCCAGGATGGGCGCCCAGGTTGGGTCTTAGGAGCTCCCAAGGGCACTGTGCCCATCCCCCGCCCCACAACCATCTCCTACCTGTCCGGGGTGGAGGTGAGCTGGTGGCGGGGAAACGCTGACCTGGCTTCCTGAGCACCGCGGCGGGCCACCTCCACCAGCCACTGCCCTGTGGAGAGGCCAAAGGGTGGGAGAGGGCAAAAGCCCCCTCACAGCCCACCCCCGTAGCACCCCCAGGGCGGTGTGTCCCCAACCAGGTCCCCCCACACCCGTCCCCACCTGCCATGGCAAGGGCCAGGAGAGCGGAGAGTGCCGGGATGCCGAGGGTGCTCGAGGCGAGGAAGAGGAGGAGGAGGATGGCTGCACGGGGCCACGTGGGCACCAGGAACGCAGACAGCAAGATGAAGCAGGAGCCATGGAGGGTGGAGATGGCACCTGGGCTGCTACCTGCTGGACAAGGACCAAGATCCTGGTGTCCGCACCCACCAGCACCCAGCCGCCCTCCAGCACCCATCCCCAGCTCACCGGCCGCGTCGAGGACGGCATGGAGGTTCTGCAGATGTTTCTCCAGCTGGCTTCTTGCACCCTCCATGGCCGCCAGCATCAGCTCCAGGCTCCGGCTGATGTGCTGCAGCTTCTCCATCACCTCCTCCATCCGGCGCTGCTGGGCCAGGAGAAGGGCCAGGTCGCTCTCTGCACGCAGAGGAGATGGACACGGTGTTGGGATGAGCTGGGGAAGCTGCACCCAGGGGTGTCCTGGTGGAAAAAAAGCTGGGAATGGGGTGTGCCGTGTTCCTACCTAGTTGGGAATAGATGTCCCGAGCTCTTTCCTGCATGTGGAGGAGGTCAGATGGGACAACCCAGGGTCCTGTGGCCCCATGGCTACTCACGTTCCCTGTAGAGAGGCACAAGAGGTTGGGTCCCAAATCCCAGGTCTGCACCCCATGCCGCCCCCTAAACCCCGAGTCCCAGGTCTCCACCCCAGATCTCCTCCTGCACCCCAGATCCCAGGTCTGCATCCAGGTCTGCACCCCAGATGTCGTCCTGCACCCCAAGCCCCAGGTTTGCACCCCAGATCCCAGGTCTGCACCCAGGTCTGTACCCACACCTCTCCCTGCACCCCAGATCTCCTCCTGCACCCCAGATCCCAGGTCTGCACCCCATGTCACCCCCTAAACGCCAAATCCCAGATCTGCACCCCAGGTCTGCACCCCAGATGACCTCCTGCACCCCAGATCCTAGCTCTGCACCCCAGGTCTCCCCCTGCACCCCAAATCCCAGGTCTGCATCCAGGTCAGCACCCCACACCGATCCCTGCACCCTAGATCTCCTCCTGCACCCCAAATCTCAGCTCTGCACCCCAGGTCTGCTCCCCAGAGCTCCTCCTGCACCCAAAATCGCAGCTCTGCACCCCATATCTCCTCCTGTACCCCAAGCCCCAGGTTTGCACTTCACATCCCAGGTCTGCACCCAGGTTTGTACCTCACACCTCTCCCTGCACCCCAGCTCTGCACCCCATATCTCCTCCTGCACCCCAGATCCCAGCTCTGCACCAGGACAGGGGGACGTAGCAGCATCCTGGCGTGGTGGCTCTCACCCACGAGCTCGGCCACGCGGCGTTGCCCACCGGCGATGAGGGGCTCGTCCAGCGCCGGCCGCCGCAGGCTCCGGTGGATGGGGGTCTCCAGTTTCGGCCACTCCTGCAGCTCCTCCTGGGGTGAAGGTCGAGGTGGTGACCCCACAGCCCCCCCTCAAACCACCACCCCACGGTGATGCCCACCAAGGTGATGCTGGCATCTCCCCACGGGCACCCAAAATGAGCCCCCCACCAGGGTTTCACCTCCATCCCACGGTGCTGGGGGAAGAAACTTCGGAAAAGCCTTCAGAAGCGAGCAAGGCTGGGGGGTGGGAAGGGGGTCAGGGATGAAAACACCCGTCTGACACGAGGGAAATGGTCTAAAAAGGGCTGGTTTCACCCCAAAATGAGGATGAGAGGCTCAGGCAGAGGTGGCCGGGTGCAGCTCAGGCTCCGCGGCTACGAAGTTTGGGATTTTGGGGTGGAATCGCGTGGGATTGATATAGGATTTGGGGTGGAATTGGAGAAATCAGGGTTTGGGGTGCCCTGTCCCGGGATGTTACAGGGTTCGGGGTGCAGGGGTACGTCCAGGGACCCTCACCGCAGAGGGTGGGGGTTTGGGTGGTCAATTGAGGAGAAAGGTGTGAGTCCACCCCAGCACTTGGCCTTCACCCCCTCAAAACCATCCCACGTGGACGTGGGGCACCCCACGCCCGGCAAAGCGGCTGCCCAGGGTGGGGGGTCCCCAGGACACCCCCCAGTTTCCCAGGCAGTGGGGACCCCCCCACCTGACCATGGCAGGAGTCCTGGGGTGACATCTTGCAGCACGTGGCTTCAGCCCGGAACCTCTCATCACCCGTGGTCATCTCCAAGGGGACCCATGGGGAGGTCCCCACCTCTGGGGGGTTCCGCAACTCCTGCGGGGGGGGTCCCAAGCACCCAAATAACCTTCCGGCGGCGTAGAGGAGCAGCAGAGCCCACCAAGTCCAGGGTAGCATGATGGTGGAAGAGGGGTGAGGGGGGGTCCTGCAGTGAAAATGTGGGTGGGGAGCACCCCGAGGCTGTGAGCAGACCCCCAAATCCATAGAGGGGGTTTGCTCCCCCAATAGACCCATCCCATTGAGGGGACCCCCCCCAGTAGACCCATCCCGTTGAGGGGGACCCCCCCCCAATAGACACATCCCATTAGAGAGGGACCCCCCCCCCATAGACCCATCCCGTTGTGGGGACCCCCTCAGTAGTCCCATCCCAATGAGGAGACCCCCCCCAATAGATACATCCCATTAGAGGGGGACCCCCTCCCGCAATAGACCCATCCCACTGTGGGGACCCCCCCATCAATAGACCCATCCCATTGTGGGGACAACCCCCAGTAAACCCATCCCGTTGAGGGGACCCCCCCAATAGACCCATCCCGTTGAGGGGACCCCCTCCTCCAGTAGACCCATCCCACTGTGGGGACCCCCCCCGATAGACCCATCCCATTAGAGGGGGACCCCCCCAATAGACCCATCCCGTTGAGGGGACCCCCTCCCCCAACAGACCCATCCCGTTGAGGGGACCCCCCCCCACTAGACCCATCCCGTTGAAGGTACCCCCCCCTCCCCAAAAGATCCATCCCATTGAGGGGACCCCCCCAATAGACCCAGGGGCGGTGGGGGTCTTGTGTCCTCCCCCCGACACCCCCCTTTTCCCGGCATCCCCCCACGCGTAGAGCTCTCCAACCAACCCTCGCCCCTCCCCGCACCTGCGCAGTGCCCGCCCCCTACCCCAGGCCCCGCCCCTTATAGCAATGGGGAGGGGGCGGGTCGTGCGCAGCCGATGGGCGCGGAGGGGGAGGCGTGGTCCGGAGAGGAGGCGTGGTCCGGAGGGGGCGTGGCCTGGCGGCGGCCGGCGCCATGGAGGAGGCGGTGGAGCTGAGGGTCGGGTTCGTGGGCGCCGGGCGGATGGCGGGAGGCCTCGGCCGGGGGCTGCTGCGGGCAGGTACGGGCAGGGGGGGGCCTGACCCACAGAGCGGGGTGGGGACATGGGGACAGCCTTGTCCTGGCCCCCTCCGTGGGGTCCCTGCCCTCCCCGGGGTCCCTGCCCCAGAAAGTGATGGGGGGACACGGGGACAGCCCTGTCCCGTCCCCCTCCCTGGGGTCCCTGCCCCATAGAGCGGGGTGGGGACACGGGGACGCCCCTGTCCCATCCCCCTCCCAGGGGTCCCTGCCCTCCTCGGGGTCCCTGCCCCATAGAGTGGTGTGGAGACATGGGGACAGCCCTATCCTGGCCCCTTCCATGGGGTCCCTGCCCCATAGAATGGAGTGGGGACATGGGGACAGCCCTGTCCCATCCCCCTCCCTGGGGTCCCTACCCTCCCCGGGGTCCCTGCCCCATAGAGTGATGGGGGGACACGGAGACAGCCCTGTCCCATCCCCCTCCCTGGGGTCCCAGCCCCACAGAGTGGTGTGGGGACACGGGGACAGACAGCCCTGTCCTGGCCCCTTCCATGGGGTCCCTGCCCTCCCCGGGGTCCCTGCCCCATAGAGTGATGGGGGGACACGGGGACAGCCCTGTCCTGACCCCTTCCATGGGGTCCCTGCCCCATAGAGTGGTGTGGGGACATGGGGACAGCCCTGTCCTGGCCCCTTCCATGGGTTCCCTGCCCCAGAGAGTGGTGTGGGGACATGGGGACAGCCCTGTCCTGGCCCCTTCCATGGGGTCTCTGCCCCATAGAATGGTGTGGGGACACGGGGACAGCCCTGTCCTGGCCCCTTCCATGGGGTTTCTGCCCCATAGCCCAATGTGGGGACATGGGGACAGCCCTGTCCTGGCCCCTTCCATGGGGTTCCCTGCCCCAGAGAGTGGTGTGGGGACATGGGGACAGCCCTGTCCTGGCCCCCTCCCTGGGTGCTCTGAGGAGAGGAGCACATCCCCGCTGAGATCCGGGTCCCCGGGCTGCGCCGGGGTGTCCCCACCGCCACCCCGGGGTCACCCCAACCGCTCACCCTGATCCCCTCACCTCGATCCTCGTCTTCCCCAAGGGAAGGTGCCAGCCAGCAGCATCCTGGCCAGCGCTCCCTCGGACAAAAACCTGGCAGCTTGGCGGGTGAGTGGGGACGTGGGGGGGTGACAAGCCACTCTGCTCGGTGGGTGGCATGTTGGGGTGCCCCTCGCTACGATTTCGGGGCACCCTTTGACCCCAGCGCTGGGTTTTGCCTCGTCCTTCCCAGGTCTGGGTGAAATCCAGGGAGATCCTCGGTGGCTTTGCGACTGGAGCGGGTCCCCAGGCTTTGTCCCTGCGTGGGGGGTGGGTGGGTGCTGGGGGTGAGGGGTGCCGGGTTGTGACACCCCCTCCCTGGCTGTGAGCAGGAGTCGGGCTGCCGGACCACGCACTGCAACCTTGAGGTGCTGCAGGAGAGCACCCTGGTCTTCCTGGCCACCAAACCCCACGTCCTGCCGGGCGTCCTGCAGGAGATCCGTCCTGCTGTGGGATCCCACCACGTCGTCGTCTCGCTGGTGGCCGGCGTCACCCTCCAGACACTGCAGCGGGTGAGCCTCCTCCTCTTCTTCCTCCTCCTCCTCTTCCTTCTCCTCCCACTTGCACCTGGACCCATGGAGAAAGACCTCTTCTTCTTCCTCCTCCTCCTTTTCCTTCTCCAACTTCCACCCAGACCCGTGGAGAAGGACCTCGACCTCTTCTTCTTCCTCCTCCTCCTCTTCCTTCTTCTCCCATTTGCACCCAGACCTGTGGAGAAGAACCTCTTCTTCTTCCTCCTCCTCTTCCTTCTCCTCCCAACTTCCACCCAGACCTGTGGAGAAGGACCTCTTCTTCTTCTTCCTCCTCCTCTTCCTTCTCCTCCCACTTCCACCCGGACCCGTGGAGAAGGACCTCTTTGTCTTCTTCCTCCTCCTCTTCCTTCTCCTCCCACTTGCACCCAGACCTGTGGAGAAGGACCTCTTCTTCTTCCTCTTCCTCCTCTTCCTTCTCCTCCCAACTTCCACCCGGACCCGTGGAGAAGGACACGCCACTGTGGCTCTGTCCCCACCCGGGTTGTGTCCCCAGGTCATTTCTCACGGACCGAGCTTCTCTGCCAGCCCCAAACAGGTCTCAGGACACCCTTGGGTGCTGCCCGGAGCTGGCACCCCTCTCCCATCTCCATCTCTTCCCAGCTTCTCCCTGTTGGGACCAAGGTGCTGCGGCTCATGCCCAACCTGCCGTGCGTGGTGCAGGCAGGGGCGATGGTCTTCGCCCGGGGCAGCAGTGCCGGTGATGGAGAAGCCGCCCTGCTGAAGAACCTGCTGTCCTCCTGCGGGCTGTGCGAGGAGGTCCTTGAATCCCACATCGACATCCACACCGGTCTCAGCGGCAGCGGGGTGGCCTACGTAAGCGCTCGCGGGACACGGGATGCCAGGAAAAAGCCCACCCATGATGGGTTGGGGTTTGGGGGTCCCCCCCTTTTGCCACGCTCACAGAATCCCAGAATGGTGGGGGTTGGAAGAGACCTCTGTGGGTCACCCAGTCCAACCCCCTGCCGAAGCAGGGTCACCTACAGCAGGCTGCACAGGACTGCGTCCAGGCGGGTCTTGAATATCTCCACAGAAGGAGACTCCACAGCCCCTCTGGGCAGCCTGGGCCAGGGCTCCGTCACCCTCAAAGTGAAGAAGTTCTTCCTCATGTTCAGGTGGAGCTTCCTCTGCTTCAGTTTGTGCCCGTTGCCCCTTGTCCTGTCACTGGGCACCACTGCAAAGAGCCTGGCCCCGTCCTCCTGCCCCCCACCCTGCAGATATTGAGAGGCATTTCTAAGGTCCCCTCTCAGCCTTCTCTTCTCCAGGCTGAACAAGCCCAGCTCCCTCAGCCTTTCCTTGTAGGAGAGATGCTCCAGTCCCCTCATCATCCTCGTAGCCCTGCGCTGGACTCTCTCCAGTAGCTCCTCACTCCCGATGCTCTTCTCGCCCAGGTCTACCTGTTTGCCGAAGCTTTGGCCGAGGGAGCAGTGAAGATGGGGATGCCGGGCGGCTTAGCCAGCAGGATCGCGGCTCAGACGTTGCTGGTGAGTCGGTGCCATCACTCCTGTCCCACAGCTCCCACCAGGCTCGGGCACCTTGTCACCGTCGCTGCCCTGGGCTTTGTGGCACCCGAGCAAGGGAGGACATGCTCAATGTCCTCCTGCCTCAGTTTCCCCTCTTGAAACCGAAGATGAAGCCACCAGGAGACAGCAAAGGGCATGGCGGTGGGACAGGTGCTTTGGCGTGTTGTCCCCTGCCGCAGGGGCGTAGGCGATGGTAGGATGCCGCCATTCAAACCCTGGCATGGTGAGGGGAGGCGTTTGGGAGGTCCCCTTCTCTCTGACCCACCCTGGTCTCCCATAGGGTGCAGCGAAGATGATGCTGGAGACGGGGGAGCACCCGGCGAAGCTGCGAGGAGATGTCTGCACCCCTGGGGGCACCACCATCCATGCACTCCACCAGCTGGAGAAGGGTGCGCTGCGAGCCACCGTCATGGACGCCGTGGAGGTGGCCACCAACCGGGCACGCGACATGGCCAAGGATTAGCAGCGTGGCTGCTGATGAGCCCCTGCGTCCCGTCCCCCATGGGGCAGGAGGGGCGATGGGGACCAGACCGAACCGTTTCAGGGAGCAGGACACCCCCAGGAGATCCTGGCTGGGGGTGGGAGATGGTGTTGGACCCATGTCCACTCCGCGGGCTACCTCTGCAGGGCTGGGACCAAATAAACGTGGGCAGCACGATGGTAGGCTTGGCTCTTTCTGGTCCCTTCAGTCTTCTGGGGGCTACTGCACCCGGCACGGGGTCACCTCCATGGGGAGGTGATGGCCATGGGTCCCTAGGCCAGCAGGGATGGAGCTGATGCCACCCTGGCTCTACGCTGTGGACAGGGTTGGGGTTTTGGGGACAGGGATGGGTTTTCGGGGACGTGGTGATCTCAAATCAAGGCTGCTGGGGCTGGGCAGAGCGGCTGCAACCCTGTGGCAGGAGACAAGGACCATCGCAGGTGCCCTGAGGATGCTGAGGGACCTTGAGAAGTGGGGAGCTGGCAGGACGATGCTCTGGGGGCCAGCACGGAGCAAGGCTTTGATTTCCCAACTCGATGCCGAGCAGGGGTGCTTGGGTTACCCGTGGGCACCGATGCCCGCTCCTCTGCTCAAGCTCTGGAGATGCGAACTTGGAGGTGCTCTCCGCATCCCAGAACCGCGGGCGAGAAGTCAACCAGCCGAGAAACCTCCACCTCCCACCCTGGCCAGGCACCAGCATCAGACCGCGGTCCTGCAGACGGGTCTTGCTCCGGCAGCGAGGCGGTGGGGTGGAAGCCCAGACCCACTTCTCAGCCCCGAGGTGCTGCACATCAAGGCAGGAGAAACTCAAAGCTTGCCTATCTGGAGAGGATCCGAGCCTTCTGCGCACCCTAATTAAGCTTCGTTTGCCTCCCGGCACCTGCATGGATGCAATTAGTGATGGTTTGCGAACTGCTTTGAAGATGAAAGGCTTTTTCCGGGCAAAACATCGCTGGCGAAACAGCTGGATGCTGAGCTCCTACGGCTTTGACCCCGTCCCCAGGGATGCCATCACCCCAGATGCCAGTGGCACCAAGCCAAGAGAGATGCCGCAGCCCTATGGCCAAGGCATGACCTCCTTTGGGCACCTCAAGGCACCTAATTAATTAGCAACGCTCCAGAAAAGCTGGAGAAGGAGCTCGAGCTTGCCAGTCTCTCCTGCCCATCTCTACGCTTCGCCATGTCGCCAGGGGAGGGGCTCGTGGCAACTACACGGCGCGAGGAAGCAGCGGTCCTCAAGGTTTCCAAGCCACCCAGTAGCTCCTTTGTCCTTCTTCTGCCTGCTTTTATCCCTGCCTTGTCCCCAGGTGCCCGCCAAGGTGATTTTGCCGATCTCTCTACAACATGCAGCCTTTGGATTTCATCCTTGGGCATCTCCATCTCTTCTGCGTCCTCTGCACCAGTCTTCAACAGATCTGGTTGAAAATCTTCGGCTAAATCCAGCTCCACCACAGAACTGCAGAATCCCAGCATGGTAGGGGTTGGAAGGGACCTCTGTGGATCATCTAGTCCAACCCCCCTGCCGAAGCAGGGTCACCTAGAGCAGGCTGCACAGGACCGCGTCCAGGCGGGTCTTGAATATCACCAGAGAAGGAGACTCCACAACCTCCCTGGGCAGCCCGGGCCAGGGCTCTGTCACCCTCAGAGGGAAGAAGTTCTTCCTCGTGTTCAGCTGGAACTTCCTCGGCTTCAGTTTGTGCCCGTTGCCCCTTGTCCTGTCGCTGGGCACCACTGGAAAGAGTCTGGCCCCATCCCCC